>WBZQ01000631.1_pt1 | contig 26816 bp, 24 predicted proteins | sample 5204251 | NCBI WGS metagenome assembly WBZQ01 (sample SAMN12412402, study PRJNA552823) | activated sludge metagenome | isolation source: activated sludge from nitrification reactor of wastewater treatment plant... | place: USA: Virginia | collected 2017-09
GGCGGCGACCCACTACCGCTTCGACCAGGCCGACGTCGTGCTGGCGCTGGACGCCGATTTCGTCACCCGCGGCCCGGCCGCCGTACGCCACATCCGCGACTTCACGTCGCGTCGCAAGCTGGCCGAGGGCGTGGCGCCGAACCGGCTCTACGTCGTCGAGAGCAGCCCGTCGCTGACCGGCGCCCTGGCCGACCATCGCCTGGCGCTGCGACCGAGCGCCATCGAGGGCTTCGCCCGGGCCGTCGCCGCGGGTTTGGGCCTGGACGTGGCTGGCGCCGCGAGCGAACACGCCGACTGGGTGGCGCCGCTGGTGCGTGACCTGCAGAAGCACGCGGGCGCCTGCCTCGTGTTGGCGGGCGACGAACAGCCGGCAGCGGTGCACGCGCTGGCCCACGTCATCAACCAGAAGCTGGGCAACGTGGGCAAGACGGTGAGCTACAGCGCGCCGATCGAGGCGCGCTCGGTCGACCAGACCGCGTCGCTGCGCGAGCTGACCGACGACATGCAGGCCGGCCGCGTCGATCTGCTCTTGATCCTGGCGGGCAATCCGATCTATTCCGCGCCCGCCGACGTCCCGTTCCAGGCCGCGCTCGACGCCACCGTGAAACGCGGCGGGACGCTCGTCGTGCATGCTGGACTGCACGACGACGAGACCGCCGAGCGCTGTCACTGGCACGTGCCGCTCAGCCACGCGCTCGAGTCGTGGAGCGATCTGCGCGCCGCCGACGGCACGGTCACGCTGGTGCAACCGCTGATCGCGCCGCTCTTCGCCGGCAAGTCGGCCCACGAGCTGCTGGCGGCCTTCAGCGAGCGCCCCGACCGCGCCGGCTACGACTTGCTGCGCGAGCACTGGAGCGCGCGCTGGCCCGACGACTTCGAGGCCCGTTGGCGTCGTGCGCTGCACGACGGCTTCGTGCCCGACACGCTCGAGGCGCGCCTGGGCGACTGGGCGCGACAGCCGCCCGCCGCGGCCGCGGGCGTCGAGATCGCCTTCCGTCTCGATCCGACCATCGGCGACGGGCGCCACGCCAACAACGGCTGGCTGCAGGAGCTGCCCAAGGCGCTCACCAAGGTGACCTGGCAGAACGTGGCCTTGGTCAGCCCGCGCACGGCGCAGCGCCTGGGCGTCGGCGTGCGCTCGTCGGCGCGCGGCACGCCGGTCGACGTGCTCGAGGTGGTAAGCGGCGGGCGCACGCTGCGCGCGCCGGCCTGGATCGTGCCCGGACACCCCGACGAGTGCGTGACGCTGCACCTGGGCTATGGCCGACGACGCGCGGGGCGCGTGGGCAACGGTCTGGGCTTCGACGCCTACCCGCTGCGCACGTCGCGCGCGCCCTGGTTCACGAGCGGCGTGGAGCTGCGGCTGGCGGGCCAGCAGGCCGTGATCGCCTCGACCCAGGATCACTGGACGATCGAGGTCGGCGAGCAGGTCGCACAGCGCCACCTGGTGCGCAGCGCGACGCTCGAGGAATACCGCGCGAACCCGCATTTCGCGGGCGAACAGTCTGAAGCGCCGCCCAAGGAGCTGACGCTCTATCCCGGCCACAAGTACGAAGGCCACGCCTGGGGCATGGCCATCGATCTCAACTCCTGCGTGGGCTGCAACGCCTGCGTGGTGGCCTGCCAGAGCGAGAACAACATCCCGGTCGTGGGCCACGAACAGGTGGCGCGCGGCCGCGAGATGCACTGGCTGCGCATCGACCGCTACTACCAGGGCGACCTCGACGCGCCCGAGACGCACCACCAGCCCGTGACCTGCATGCACTGCGAGAACGCCCCCTGCGAGGTGGTCTGCCCCGTGGCCGCCACCGTGCACAGCGACGAGGGGCTCAACGACATGGTCTACAACCGCTGCGTGGGCACGCGCTACTGCTCCAACAACTGCCCGTACAAGGTGCGGCGCTTCAACTTCTTCCTGTACCAGGACTGGGAGACGCCCAGCCTCAAGATGCTGCGCAATCCCGACGTGAGCGTGCGCAGCCGCGGCGTGATGGAGAAGTGCAGCTACTGCGTGCAGCGCATCAACCACGCGCGCATCGACGCCAGCAACCAGGGCCGCACGATGCAAGACGGCGACGTGCGCACGGCCTGCCAGCAGGTCTGTCCCGCCGAGGCCATCGTCTTCGGCGACGTCAACGACCCGCAGAGCCGCGTCTCGCGGCTCAAGGCCGACCCGCGCCACTACGGCCTGCTCGAGGAGCTGAACACGCGCCCGCGCACGACCTACCTGGCCTCGGTGAAGAATCCCAACCCGGAGATGCCGCGTGGCTGACGCGCGCCGTCCCTCACGACCGGCGTCCCACGGCGCGGCTGCAGACGCGCGGGTGACTCATGCAGGCTAGCGTCCCGAATCCGATGGACCAGCACGACGCGCCGGTCATCGCGCCCGGCCACACGCTGGGCACGGTCACCGACCGCATCGCGAGCATCGTGCTGCAGCGTCGCACGCCCAAGGGTTGGTGGGTGGGATTCGGCATCGGCTTCCTGCTGCTGCAGTTGCTGCTGCTGGCCATCTTCAACCTGCTCTTCCGCGGCATCGGCGTGTGGGGTCCCAACGTGCCCGTGGGTTGGGGCTTCGACATCATCAATTTCGTGTGGTGGATCGGCATCGGCCACGCCGGCACGCTGATCTCGGCCATCCTGCTGCTGCTACGCCAGGAGTGGCGGACCTCGATCAACCGCTTCGCCGAGGCCATGACGCTGTTCGCGGTCTCGTGCGCCGCCTTCTACCCGATCTTCCACACCGGCCGGCCGTGGATCGCCTTCTACTGGCTGATGCCCTACCCGAACACGATGGGCCTGTGGCCCAACTTCAGGAGCCCGCTGATCTGGGACGTGTTCGCCGTGACGACCTACGCCACGGTCTCGGCCATGTTCTGGTTCGTGGGCCTGATCCCCGACCTGGCCACGCTGCGCGATCGCGCCAAGAGCCTGCCGTTCCGCATCGTCTACGGCATGCTGGCCATGGGCTGGCGCGGCTCGGCACGTCACTGGCACAACTACGAAACGGCCTACCTGCTCCTGGCCGGCCTGGCCACGCCGCTCGTGGTCTCGGTCCACACCGTCGTCAGCTTCGACTTCGCCACGGGCCTGATCCCGGGCTGGCACGCGACCATCTTCCCGCCCTACTTCGTGGCAGGCGCGATCTACGCCGGCTTCGCCATGGTCATCACCCTGGCCATCCCGCTGCGGCGCTTCTACAAGCTCGAAGACTTCATCACCATGCGCCACCTGGAGAACATGGCCAAGGTCATGTTGGCCACGGGCCTGATCGTCGCCTACGGCTACACGATGGAAGCCTTCATGGCGTGGTACAGCGGCAACGTCTACGAGCGCTTCATGATGTGGAATCGCATGACGGGGCCCTACTGGTACATGTACTGGGCGCTGATCCTGTGCAACGTCGTGGTGGTCAACACGCTCTGGTCGAAGCGCCTGCGCACGAGCATCCCGTACCTGTTCGCGGTCTCGCTCGTGGTCAGCGTGGGCATGTGGCTCGAACGCTACGTCATCATCGTCACCAGCCTGCACCGCGACTTCCTGCCCTCGTCGTGGGGGCTCTACTCCGGGACGATCTTCGACTGGTCGGCCTTCGTCGGCACGCTGGGCCTGTTCGTGACGCTGATCTTCCTGTTCGTGCGCTTCCTGCCGGCCATTTCGATCTTCGAGATGCGCACCATCCTGCCCGAGGAGGGCTCGCGCGAGGAGAGCGCGTGAAGAGCGACATCTACGGCCTGATGGCCGCGTTCAGGAGCGCCGACGACGTGGTCGCCGCGGCTCGTCAGGTACGCGCCGAGGGCTACCGCAAGGTCGACGGCTACTCGCCCTACCCGGTCGAAGAGCTCGGCGAAGCGCTGCACCTGCACCATTCGCCGCTCTCGAAGATGGTGCTGGCGGGCGGTCTGCTGGGGGCCTGCGTCGGCTATGGGCTGTGCTATTGGGCCTCCGTCATCGAGTACCCCATGAACGTCGGGGGACGCCCGTTCCACAGTTGGCCGGCCTTCATCGTGCCGACCTTCGAGACCACGATCCTGTTCGCCGCCTTCACGGCCGTGCTGGGCATGCTGGCTCTCAACGGCTTGCCGGAACCCTACCACCCCGTCTTCAACGCGCCGGGCTTCGCGCTGGCCACGCGCGACAAGTTCTTCCTGTGCATCGAGGCCGACGACCCGCGTTTCGATCGCGCGCGCACGCGGGCCTTCCTGGCCGCGCTCCCCGGCGCGAGCGACGTGTGCGAGGTGCCCCACTGATGCGCGCTCAGTCAAGACCTGACCGGCCCGCGACGGAGCACGGGCGGCGCTTCGCCTGGGCCGCACTGTGTCTGCCCCTGTTGCTTTCCGGCTGCCGGCAGGACATGCACGATCAGCCGCGCTACAAGCCGCTCGGCCGCAGCGACTTCTTCGCCGACGGGCGCGCCTCGCGGCCGCTCGTGCCTGGCACCGTGGCGCGCGGCTTCCTGCGCGACGACACGCGCCTGCACACGGGCCAGGACGCCGCCGGCTTCCTGGCCGAGTTTCCGGTGCCGGTCGACCTCGCCCTGGTGCAACGCGGCCGCGAGCGCTACGACATCTACTGCTCGCCCTGCCACGGCCGCACCGGCGAGGGCAACGGCATGGTGGTGCAGCGCGGCTTGCGGCGCCCGCCGTCGTTCCACATCGAGCGCCTGCGCCAGGCCAAGCCCGGCTACTTCTACGACGTCGTGACGAACGGCTTCGGCCTGATGCCCGACTACGCGGCGCAGATCGCTCCGCGCGACCGCTGGGCGATCGTGGCCTACGTGGGCGCGCTGCAACTGAGCCAGCACGCCGCGCTCGAAGACGTGCCGCCGGGCCAGCGCGCGTCGCTCGAGGCGCCGGCACCCGCAACGGGCCACACGGGCGAGGGCGGCCATGTCCGCTGAGAACGCTCGCGCGACCCACGCCGTGCCACCGCAGGTCGCGCGCCTGGCTCGTGGCGCGGGGCTGGCTGGGGCCGCCGGTTTGCTCCTGTGCGCGCTCGGCTTCGTCACCAACCCCGAGCAGTTCTTCCGGTCCTACCTGCTGGCCTTCCTGTTCTGGGCCAGCGTCGCCATCGGCAGCCTCTCGCTCTCGTTCATCCACCATCAGACGGGCGGGCTCTGGGGTCTCGTCATCCGGCGCCTGTTGGAAGCGGCCACGCGCACGTTCCCCGTGCTGCTGGCGTTGTTCCTGCCCCTGACGTTCGGGCTGCACCACCTCTACACGTGGTCGCACGCCGACGTCGTGGCCCAGGACGCGTTGCTGCGCGCCAAGGCGCCCTTCCTGAACACGCCCTTCTTCCTGGCCCGCGCGGCCTTCTACTTCGCGGTCTGGATCGGACTGGCGCGGCTGCTGAACGGCCTCTCGGCGCGCCTCGACGAGAGCGGCGACGAGCGCACGCGGCGGCGGCTGCGCGGTCTGGCGGGCGCGGGCCTTCTGGGCATGGGCCTGACGATCACGTTCGCCGCCGTGGACTGGGGCATGTCGCTCGACGCGCACTGGTTCTCGACCATCTACGGCGTCATGTTCATGGTCGGCAGCGCGCTCTCGGCCCTGATCTTCATGATCATGACGCTCGCCTGGCTGGGCGAGGAGGCGCCGTTCGCGGGCGTGGTGCAGCGCGAGCAGGTGCACGACCTGGGCAAACTCGCCTTCGCGTTCGTGTTCCTGTGGGCCTACGTGAACTACTCGCAGTTCCTGATCACCTGGTCGGGCAACCTGCCCGAGGAGATTCCCTGGTACCAGCGGCGCCTGCACGACGGCTGGCAGTACCTGGCGTTGGCCCTGGTCGCGCTGCATTTCGCCCTGCCCTTCGTCGTGCTGCTGTCGCGCGACGTGAAGCGCAACCTGGGCCTGCTGGCGCGCGTCACGGGGGCGATCTTCTGCATGCGACTGATCGACCTGTTCTGGCTGATCGGGCCCGATCTCGGCGGTCACGGCGCCGGCCATGCGCCCGGCATCCACGTGCACTGGCTGGACGCGGCGGCGCTCGTCGGCGTGGGCGGCACGTGGCTGTGGGCCTTCGCCCGTGAGCTGCCTGTGAGACCGCTGCTGCCGCGCAACGAGCCCGACCTGGAGGCGCTCCTGCAGCGCGGGGCGCGGGCCGGAGGTCACGCGTGAGCGAGCACGGCTCGGTCCATTACGAGAAGCGCGACGTCTCGACCGCCCAGGTCACGCGCGCGGGCGTCGCCGTGTTCGGCTTCAGCACGCTGGTCGCGCTGGCCCTGATCGGCTATCTGAGCCTCTTGCTGCGCGGCGACGAGCGCCGCGCCGCGCCGCCACGGGCGCTGGGCTTCGAAGGCCCGCGGCAGGCGCCGCTGCCGCGCCTGCAGGAGACGCCCTTCGGCGACGTGCGCACGCTGCGCGCCGAGGAAGAGCGCGCGCTGTCGAGCTTCGGCTGGGTCGACCGACAGGCCGGCGTGGTGCGCGTGCCCATCGACGTCGCCATGCGACTGTACGTCGAGCGCGCCGCGCGACCGGCCAGTTCGGTCACGCCGGGTCCGGCCTCGCCCGTCAGCGCTGCCCCGGCCAGCGCGCCGGCCATGGGAGCGCATCGGTGAGGCGCGCTGCTCTGCCGCTCCTGGCCCTCTTGGTCGCAGCCCCGGACGTGGGCGCACAGCGCTGGCTGCAGCCCGTGACGACGCCGATACAGGCCGGCCTGCCGCCCGCCCTGCGCGAGATCGGCTGGGAACAGCGCCTGGGCGAACGCGTCCCGCTCGACATCCCGCTGCGCGACGAGACCGGGCGCGCGGTCAAGCTCGGCGACTACTTCGGTCGGCGTCCGGTGGTGCTCGCGCTCGTGTACTACGAGTGCCCGATGCTGTGCACGCTGACGCTCAATGGGTTGACGAGCGCCATGTCGGTGCTGCGCTTCGACCTGGGCCGCGAGTACGAGGTCGTGACGGTGAGCTTCGAGCCCAAGGAGACGCCCGCGCTGGCGGCAGCCAAGAAGGCGGCCTACGTCAAGCGCTACAAGCGCCCCGGGGCCGAGGCCGCCTGGCACTTCCTGACCGGCGACCAGGAGGCCATCCAGCGCCTGACGCAGACCACGGGCTTCCGTTACAAGTGGGACGCCGCCACGCGCCAGTACGCGCATCCCAGCGGCGTCGTGGTGCTGACTCCCGACGGCCGGCTGGCGCGCTATCTGTACGGCATCGAGTACGCCCCCAAGGACCTGCGCTTCGCGCTGGTCGAGGCCGCCGAGGGACGGATCGGCACGCCGGTCGACAGCCTGGCGCTGTACTGCTATCAGTACGACCCGGCCACGGGCAGCTACGGGGCGGCCGTCATGCGCCTGCTGCGCGCCGGCGCGGTGCTGACGCTGTTCGGCCTGTGCGCGTTCTGGGCGGCGATGTGGCGGCGCGAGCGTGGCCTGCACGCCGGGCTCGCGGCGCACGGGCCGGTGCAGGCCTCCGTGACCAGGGATTCGGGGGGCGGGAGCCCGCCGTTGAACAGCGACGCCCAGCGCGGGCGTCGCGGATAGAGCGTCCTCATGTGGTCGGCTTTCCCGTTCTTCCCGGAGCGTGCTTCGACCCTGGCCGGCGAGGTCGACGCGCTGTACGTCTTCCTGATCTCCATCAGCATCTTCTTCGGGCTGCTGATCGCGGCGCTCGTGACGGGTTTCGCGCTGCGCTTCAAGCGCCGCTCCGACGCCGAGCGCCCCGCGGCCATCCACGGCTCGATTCCGCTGGAACTGGCTTGGACGCTCATCCCGCTGGCGCTCGTGAGCGTGGTGTTCTTCTGGAGCGCCGACCTCTATTTCCGTCTGGCGCGGGTGCCGCGCAACGCCGTCGAGGTCAAGGTCGTGGGCAAGCGCTGGATGTGGAAGCTCCAACACCTGACCGGCCAGCGTGAGATCAACGAGCTGCACGTGCCCGTGGGCGTTCCGATCAAGTTGACGCTGACGTCCGAGGACGTCATCCACAGCTTCTACGTCCCGGCCTTCCGCATCAAGAAAGACGCCGTGCCGGGGCGCTACAACACCGCCTGGTTCGAAGCCACGCGGCCCGGCCGCTATCACCTGTTCTGCGCGGAGTACTGCGGCACCAAGCACTCGACCATGATCGGCACGATCGTGGTCATGGAGCCGGCGGAGTTCCAGGCCTGGCTGGCGGGCGGAGCGCAAGGCCAACCGCTGCACACGGCCGGCGAGAAGCTGTTCCGCGAGCTGGCCTGCATCACCTGCCACCGCGGCGATTCGGGCGCGCGCGGGCCTGACCTGACGGGCCTGTTCGGCTCGCAGGTCCGCCTGGCCGGCGGCGGCACGACGCTGGCCGACGAGACCTATCTGCGCGAGTCGATCGTGGCTCCCGCCGCACGCATCGTCGAGGGCTATCAGCCGATCATGCCTACGTTCCAGGGGCTCGTCAGCGAGGAGCAGCTCCTGCAGCTCGTGGCCTACATTCAATCGTTGAAGGCGCCCGGTGCCCCGCCGGCCGGAGCCACGCCCGCCGCCGCGGGCGCTCCGCTGGCGTCTCCCGCCGCGGCGTCCAAGGACGCCCGCCAGCCATGACGACGAACGACGCCGTGCCGCCGAGCCCCGCGCCGGCGGGACGCAATTACCTGACGGCGGCCTGGGGCGTACGCACCTGGTTGCTGACCGTCGACCACAAGCGCATCGCGCTGCTCTACCTGGCCAGCGTCTCGGTCATGTTCGTCCTGGGCGGCGCCTTCGCCGCGGGCATCCGCCTGGAGCTCGTCACGCCCCACGGCGACCTGATGCAGGCCGAGACCTACAACAAGTTCTTCACGCAGCACGGCGTGTTCATGGTCTTCTTCTTCCTGATTCCGGCCATCCCTGCCGTGCTCGGCAACTTCCTGATCCCGATCATGGTCGGGGCCAAGGACCTGGCCTTCCCGAAGCTCAACCTGCTGAGCTGGTACCTGTACGTGATCGGCGCGCTGCTGACGCTCTGGGCGCTGGTCAACGGCGGCATCGACACCGGCTGGACCTTCTATCCGCCTTACAGCACGGCCTACTCGAACACGAACGTCATCGCCACCGGGCTGGGCGTCTTCGTGGCCGGCTTCTCGTCGATCCTGACGGGCCTGAACTTCATCGTCACCATCCACAAGATGCGCGCCCCGGGCTTGACCTGGTTCCGCCTGCCGCTCTTCGTCTGGGCGCACTACGCCACGAGCGTCATCCAGGTGCTGGGCACGCCGGTGGTGGCCGTGACGATCCTCATGCTGGCCGTCGAGCGCGTGCTGCACCTGGGCTTCTTCGACCCGGCCCTGGGCGGCGACCCGATCCTGTTCCAGCACCTGTTCTGGTTCTACTCCCACCCGGCCGTCTACATCATGATCCTGCCGGCCATGGGGGTGATGAGCGAGCTGGTGACGTGCTTCTCGCGCAAGCGCGTGTTCGGTTACGAGTTCATCGCCGTCTCGAGCCTGATGATCGCCGTGGTGGGCTTCCTGGTGTGGGGCCACCACATGTTCGTGTCCGGCCAGTCGACGTATGCGGGGCTGGTGTTCTCGGCGCTCTCGTTCCTGGTGGCGATCCCCTCCGCGGTCAAGGTCTTCAACTGGACCGCGACGCTCTACAAGGGCTCGATCTCGTACGACGCCCCGATGCTCTACGCCTTCGGCTTCATCGGCCTGTTCACCATCGGCGGCCTGACCGGCCTGTTCCTGGCGGCCATGGGGCTCGACGTCCACGTGCACGACACGTACTTCGTGGTGGCCCACTTCCACTACATCATGGTCGGCGGCACGATCATGGGTTATCTGGGCGGCCTGCACTTCTGGTGGCCCAAGATCACGGGACGCATGTACCCCGAATGGTGGGCGCGCGTGGCCGCGGCCATCGTCTTCGTGGGCTTCAACCTGACGTTCTTCCCGCAGTTCGTGCTGGGTTACCTCGGCATGCCGCGGCGCTACCATGCCTATCCCGAGGAATTCCAGGTGCTCAACGTGATGTCGTCGGCGGGCGCCTCGATCCTGGGCCTGGGCTATCTGATCCCGATGGTCTACCTGATCTGGTCCATGCGCTACGGGCGCGCGGCCACGGCCAACCCGTGGCGCGCACGCGGCCTGGAATGGCAGATCGCGTCGCCGCCGATCACGCTGAACTTCGAGAGCCAGCCCGTCGTGACGCGCGAGGCCTACGATTACGACCAGCCCGAGAGCGGGGAGGTCGCGCATGCCTGAGACGCCGCGCCGCGCGCACGTGCCGGAGCGCCTGGCTCGCAGCCTGCCAGCCAGTGGACAGAAACGCAAGGACCCGCGAAGCCATGTCTGACGCCGCCGCCGCGCTGCACGCCCCTCACGACGCGCACCACCCGCGTCTCGTGCATCACTTCGAAGACCTGCCTGGGCAGAAGGCCGCCTCGTCACTGGGCATGTGGCTGTTCCTGGCGCAGGAGGTGCTGTTCTTCGGCGGCCTGTTCCTGGCCTACACCGTCTACCGCATGCGCTTCCACGAAGCCTTCGCGGCCGGCGCACATCACCTGAACGTGCCCCTGGGCGCGGCCAACACGGTCGTGTTGATCTGCTCCAGCCTGACCATGGCCCTGGGCGTGCACGCCGCGGCACAGGGCAAGGGCAGGCAGGTCGCCGTCTGGCTGCTGCTGACCGTGCTGCTCGGCTCGGCCTTCCTGGGCGTCAAGGTGGTCGAGTACTCCGAGAAGTTCGAGCATCACCTGGTCCCCGGCCCGAGCTTCAGCGCCGCGTCGCTGCACGTCGAAGGCGAGCTCGCCAAGCAGGCCGAGATCTACTTCTCGCTGTACTTCGCCATGACGGGCCTGCACGCGCTGCACATGATCATCGGCATCCCGCTGCTGCTCTACTTGGCCTGGCAGGGTTGGCGCGGAGCGTACTCGTCGGCCTGGCACACGCCCGTGGAGATGACGGGCCTGTACTGGCACTTCGTCGACATCGTCTGGATCTTCCTGTTCCCGTTCCTCTACCTCATCCACTAGCGCGAGGCGAGCCCATGTCCGACCATCTGGTTCCCGTTCGGACCTACGTCGCGGTCTTCCTGGCGCTGCTCGTGCTGACGGCCGCCACGGTCGGCGCCGCCAAGGTCGACCTGGGCGAGCCCGTCGTGGCCGGGTTCCACGTGCCGCTCAACATGGCGGTGGCCGTGGCCATCGCCGTCCTCAAGGCGGTGCTGGTGGTGCTGTTCTTCATGCACGTCAAGTACAGCGAACGCCTGGTGCAGGTGGTCGTGGCCAGCGCGTTCGTGTTCCTGGGCCTGATGTTGCTCATCACGCTGAGCGACTACCTGAGCCGGGGCTGGCTGGGCACCGCCGGCAGCTAGGCCGGCAGCCCAGCCAGGGGACGCACGGGATCTGACGACCGAGCGCTCCCCCGCCATGACGCGGGAGAGCGCCCAGCCGCTCGACTCAGCGCGCCAGTTCGCCCGTGAAGGCTCCGGCCGTCGTCGCCCACGACGCGAACTCGGGCGCCTGACTGTTGGTCACGTCGAAGGTGCCATCGCCCCGGGAGAACGCGACCGGAAGGCTCGTCCAGCCAGTCCCGCCCGTGAGAGCGATGTCCGCGCGTCCGTCGCCGTTGAAGTCGCCGGTGAGTCGGCGCACGCCTGCGGTCGCCGCCCAGGCGCCGAAGTCGGCCGCGGGGAGATTGGTCACGCTCCACGACCCGTCGCCGTTCGAGCGCGCCACCGGGATCGTGTTCCACCCCGCGCCGCCCGTGAGCGCGATGTCCGTACGCCCGTCGCCGTCGAAGTCGCCCGTGAGCCGGCTGACGCCGGACACCGCGGCCGCGCCAGCGAACACGCCGGCGTCGAGGTTGGTCACGCTCCACGACCCGTCGCCGTTCGAACGCGCCACCGGGATCGTCGTCCAGCCCGCGCCGCCCGTGAGCGCGATGTCCGTGCGCCCGTCACCGTTGAAGTCGCCCGTGAGACGGCTGACGCCGGGCACGGCCGCCGCGCCCGGGAAGATCCCGGCCGGCAAGTCCGCGGTCCAGAACGCGCCTTCGACCGACGGGCTCGCGAAAGCCACCGGGATCGTCGTGAAGCCCGCGCCGCCCACGAGCGCGATGTCCGTGCGCCCGTCGCCGTCGAAGTCGCCGGCCAGACGGCTCACGCCGGCCTGCGCAGCTCGCGCCGCGAAGGCGCCCGCGGGCAGGTTCGTGACGCGGAACGAGCCGTCCCCGTTCGAGAGCCCCACCGGGATCGTGTTCCACTCCGCGGGACCGGTGAGCGCGATGTCCGTGCGACCGTCACCGTTGAAGTCGCCCGTGAGCTTGGTCGCGTTCGCCGTGCCCAGCCAGGCGGCGAAGGTGCCGGCCTGCTCGTTGGTCACACGGAACGAGCCGTCGCCGTTGGCGAACGCGATCGGCACGCTGGTCCAACCCGCGCCACCGGCGAGCGCCAGGTCCAGGAGGCCGTCGCCGTTGAAGTCGCCGCGCAGCCGCACGCTCGCCGCGGCCGACCAGGCCCCGAAGGTGCCCACGTCGCTGTTGGACACGTGGAAGCTGCCGTCGCCGTTCGAACGCGCGACGGGCAGCGAACTCCAGCCCGTCGCGCCCGTGAGCGCGAGATCGCTGGCGGTCAGGCCGGCGTTGACGAACTGGACGAAGCTCCCGCAGTGATCCGAGAGGCCGTCGGGATGATGGCCTGGGCAGACCGCATCCTCGGGCGGCACGAGCTGCGCCAGGTCCACTCGCAAGCCGAATCGCTCGCCGGCCGTGCCGGGACGTCCGGCGAACACGCCGACCACGTCGAAGTTGGGCGGGGCCAGCTCGTCGCCCGGCCAGTGCGCCGCCGCGAAGCGCGGGAACTCCTGCTCGATCTGCGCCTTGTCCGTGTTGAAGTCGCCCGCCATGAGCGGCGGATAGTACGGCTGCCGGTGGAGCAGGCGCGCACGCACCGTCTGGGTCATGGAGCGGATCGCCATCAACCCGGGGAAGTTGCGTTCGCCGGTCAAGGGATGGACGTTGAAGACGTCGATGCTGCGCGTGGGGTCGCTGCGCAGCGCGAAGCGGGCGTAGTGGTTGCGCCCGAAGTAGCCCTGCCCGTCCCACATGCTGGCCCAGGCCGGGGCCGTGTGCGATGGCGTGTCGCACTTCTCGGCCGCCAAAGGACCGTCGATGAGCGGCGAGAACCACGTGCTCGTGGGATTGCACTGCGGCAAGCTGCGCCGCAGGTGCAGGCCCGCGCGAACGTCCTGATGCGCAACCGGCGCGCTGGCGGCGGAGTCGGCGGGCGTCAGGTTGATCAGCCGGTCGGAGCGATAGAGGATCGTGTTCACTCCGAACTCGATGCAGCCGGGAAAGTTGGTCGCGCCGGGAGACCAGCCGTTCAGATAGGCCACCCGATACTGGAGACCCGTGCGGTTCGCGATCGCGCTCAGCAGGACGTCGATCGTGCGGTAGTCGGGCAAGTCCCAGGCCAGATAGCACCACTTCCAACCGGTCACCTCCTGGAGCACCAGCAGGTCCGGCCGCAGCCGGGTGCGCGCCATCCAGTCTCCGACGCGTGCATAGCGCGTGTCCCACGGAACGCCAGCGGTGGTGCCGCTGTTGGCCATGTTGAGCATCAGCAGCGAGAGACTGTCGCGCTGCTTGATGCCGCTCACGCGCCCCGCCGAGCGCACGGGCGCTGCGACGGCATTCTTCAACGAGCAGCGGTAGACGAACGTGTCGGAGACGGCGGTATACGACGCGCACGAGGCGCTCTCGGCGCAGCGCTGCGCGCAGCGTTCGGGGCTGACGACGTGCTCGAAGGCGTACTCGCTCCCCGGACGGTCGAAGTCCTGCTCCATGGTCATGTCCGGGACCTGCGCCGCGGCCTGCGGCGCGGCCCAGCCGATCACTGCGAACGCAACGCCGCCGACGTGAGCCAGTCCCGGACTCATGCGGCGCGCTGCCCTGCTCGGTTTCATGAGTGCTCCTCCCGGCGCGCGCCCCCAAGAGCGCACCGGCTCTCACCTGCACACGCACTCGCGCCCGAGGCCGGCTTCAGCCCTGGTGACTGCAACCAAAGGCCGCCGGCCCGGCACCTGCGGAACGCTCGTGTGCGTCCCGTCACCTGAGACGCGCGGCGCGGGCTCGAAAGAGATCAAGAGCGCTTGCAGTTTCTGGGCGCACGGTTCACTGGAGATCAGCGCGTTGGACAGGCCATGCTGCCGCCGGCCTGGCACGAGAGCAGCGAAGTTGCGGATTCGGAGCGCCGCGCGCGGAGCGCGGTTCGGACTACCGGGTCGCGCCGCTGACCGACGGCCGCGCGCCGAAGCGGCGCTTGAACGTCGTGCTGAAGTGGCTCAGCGAGCCGAACCCGACCGCGAAGCACGTCTCGGTCACGCTGGCGCCGGCGCGGAGACGCGCGGTGGCCTCCGCGAGGCGCAACTCCGTCAGGAAGCGGTGCGGCGGTTGCCCCTCGAGTTCGGCGAAGACGCGCGCGAAGTGGTAGGTGCTCATGCCCACCTCGCGCGCCATCCGGGAGAGCGACAACGGCTCGTCGTAGTGCGCGCGCATCAGCGCCTTGGCGCGCTCGACGCGCGCGACGTACCAGGCGAGTTGGCCCGCGCGGAAGACCGCCCTGTTGCGCGCCAGGTTCCCGAGCGAGTGATAGAGCGCGCCTGCGACGGCTTCCAGCCGGGCCGCGTCGAGGCCCGCGTCGCGGGCGTCGCGACGCAGCCCGTGCAGCAGATAGGCCTGTCGGTTGCTCAGCGCACGCACCTCGCCGCGCGCCGCGATGGCGCCCGCGGAGCGCAGGCTCTCGACCGCCTCGTCGCTGTAGCGCAGGGACAGGCACTCGTCACGCGGCGGCCCCTCGTCGTGCCGACATGCGAACTCGAGCCCGCTGGGCGCGACGAACAGGTACCCGGGCGTGACGCGCTGCCAGGTCTTCCCGATGCGCACGCTGAACGAGCCCGTCTCCACGACGCTGAGCGCGTGCGTGCTGGCGCGTTCGAGGTCGGGATCGCGGTGCGGAACTCCGGGCGCGTGGTCGAAGCGCTCGAGCCAGATGGCCTGGGTGCTGACGAGGGTCGCGACGCGATTCACCGGGCGATTCTGGCGCAAGCGCCTGCGCGCGTCGAGGCCGTGGCCGCGGGTTTGACAAGAAACCGCAAGCCGGGCGCGCGCGCGACGGCTACCATCGAGGCCGACAGGGGGAGGGAGGAAGGCGACATGGGAAAGATCGGGCTGACCGCGGCGGCGTGTCTTCTGGTGGCGAGCAGCGCGGCGGCGAGCGCGCCCGCTGCCGGCAACGTGGACCGCGAGGTCCTGGAACTGCGCGAAGCGGCCTGGCGCGCCTGGTTCGCGGGCGACGAGGCCACCTTGAGGCGCATGCTGCCGCCTGAGTTCATCGGCATCGACATGGGCGACGGCCCGTTCGCCAGTCTCGAAGCGACCGTGGAAGAGTCACGCGCGTTTCACGCCAAGGGCGGGCGGCTCGTGAGCCTCGAGTTCCCCGAGACGCGCGCGCAGCGTCACGGCGACGTGCTGGTTCTGTACGGGCGCTACCGCGTCGTGCTCGAAACGGGCGGCGTGACGCGCGCGCTGCAAGGACGCTTGACCGAGGTGTTCGTGCGCCGCGACGGGCGTTGGTTGCACCCGGGCTGGCATCTCGACACCGTCGTGGGCGAGTGAACGACGTCGGGCGTCAGAATTGGGCGAAAGCGGCCGCGGCGGCACGCGCGGCCGCCAGCGCCGGACCAGGGTAGAGTCCCAGTCCCAGCACGATCGACGCCGACGCCGTCAGGGCCAGCGACGGCCCGAGCCCGAGCGGCGACCAGACGTCCGGACCCTCGGGCTCGCGCATGTACATCGCCACGACCACGCGCAGGTAGTAGTAGGCCGAGACCACGCTCATCAAGACGCCGACGATGGCCACGCCCACGTGACCCGAGGCGACCGCGGCGTCGAACAGGTTGAACTTGCCCACGAAGCCGGCCGACACGGGCACGCCGGTGAGCGAGATCAGGAAGATCGTGAGCGCCAACCCCAGGGCCGGGCGGCGCTGCGCGAGTCCGGCCAGGTCGTCGAGCGTCAGCGGTTCGCGGTCCTCGCGCGCCAGGGCGGCGAGCGCGCCGAAGGTCCCGAGACTCACTGCGGCGTAGCCCACCAGGTAGAAGACGATCGTCGTCACGGCCACGCGCGGCGTGGCGAGCAGGCCCAGCAGCAGATAGCCGGCGTGCGCCACGGACGACCAGGCGAGCAGGCGCTTGACGTTGGTCTGCGCCAAGGCGCCCAGGTTGCCGAGCACCATCGTGGCCACGGCGAGCGCCGCCACCAGCGGCTGCCAGTGCGCCTGCAGCGGCGCCAGGGCCTCGCCGAAGACGCGCAGCAGACCCGCGAAGGCCGCGGCCTTGACGCCGGCCGCCATGAACCCCGTCACGGTCGTGGGCGCGCCCTGGTAGACGTCGGGCGCCCAGGCGTGGAACGGCACGCTGGCGACCTTGAAGCCGAAGCCGACGAGGAGCAGGCCCGTGCCCAGCAGCGCCAGGGGCGTCGCGCCGCTGGCGGCCACGGCAGCCGCGACACGCTCGAGCGACGTGCTGCCACTGAGACCGTAGAGCAGCGCCACGCCGTACAGGAAGAAGGCCGACGAGAAGGCGCCGGTGACGAAGTACTTGAGCGCCGCCTCCTGGCTCTCGGCGCGACCGCGCAGCAGGCCCGTGAGCGCATAGGCCGAGACCGACATGATCTCGAGCGCCACGAACAGCGCGATCAGCTCGCGGGTCGAGCTCAGGCCGAGCATGCCGACCATCGAGAACAGCAGCAGCGTGTAGTACTCGCCGCGCTCGGCGCCGCAACGTCGCAGGTATCCGGGCGACAGCAGCACCGTGGCGATGCCCACGCCCAGGATCAACAGGTGGAAGACGCGCGCGAAGGCGTCGAGCACCACGGCGCCGCCCAGGTGCGGGGCGCTGCCCGGCTCGCCGCCCAGCACGCACGTCAGATAGGCCGCGGCGCACAGGCCGAAGAGCGAGAGCGGCACCGACGGCGCACGCCCGCCGCGCGGCGTGAAGGCCTGCGCCAGCAGCACCACGAGGCCCGTCACGGCGAGGACCGCCGCGGGCAGGATCGGACGCAGGTCGAGACCGGCGGGCATCACCGCTCCCCCTTGGCCAACTCGGCGCCGGTGGGCGCGCTCGCGCCGGTCGCCTGTCGCGCGGCCGGCGTCTCGCCGGCCTGCTGCGCGGCGTTCACGCGCCGCACGAGCGCGTCCACGGACGGCTGGATGCGGTCCGTGAAATACGGGCTGGCGAGGCCCATGAAGAGCGCCAGGCCCACGAGCGGCAGCAGCACCGTCAACTCGCGCGCGTCGAGGTCGGGCAAACGCTCGTTCTGCGGGCGCGTCACCTCGCCGTAGAACACGCGCTGCACCATCCACAGGACGTAGGCGGCGGCCAGGATCACGCCCAGAGAGGCCACCGCCACCAACGCCGGGCTGAAGCGCCACGATCCGACGAGGATCAGGAACTCGCCCACGAAGCCGTTGAAGCCCGGCACCGCGATCGAGGACAGGCACGCCATCAGGAACAGCGCCGCGAACCAGGGCATGACGCTCTTCAAGCCGCCGAACTCCGCGATCTGGCGCGTGTGACGGCGCTCGTAGAGCATGCCCACCATGAAGAACAGCGCGCCGGTCGAGATGCCGTGGTTGAGCATCTGGTAGACCGCGCCGGTCACCGAGATCGTCGAGAAGGCCGCCACGCCCAACATCACGAAGCCCAGGTGCGAGACCGACGAGTAGGCCACGAGCTTCTTGAGGTCGGGCTGCACCAGCGACACGAGCGCGCCGTAGACGATGCCGATGACCGCCAGGAGACCGATCCAGGGCGCGTAGACGCGCGCGGCGTCCGGAAACAGCGGGATCGCTAGTCGCAGGAAGCCGTAGGTGCCCATCTTGAGCATCACGCCGGCCAGGATGACGGAGCCGGCGGTGGGCGCCTCGACGTGCGCGTCGGGCAACCAGGTGTGGAACGGGAACATGGGCACTTTGATGGCGAAGGCCAACGCGCAGGCGCCGAAGAGCCACATCTGCAACGCCGGCGGCAGCGGCTTGGTCTGCAGCGCCAACAGGTCGAAGGTGCCCAGCGCGGCCGTGCGGTAGAGCACCAGGAAGGCCACCAGCATCAGCACGCTGCCGGCCATCGTGTAGAGGAAGAACTTGACCGCCGCGTAGATGCGCCGCTCGTGGCCCCAGATCCCGATCAGGAAGTACATCGGGATCAGCATGGCTTCCCAGAACACGTAGAACACGAACAGGTCGAGAGCCACGAACACGCCCAGCATGCCGGCCTCGAGCAGCAGCATGAAGACCACGAACTCGCGCACGCGGTCGTGGATGCCGTGCCAGGAGCCGAGCAGCGCCAGAGGCGTGAGGAACGTCGTCAGGATCACGAGCCACAGGCTGATGCCGTCGAGGCCCAGGCTGAAGCTGATTCCGTACTCGGGCACGAGCGCGTGACGTTCCACGAACTGCATCGCGGACGTGGGCTGGAAGTCGCGCACCAGCAGGCACGACAGGGCGAACACGCCGAGCGAGCAGACCAGCCCGAGGCGCTTCTGGAGCGACGCCGCTTCGCGCGGCGTCAACGCCACCAGCACCGCCGCGACCACGGGCAGCAGGACCAGCAGGCTCAGGACGTGCGTCGCGATGAAGTTCATGCAGGCTGACCCCACAGCAGCCAGGCCAGCAGCGCCACGGCCCCGCCCAGCATCAGCAGCGCGTAGCCGCGCAGCAGCCCGGACTGCAGGCCGCGCGCGGCCGCCGCGAGGGCCACGGCGACACGACCGCTGCCGTTGACCGCCGCGTCGATCAGGCCGGCGTCCACGCGCCTGAAGAGCAGCGCGTCACTGCCGGCCACCACGACGCGCCGCACGAAGCCGTCGTACGCGAGGTCGAAGCCGTACTTGTGCTCGAGCAGGCGCGCGAGCCCGCCGAACGAGGCCCGCATGCGCGCTGGAACTTCGCTCGCGCGTCCATAGAGCGGCCAGGCCAGCCCGAGGCCCAGCAGTGCCCCGCACGTGGCGACGTAGGGCAGCCAGCCGGGATGGCCGTGCGCCTCACCCTCGAGCGCGGGCAGTTGCAGAGCCGGGCCGATGAAGTCGGGCACGTGCACGTACCCCGCCGCGATCGAGCCCAGCGCCAGCACCACGAGCGGCGCGAGCATGCTCCAGGGCGACTCGTGCAGGTGATGCTCCGCTTCGTGGCTGCCGCGGAACGCTCCGAAGAAGGTCAGGAACAGGAGCCGGCCCATGTAGAAAGCCGTCAACACGGCGGTGGCCAGGCCTACCGCGAAGAGTCCGGGCCGGTGCGCCTCTAGCGCCGCCGCCAGGATGCCGTCCTTGCTGAAGAAGCCCGCCAGGAACGGGATGCCGGCGATGGCGGCCGTGCCGACGGCGAAGGTCGCGAAGGTCCACGGGATCTTTGCGCGCAGCCCGCCCATGCGGCGCATGTCCTGCTCGCCCGACATGGCATGGATCACCGAGCCCGAGCCGAGGAACAGCAGCGCCTTGAAGAAGGCGTGGGTGTAGAGGTGGAAGACGGCGTAGCCGAAGGCGCCCACGCCGCAGGCCAGGAACATGTAGCCGAGCTGACTGAGCGTCGAGTAGGCCAGCACGCGCTTGATGTCGGTCTGCACCAGCGCCATGGTGGCGGCCACGAACGCGGTCAGCGTGCCGACCGCCGCGACCACCGCCAGGGCCGTCTCCGAGACGCTGTAGAGCGCGCCCAGGCGCGCGACCATGTACACGCCGGCGGTGACCATCGTGGCGGCGTGGATCAGGGCCGAGACCGGCGTCGGGCCCTCCATCGCGTCGGGCAGCCAGACGTGCAGCGGGATCTGCGCGCTCTTGCCGCAGGCACCGACGAAGAGCAGCAGGGCCACGAGCGTGAGCGGCCCGAACTCGAGCCAACCCTCGACGGGCTTGTCGCTCGCCAGGCGCACGAGCCTGGGCAGGTCGAGCGTGCCGAACACGTCCAGCGCCAGCGCCATGCCGAGGATCAGACCGGCGTCGCCGACGCGGTTGACGATGAAGGCCTTCTTGCCGGCGTCGGACGCGCTCTGCTTCTTGTACCAGAAGCCGATCAGCAGGTACGAGCACAGGCCCACGCCCTCCCAGCCGATGAACATGAGCGGCAGGCTGTTGCCCAGCACCAGCACCAGCATGAAGAAGGTGAAGAGGTTCAGGTACGAGAAGAAGCGCACGCGCTCTTCGTCGTGGGCCATGTAACCCAGCGAGTAGACGTGGATCAGCGCCCCGATGCCGGTGACCACCAACATCATCACCGTGCTCAGTTGATCGAACAGCAGCGCGAAGCTCACGCGCAGCGCGCCGACGTCGAGGAAGTTCCAGGGCAGCGCGATCTCGAAGGGCACGTAGGGCGTGGGGCGCTCCGGCAGGCCCAGACCGGCGGGTGGCGCGAGCCCCGCGGTCAGATCGCCCAGGTGCAGGGCCGTCCACAGCGCGCAGCCGAACGAGGCCAGCACGGTGCCGCAGGCCAGCAACATGCCCCCGAACTGCTCGCGGTCGCGCTCGATGCGTTGGCCCAGGAGCGACAGCACCACGAACCCGGCCAGCGGGAAGACCAGGATCATCCAGGGGATCACTTCGAGGCTGAGAATGCGAGCCATCACGCCCTCATCCCTTCATGACGTTGAAGGCGTCGACGTCGAGGGTGTCTTTGTGGCGCTGCAGCGCGATGACGATGGCCAGGCCCACCGCGGCCTCGGCCGCGGCCACGGTCATGACGAAGAACACCAGCACCTGCCCGTCGAGCGTGCCGTGGGCGCGCGAGAAAGCCACGAAGGCCAGGTTGACGGCGTTGAGCATCAGCTCCACCGACATGAGCACCGTGATCACGTTGCGTCGCAGGAACACGCCCAGGGCGCCCAGGCTGAACAGCGCGGCCGAGAGCGCCAGCGCGAGCGTGATGGCCTGATCGCTCACGGGGTCTCCTTCTTGGCGAGCACCACTGCGCCCACCAGCGCGGCCAGGATCAGGATCGAGGTGGCTTCGAAGGCGTAGAGGTAGGGCACCGAGAACAGCCGTTGCGCCATGGCGCGCGTGGAGGCGTCGAAGCCCTGCGCCGCCGGTCCGCGCTCCAGGGAGAGCAGCACCAGGCCGAGTTGGCCCACGAGCAGCAGGCCCAGCAGCACGGCGGCCACGCGCAGGCCGGGCCGGTCGCCGGGCGGGTGATCCTCGCTGCGCACGTTGAGCAGCATGATCACGAACACGAACAGCACCATGATCGCGCCGGCGTAGACGATCACCTGCAGGACCGCGATGAAGGGCGAGCCCAGCAGTCCGTAGAGCACGGCCAGCGAGCCGAGCGTCACGATCAGCGCGAAGGCCGAGGTCACCGTGTGACGCTGGAAGACGACGGTCGCCCCGGAGACCAACGCCAGCGCGCCGAAGACGTAGAACAGCGCCAGGTCGAGGCTCATCGAGCGGCCTCCGCCCAGGACGCCGAGCGCTCGGCCCGGCCCTGCCCGAAGCTGACCCAGCCGCTCGCGATCAGCCCGCCCACGACCAGAATCCAGAGCGCGGCCACGGGCACCAGCACCTTCCAACCGAAGTGCATGAGCTGGTCGTAGCGGAAGCGCGGCAGCGTGCCGCGCAGCCAGATGAAGACGAACAGCACGAAGGCGACCTTGAGCGTGAACCACAGCACGCCGAGCAGGCCCTGCGAGGGCAGGAAGGGCAGCCCCGAGTGCCAGCCGCCCAGGAACAGGTTCACGGCCAACACCGAGACCGTGATCATGTTGACGTACTCGGCCATCTGCAGCAGCGCGAACTTCATCGACGAGTACTCGGTGTGGAAGCCCGCCACCAGCTCGGTCTCGGCCTCGGGCAGGTCGAACGGCGTGCGGCTGACCTCGGCGGCTGCCGAGACGCAGTACACGAGGAAGGCCGGAGCCAGCCAGAAGCAGTTCCAGTTCCAGAAGCCGCCGGCCTGGTGCGCCACGACGTCCGCGATGCGGAACGAGCCCGCCGTCATGATCACGGTCACCCACGACAGGCCCAGCGCCAACTCGTAGGAGAACATCTGGGCCGACGAGCGCAAGCCGCCGAACAGCGAGTATTTGTTGTTGGCCGACCAGCCCGCCAGCACGATGCCGTAGACGCCCAGGGCCGTGACCGCGAAGATGTAGAGCAGGCCCACGTCGAGATCGGCGATCTGGAGCGGGATCTCGCGGCCGAAGACCGTCAGGCTGCCGCCGAACGGCACGACGGCGACGGCCATGAAGGCGGTCACGATCGAGACCAGCGGCGCGGCCACGAAGGCCCAGCGCGTGGCGCCCTCGGGCATGGCTTCTTCCTTGAAGAAGAGCTTGATGCCGTCGGCCACGGGCTGCAGGATGCCGAAGGGGCCCGTGCGGTTGGGACCCAGCCGGAACTGCATGAAGGCCAGCACGCGACGCTCGATCCACGTCATGAGCGAGAACAGGCCCAGCAGCGCCTGGAAGATGACGAGCACCTTCACCACGGCGATCAGCAGCTCCTGCTGCAAGGGCGTCAGCGTCACGCGCGCGCCCCCGCCGCACGCAGCGCCTGGGCCTCCGCGAAGGTCGCGGCCACCTGGCGCCAGCAGCGCTTCTCGCGGACGTGGTACTCGTACTCCTCGCGGAACTTCTTGAGCGTCGACTGAGGCGGCGCGACGGCCGCGTCTCCGAACGGGCAGACCGTCTTGCCGGCGATCGAGTCGGTCACGTTCCAGAGCGTCTCGAGGTCTTTCTCCGTGCCCTGGCCGTTCTCGATGCGGTCGAGCAGGCGCAGCATCCAGCCCGTGCCCTCGCGACACGGCGAACACTTGCCGCATGACTCGTGCTTGTAGAAGTAGGTCAGTCGCTGGGCCATCCAGACCATGCACGTGCTGTCGTCCATGACGATGGTGGCGGCCGAGCCGAGCATCGAACCGGCCTTGGCCAGACTGTCGAAGTCCATGCCCACGTCGATCTCGTCGGGCGTCAGCACCGGCGTGGAGGAGCCGCCGGGCACGACGGCGCGCAGCTTGCGGCCGGGCAGCAGTCCCTGGCCGAAGCGCTCGTCGTAGATCAGCTCGCGCAGCGTCAGGCGGCCCATGGGCACTTCGAAGACGCCCGGACGCTTGACCTGACCGCTGATGCAGTAGAGCTTGGGGCCGCCGTTCTTCTCGATGCCGTAGCCCGCGAACCACTCCGCGCCCTTGTCGAGGATCAGCGGCACGCAGCACAAGGTCTCGACGTTGTTGACGATCGTCGGGCAGCCGTAGAGTCCCTGCACGGCCGGAAAGGGCGGCTTGATGCGCGGCTGGCCGCGCTTGCCTTCCAGGCTCTCGATGAGCGCGGTCTCCTCGCCGCACTCGTAGGCGCCGGCGCCGCCGTGCACCACGATCTCCACGTCGACCCCGGTGCCCAGGACGTCACGCCCGACGTAACCGGCGGCGTAGGCCTCGGCCAGCGCGCGTTCGAGCGTGCGGATGCCCTCGTGGAACTCGCCGCGCACGTAGATGAAGCAGTGCTTGGCCCGAATGGCGTGGCTGCTGACGATACAGGCTTCGATCAACTGGTGCGGGTCGCGCTCGATGATCAGGCGGTCTTTGTAGGTGCCCGGCTCGCTCTCGTCGGCGTTCACGCACAGGTAGCGCGGCTTGTCGTTCTTGGGCAGGAAGCTCCACTTCATGCCCGTCGGGAACCCCGCGCCGCCGCGCCCACGCAGATTGGACTTCTTCAGCGTCTCGATGATGTCGTCGGGGGCGGTCTCGAGGTGACGCTTCAGGTTGGCGTAGCCGCCGGCCGCGCGGTAGGTGGCGAGCGCGGTGGAGTCGGGCTTCCAGACGTTCTGCAGCAGGAACGTCTCGCCCGGGCTGCGCGGCCAATCGAAGGAGCGGCGCACGTCTTCGCCCGCGAGCAGCCGGTCGACGTCCGCGTCGGTGCAGTGCTCCAGCCATTCGCCGTTGATCTGGGCCGTGGGGCCGGCACCGCAGGCGGCCAGGCATTCCACCCGGGTCACCGTGAAGCGCCCGTCGGCGCTGACTTCCCCTTCGCGCACGTCGAGCTTGCGGCAGGTTGCGGCCAGCAAGGCGTCGGCGCCCGCCAGAGCGCACGAGAGGTTGGTGCAGATCTCGACGTGCGTGCGCCCGAAGGGCTTGAAGCGGAACATCGAGTAGTAGCTGGCGGCGTCGTGCACCTGCGCGGGGCTCAGCCCCAGCAGCCCGGCCACGTACTCGAGCGCCGGCCGTGACAGCCAGCCCTCCTGCCGCTGCATCAGGTGCAGGGCCGGCAGCAGAGCCGAGCGCTTGACCGGATAGCGCGCCACGATGGCGTCGAAACGGGCCTTGTTCTCAGGCGTGAACTGCATGGCTCACCAGTCCAGGGCCCCGACCTTCCAGACGTAGACGAAGCCGCCGCCCAGAAGCCCCATGAAGACGGCCATCTCGATGAAGCCGAAGAGGCCGAGGTCGCGAAAGATCAGCGCCCAGGGGTAGAGGAAGGCGGCGTCCACGTCGAGCAGGATGAAGATCATGCAGACCAGGTAGAACTTGACGGAGAAACGCTCGCGCGCGCTGCCGATGGGCGGCACGCCGCATTCGTACGTGGCGGTCTTGGCGGCGCTCGGGCGTGGGCGTCCCAGGAGTTGCGAGACGGCCAGCGTGAAGAGCGCGAAGCCGACGGCGACGGCACCGAGGATGAGGACGGGCGCGTAGGAGGGCAGGATGGGAGCGGCGAGCAGTGTGTGCATAGGCTGGGTCATCCGGGCCGGCCTGGGCGCCCAAGCGGGCCGCCAGGGCGCGTTCTCCCGCGCGCGAAGCCAGGGCACTATAGCTTTCCGGACGCGAGACTTCAAGGCACCCGAGCCGCACCGCCACCGGCCTGCGACGGGCGCTACAATGCAGGCCGCATGACGCGTCTGCTGCTGGTCTGTCTGGGTGGCGCCTGTGGCACGGGCGCGCGTTACCTGCTGACGCGTGGGCTGGCCCAGGCGCTCGGACCGGCCTTCCCCTTCGGCACGCTCGCGGTCAACGTGCTCGGCTCGTTCGCCCTCGGCGTGCTGGCGCACGCCGGCCTCGAATCGCAGACCCTGCCGCCGACGCTATGGCTCACGCTCTCGAGCGGTTTGCTGGGCGGCTTCACGACCTACGCGACCTTCAATCACGAGACGCTCGCGTATCTCGAGAGCGGCCGTCTCGGGCTGGCCGCGCTCAACTTGGCCGCGACCCTGGCCCTGTGCCTGCTCGCGGGCTTCGCGGGCCTGGGGCTCGGGCGGGCGCTGGCGCGCGCCTGACCCGAGCCGACAGTCACCGCCGCGCGCTACTCGACGTCGGCCGTGAGGCCACCGAGCGCGCGCACCACCTGAACGGGCATGAGGCCGCCGAGCGTGAAGCCCAACTCCTCGTCGGCCACTTGGCGATCGGTGTCGACCCACACGTCCAGCGGGTACCCGTAGCGCGCGTCGAATCGCACGCGCACTTCGTAGGCGCCGCCGCGAGCGCGCTCGTCGAGATAGTCGAAGAGCTGCTCCACGCTGAGATAGGGCTCCCACGCCTCGCGCGGCAAGGGCGCGCCGTTGTCCTTGCGCACCACTCTCACGATGCGGCCGCGCTGCACGCTGAGACGCACCGGCAGGCGCTCGAGGCAGAAGCAGGAGCGCTGGAAGTCGACCTCGTAGGTCGCGAGCGCCTGTGCGTTCCAGAGTCTGCGCGCCGCGCCGAGCGCGGCCAGCGTGGCGCGGCGATCGTCGAGCGTCTCGAAGCCCAGGGGGCCGTCGGGCGTGTCGCCGCCACAGGCCGCCGCCAACGTGGCCACGAGCACCAACAGCGCGCGCTTCACCTCACCCTCACGGTCACTCCGGCGCGCAGTTGCACGTCGTGTTCGGCCTGGTCGGTCAGGAAGTGCGACGTGGTGAGCGAGTCGAGCACCTCGAGGCGCCCGCTCACCTTCCCGGACCCGAGCTTCACGCCGGCCAGGAGGCCCAGGCGCACGTCGGTGTCCTGCTCGTCGAGGCCCGTGGAGGTGGCGGCACCGAAGCTCGCGCCGAGGTACGGGCGCACGTCTGCTTCCGCAAAGTCATAGGTGAAGGCCAACCCGTAGTGCCAGGTGGTGAGCTGCTCCCGAATCAGGAAGTCCGGCGCCGCCAGCGCGCAGGGGCCGGTCCCGGTGCACAGCGGAGCGCGCACGCACACGCGGCCCGGCGCGCAGACCAGTTCGGCGCGGAACTCGAGTTCCTGGGACGGCACGACGGACAGGTCGAGTTCGACCGCCGCGCGCGGCGTGAGATAGCGCGTGAGTCGCACGCCCACCAACGCCCCTGACTTCAAGCGTGTGTCGAACGTGTAGATGGCCGGAAGCACCAACGGGAAGCGCGGTGAGCCGCCGCCGCTCAACTCGGCAACGGTCGCACCTGCGAAGAGCGTGAGTTCGGTCCCGCGCTTGCTCTCGTCGGCCCGCGACGGCGTGGCGCACAGCAGCAGCAGCGCGGCGAGCGCGGCGCCGCTGCAGCGCATGGCCCGACCCGAGCGAGCGCGTGAAAAGTGGTCGACTCCGTGATCCATCGGACGATCTCCTTGGATGGCCCCGTCAGTGTCGCTCTGCAAGCGCGATGCCGCGTGTGACGGCCCATACGAGCGCGCGTCACGACGCCGCAAGCCGCGCCACGTGTCGTCTGCGGCCTGCGAGGCGCGCGGCGAATCGACGCACCCCCGCAAAAGAATTTGCACCGCTCAGGGGCGCAGCTCGACGCCGGCGGAAACGGCCAGACGCGAGTAGGCATAGCCCGGGCGCGCGTCTCGCCGGCCCTGCCAGGCCGCCTGCACGACGAGCGTGACGTGCGACGCCACCGGCTTGCGCAGGGAGACGCGCAGGCTGGCGCGCTCCTGGGCCACGCGCGGCGCGCCGACGGGCGCCAGCCGGT
>WBZQ01000633.1_pt1 | contig 26784 bp, 23 predicted proteins | sample 5204251 | NCBI WGS metagenome assembly WBZQ01 (sample SAMN12412402, study PRJNA552823) | activated sludge metagenome | isolation source: activated sludge from nitrification reactor of wastewater treatment plant... | place: USA: Virginia | collected 2017-09
CGCGTACTCCGACATCGGTGCCGTCCTCGGCGGTCACCAGGCCCTCGGTCACCATCCGCACGGCCCGCTCGGCGATCACCGCGGGGTCGTGCAGCACCGCGCCGGCCTCCCGGCGGGGCACCAGCGTGCCGTCGGGCCGGTAGGCGCGGTCGGCGAACACCTCGGCGACCGTGCGCAGGCCGATCATTTCGGCCTCCCGGAACAGCAGCGAATGCGGCAGGCCCAGCACCGTCAGGGTCGGGTCGACGGCGTGCACAGCGCTGGCCACGGCCCTCGCCTGGTGCGGATTGTCGATGACGGCGTGATACAGCGCCCCGTGCGGTTTGACGTAGCCCACCCGCAGGCCCGCGACGTGCGCCAGTGCCTGCAGCGAACCGATCTGATAGGCGACGTCGGCGAACAGGTCGTCGTAGTCCATGTCGATGTAGCGGCGCCCGAAACCGGCCAGGTCGCGGTAGGCGACCTGGGCGCCGACCCGCGCGCCGGCGATGGACGCCATCCGGCACACGGCCAGCAGGCCGGCGGGATCACCGGCGTGGAACCCGCAGGCCACGTTGGCGCTGGTGACCATGCCGAGCAGGGCCTCGTCGTCGCCGATCCGCCAGATGCCGAAGCCCTCGCCGAGATCCGCGTTCAGGTCCACGGTGAACGTCGCGTCGCCCATAGCGACCAGGGTAGGCGCGCAGGCCGGCAGACCGGGCAGGACCTGCCATTGGTGATCGCCACCAGGGTTCCGGGGGGCGCGAGATGCGGCCGTAAATGAAAACGGTTATCGTTACCGCCGTGCAGATGGTAAAGGGTTTCCGGCTCGGAGTCCTGGCGCTGGCCCTGTTGGTCGCGCCGTACGGACTCGTGGCCTGCTCCACCGGCGACCGGTCGGCGGTCACGGCCGCCGGGGACTGCCCGACCGACCCGGTGCCCGTCGTCGTCAGCGTCGACCAGTGGGGCGACATCGTCTCGGCTCTCGGTGGTTCCTGCACGACGGTCACCGATCTGCTGGCCGGCTCCTCGGTCGACCCGCACGACTTCGAACCCAGTCCCGCCGATGCGGTCACCGTGTCCCACGCCCGGCTGGTCGTGGTCAACGGCGGCCACTACGACGAGTGGGCCACCAAACTCGCCGCCGGCTCGGCTCCCGATGCGGTCGTCGTCACGGCATTCGACTCCGCCGCGCCCGGTGCCACCAACCCGCACGTCTGGTACGACCCGGCCACGGTGGACCGGTTCGCCGACGCCGTCAGCGCCGAGCTGAAGAAACTGTCGCCGGAGGCAACCGACTACTTCACCGCCCGCCGCACCGCATTCACCGAGGCGATGGGTCCCTACCACGCCGCCGTCGACAAGATCGCCGCGGCCGCCAAGGGCCGCAGCTACGCCGCCACCGAACCGGTCTTCGACGACATGGCGGCCGCCCTGGGCCTCGTCGACCGCACCCCCGACGGGTACCGCCGCGCGGCGACAGCCGAATCCGACCCGTCACCCGGTGACCTTTCTGCGTTCTACACGTTGTTGAACAACCACGGTGTCGACGTGCTGATCTACAACAGCCAGACCGCCGGCGCGCTGCCCGACAAGCTCCGCGACACCGCCGCGGCCGCCGACGTCCCGGTGGTGGCGGTCACCGAAACCGTTGCGCCCGGCTCGGGTTCGTTCCAGGACTGGCAGCTGCGCCAATTGACCGCGCTCGCGGGTGCCCTCGGTGTCAAGCGCTAGCGGCTCCGGCGCGCCCGCGCTGGAATTCGACGACGTCTCGGTGGTCCGGGGCGGCCGGCTGATCTGGTCGGAAGGCACCTTCGACGTGCCGGCCGGCGGTATCACCGCCGTCATCGGCTCCAACGGCTCCGGCAAAACCACCCTGCTGCAGCTGGTGCTCGGCTTGGTGCCCGCGGCTTCCGGGAAGGTCCGGGTGCTGGGCCGCGCCCCCGGCGAGAGCGCGGCGGAGATCGGCTATGTGCCACAGCATTACGCCGAGGGAGTCGGCGACGCCATCCGGGCCTGCGACGCGGTGCTACTCGGCCTGGTCGGGCACCGCTGGGGCTTCGGCCGGGCCCGCGCCGACCAGCGCGACCGGGTGGACGCCGTGCTGGCCGCGGTCGGCGCCGAGGGGTTCGCCGGCCGGAGGCTCTCCGAGCTCTCCGGCGGCCAGCGGCAGCGGGTCGCGATCGCCGAGGCGCTGGTCTCCCGGCCCCGGCTGCTGATCCTCGACGAGCCACTGACCGCCATCGACCTGCGCACCCAGCGTGAGATCGTCGCGTTGCTGGCCCGGGTGCGCGACGAGTTCGACGTCACCGTGCTGGTGGTGGCCCACGACCTCAACCCGCTGTTGGGGATCCTCGACAGCGCCATCTACCTGCTCGACGGCCACGCCCACTTCGACACCATGGACTCGGTGGTCGACGCGGACCTGCTGAGCCACCTCTACGGCACCTCGGTCCAGGTGGTGCACACGCCGCAGGGCGACCTGTACATGCGAGGCATCTGATGTATCTGGCGCTGGGCTACCAGCACAACTGGGTCGAGATCCTCGGCTCCCCGTTCATGCGCAACGCGGTGCTCGGCGGCACCCTGGTGGCGTTGGCCGCCGGCCTGATCGGCTACTTCATCGTGGTCCGCTCCAGCGCGTTCGCCGCACACGCGCTGGCCCACATCGGATTCCCCGGCGCCACCGGTGCGGTCCTGCTGGGACTTCCGGTCAGCGCCGGGCTGGCGGTGTTCTGCGTCGGCGGCGCGCTGGTCATCGGCGCCCTGGGCAAACGCGCCGACGAACGCGAGGTGGCCACCGGCACGGTGCTGGCCGCGGCCACCGGACTGGGGCTGTTCTTCAACTCGCTGGCCACCAAGAGCTCCAGCACCATGACCAATGTGCTGTTCGGGAACCTGCTGGCGGTCAGCCGCGATCAGCTGATCGGCTTCGCCGTCGGGGTCGTGCTGCTGGCCGCCGTCGTCGGTCTGGTCTACCGGCCGCTGCTGTTCGCCTCGGTCGATGCCGCCGTGGCCGAGGCCAAGGGCGTGCCGGTGCGATGGCTGTCGGTGGTGTTCATGGCGCTGCTGGGGGTCGCGGTCACCATGGCGGTGCCGGCCGTCGGGACCCTGTTGCTGTTCGCGCTGGTGGTCACTCCCGCGGCGACGGCGATCATGCTGACCCCGCGGCCGGCGGCGGCGATGGCGCTGTCGACGGCACTGTCGGTGGTCGCGGTGTGGGCCGGCCTGGCGTGCTCGGCGATGTTCAACCTGCCGCCCAGCTTCCCCATTGTGACCATCGTCAGCACTATCTGGCTGGTGGTGTGGGTAGCCGCGCAACGGCGTTCGCAGCCGGTTCGGTGAGTACAGGCGGAGTTGACGCGAGCGCAGCGAGTGTCGGCGTAGCCGGAGCGAAACCGGGACCGGCAACGACTACGGAGGTCGGGGCATCCGGGCTAACCTCGCTGTATGCCTCGGAGCCCGCACCCGCCTCGGCGGGCCACGCTGGCCTCGTTGGCGGCCGAGCTCAACGTTTCCCGCACCACGATCTCCAATGCGTACAACCGGCCCGACCAGCTCTCGGCCGATCTGCGCGAGCGGGTGCTGGCAGCGGCCAAGCGGCTGGGGTATCCCGGCCCGGACCCGGTCGCTCGCTCGCTGCGCACCCGCCGCGCCGAGGCCGTGGGCCTGGTCATCCCGGAACCGCTGACCTATGCGTTCTCCGACCCGGCGGCCCTGGAGTTCGTGGCGGGGCTGGCGGAAAGCTGCGAGGAGGCCGGGCAGGGTCTGCTGCTGGTGGCAGCCGGTCCCGGGCGTGAGGTTCCCGACGGGTCGGTGCTCGCCGCCGGAGTGGACGGTTTCGTGGTGTACGCCGCGGCCGACGACGATCCCTACCTGGGCGCCGTGCGGGAACGTGGCCTCCCGACGGTGATCGTGGACCAGCCACGCGACGTTCCGGGCACCTCCTGGGTGGGCATCGACGACCGGGCGGCCATGCGCGAACTCGCCGAGCAGGTGATCGGCCACGGGCACCGGGAGCTGGCCCTGATCACCATGCGACTGGGACCGCGCACCGGCGAGACGGTGCAGATCGTCGACGAACGGCGGCTGGCGGCAACCCGATTCACCGCCCAGTCCGACCGGATCGCCGGGGTGTGCGACGCCATGGCGGCTGCCGGCCTGGACCCGCAGACCCTGACCGTCGTGGAAACCCTTGAGCATCAACCGGAGTCAGGCGGACGGGCCGCGGAGCTGGCGCTGGACACCAACCCGAGGGTGACCGCGCTGCTGTGCACCGCGGACGTGCTGGCGTTCTCGGCGATGGACCGGCTGCGGGGCCGCGGCATCTATGCGCCGGGCCAGCTGAGCATCACCGGCTTCGACGGGGTACCCGAGGCGCTGCGCCGCGGCCTGACCACCGTCGTGCAGCCGACGATGGGCAAGGGCCGCCGGGCCGGGAGGCTGCTGCTGAACCCGCCGCGCAACGGATTACCCGTCGTCGAGGTGCTCGACACCGAGGTGTTCCGCGGCCGCACCCTGGGGCCCCCGGCGGGTTAGTCCGAGCGCGCGGCGCGCAGGAATTCCAGTATCGCGACGGCATCCTCGGGTGACTCGATCCGGAAGTCCGCGCGGCTGGGTCCCTCGCCGATCTTGACGCCGACGTCGGCCGGGCCGAGCACCGCGAAGACGGTCTCGTCGGTGACGTCGTCGCCGAGGAACACCACCGCGTCGGCGGCGACTGCGCTGCGCAGCTTCTCGATGGCACTGCCCTTGTCGGTGTGTACCACCGAAAACTCCAGCACCGCCTTGCCTTCGGTGACCCGCGCGTTCCAGCCGTCGCCGGCGGCGCGGGCCCGTCCGAGAGCCTCGGCGCCGACATCGGGCGCGGCGTTGCGGACGTGCAGTGCCGCGCCGGCCGGCTTGGGCTCCACGGTGACCCCTGGTTGACCGATGGCAATCTCGTTGAGGGCGGCGATGATCCGGTCCCGCAGCGCGGTGTCGACCGCCGAACCGAAGCCGTCCTCATCCTCGGCGCCGTGGCTGCCGATCAGTCGCACGGGTGGCCCGACGCCGGCGACCGCGCGCAGGCTCTTCAGCGCGCGTCCGGAGATCAGGGCGACCGTCACGCCGGGCAGATCCGCCAGTGCGCCCAGCGCGGTGACCGCGCCGTCGACCGGTCGGGCATCGGCCGGATGGTCGACGAGGTGTGACAGGGTGCCGTCGAAGTCCGACGCCACCAGGATGTGCGGTGCGGCCGCCACCCGGAGCAGCGCCGCGGCGAGTGCGGACGGGATCCGGCTCACTGGATCCGCGGGTTTTCCTCGTCGCCGATGAGCAGCCGCACGGCCAGGTCGAGTCGTTTGCTGACATCGGTGGCCGAGGCCCGTCTGGTCAGCCAGGCCAGCAGATTCGACAGCCACACATCGGAAATCACCCGGGCGATGTGATAGTGGTCCTCGGTCGGTTCGCCGTCGGCCATCGACCGGGCAAACAGCGAGTCGATGATCTTCTCCACGTGATCAACCTCACCGGCGGCCGAGGCGTCGGCGAACACGTACGCGCGGGTCATCGCCTCGGTCAGCAGCGGGTTGCGCTGCATGGCCCGGTTGAGCCGGCCGATCATCGAGTTCAGCCGGGCGAACGGGGTGCCGCCGGTCATCGAGGCCCGGTCGGTCTTGGCGTCGATACGGGCGAACTCGCGGCCCAGCGCCGAGACCAGCAGGTGCACCTTCGACGGGAAATACCGGTACAGGGTGCCGACGGCCACGTCCGCCCGGTCGGCGACGGCACGCATCTGCACCGCCTCGTAGCCGCCCTTGGAGGCGATGGCCAGGGTGGCGTCCAGGATGCGCTTGCGCCGTTCACGCTGGGCATCGGAGCCGAGTTCGGAGTCGGTGAGCACCGGTACGGCGGCCACGTCGGGGCGCGTGGCGGCCGGGGCCTCGGTGGGGTCCTGGGTGGGTGTGGACATGCCCGGCCTGCCTCCCTTCTGCCTGGTCCGTACGGATATTAGAACACGTTCTAGTAGGCTACGGAGTGCTTTGTCCCGCCCAATGAGGAGGCCGTGTTGTCCGCGGTGCCAGCAACTATCATCGACGAACACCTGGCCGCACGCGAACTCGTGCGTGACTGGTCGGCCGGCTGCGGGGCGATCGAGGCGATCCGCGCCGTCGAGCAGGGCAACCCCGAGGCATGGCGGCCGGTATTTGCTGGACTCGCCGAGCTGGGTCTGTTCGGCGTGGCGATCCCGGAGGCCGGCGGCGGCGCGGGCGGCAGCATCGCCGATCTGTGCGCCATGATCTCCGAGGCCGCCCGGGCGCTGCTGCCCGGACCGGTGGTGTCCACCGCGCTGGCCGGTCTGATCATCGACGACGACAACGTGCTGGCCGAGCTGGCCGAGGGCATCCGCACCGCCGGGCTCGCACTGTCCGCCGACATCGAGTTCGCCGACGGGCGGGCCTCCGGCACCGCCGACCACGTCGTCGGCGCCGACGGATCCGGACTGCTGCTGTTGCCGTCGGACGCCGGCTGGTTGCTCATCGACGCCTCCGCGCCCGGAGCGGTGGTGGAACCGTTGGCGGCCAACGACTTCTCCCGGCCGCTGGCCCGGATCCGGTTGGAATCCGCGGCGGCCCGTGTCCTGGACGTCTCGACGCGGCGCGTCGAGGACCTGGCCGCCACCCTGTTCGCCGCGGAGGCAGCCGGTGTCGCGCGCTGGGCATGCGACACCGCCGTCGACTACGCCAAGGTGCGCGAGCAGTTCGGCCGGCCGATCGGCAGTTTTCAAGCGGTCAAGCACATCTGTGCCCAGATGCTGATCCGCGCCGAGCAGGCCGAGGTCACCGCCGCCGACGCCGCCCGCGCCGCCGATGCCGATGACGCGCAGCAGCTTTCGGTAGCGGCCGCGGCTGCCGCGGCGGCCGGGATCGGCTCCGCGATCGGCAACGCCAAGGACGCCATTCAGGTGCTCGGCGGCATCGGCTTCACCTGGGAGCACGACGCGCACCTGTACTTCCGCCGCGCCTACGGCATCGGGCAACTACTGGGCGGACGGCCGAAGTGGTTGCGGCGCAACGCTGATCTGGCGGTATCGGGTATCCGGCGCCGGCTCGGCGTGGATCTGCGTGCGGTCGAGGAACAGCGGGCCGGGATCGCCGCCGAGATCGCCGACATCGCCGCGCTGCCCGTCGAGGCGCGCCAGCGTCGGTTGGCCGAGACGGGTCTGCAGGCACCGCACTGGCCCGCCCCCTACGGCCGGGAAGCATCACCGGCCCTGCAGTTGCTGATCGACCAGGAGCTGGCCACCGCCGGTGTGGAGCGGCCGGACATCTCGATCGGCTGGTGGGCGGCGCCGACCATCCTGGAACACGGCACACCCGAGCAGGTCGCCCGCTTCATCCCCGGCACCCTGGACGGCAGCGTGTACTGGTGTCAGCTGTTCTCCGAGCCGGGTGCGGGCAGCGACCTGGCGTCGTTGCGCACCAAGGCCGAGCGCGTCGACGGCGGCTGGAAGCTCACCGGGCAGAAGGTGTGGACGTCCAACGCGCACCGGTCGAACTGGGGTGTGTGCCTGGCCCGCACCAACCCGGATGTGCCCAAACACAAGGGCATCACGTATTTCGTCATCGACATGGCCAGTCCGGGCATCGACATCCGGCCGTTGCGCGAGATGACCGGCGAGGCACTGTTCAACGAGGTGTTCCTCGACGGTGTCTTCGTCCCCGACGACCTGGTGATCGGCCCGGTCGACGGCGGCTGGCCGCTGGCCCGCACCACCCTGGCCAACGAGCGGGTCGCCATGGGCGGGGTGGACAAGGGCATGGAGGAGCTACTGGCCTTCTCCGCCGGTGCCGAATTGGACTCGGCGGCCGCCGAACGGCTCGGCGCGCTGATCGTCGAGGGCCTGACCGGGTCGCTGCTGGACCAGCGGATCGCCGAGTTGGCCATGGGTGGCCGCGACCCCGGTGCGCAGTCCAGTGTGCGCAAGCTGATCGGCGTGCGGTATCGCCAGCAGCTGGCCGAGCAGGTGATGGAGACCACCGCCGGTGGCGGGCTGGTCGACAACCCGGAGACCCGGTACTTCCTGAACACCCGCTGCCTGACCATCGCCGGCGGCACCGAGCAGATCCTCCTGACGGTTGCCGGAGAGAGGTTGCTTGGTCTCCCGCGGTGATCAAACGCAGGGGGTTTCGTGGTCCCGCAGGAGGGTTGTGCGGTTGCTTGGTCTCCCGCGGTGATCAAACGCAGGGGGTTTCGTGGTCCCGCAGGAGGGTTGTGCGGTTGCTTGGTCTCCCGCGCTAACTGAACTTCGTCTGCGCGCAGGCCGTCGGGGTGCTGACGGTGACGGGGCCCATGGTGACCTGGATGACCGAGCAGGCGATGAACACCGGGCCGAACGCCGGCTGGCCGCTGGTCCAGTCCGTCGGCACCGAGGTGCCCTCGATGGCGAACCGCTCGGGGGTCCCGCCGCCGAAGTAGGTCGCCGAGATCTCCACGTTGGTCAGCGCCTTGTACTGCTTGGACAGCACGCCGTCGTGATCGGATCCCTTGGTCTCCCGGGGCATCCCGGCGGGTGCGCTGTACTCGGACGCCTGCCAGACATTGCGGTCGTTGCTGCGCAGGGTGACGGTCTGGCGGGCCCAGGTGCCGTCGGGGAACCCGGTGACGCCGTCGGGGCCGAGCAGGTTCGCCGAGGTGTTGAAGTAGCAGCGGCCGTCGGCCTGAACGCAGTTGGCGGTCACGTGGATCTCGACCGACGTGGCGTCGTCGACCGGCACCGAGCGCACGGCCGTGTTGCTGGCCGCGAGCGCGCTGGGAGCCTGGGCCAGCCCCGCGGCCAGCAAACCCGCCGCGCCGACCGCGGCCAAACTTCGGTTCATGGGGATCAAAGCTATGCGCTCGCTACTCGTCGTAGGTGACTTCGACCGAATTCGATACCGGCTTGGCCTGACAGCCCAGGATCAGGCCCTCGTCGAGATCGGAGGGTTCCAGCACGTCGTTGACGTCCATGTGGACCTCGCCGGCGGTGCACAGCACCGCGCACGCCCCGCAGTGGCCCTCGCGGCAGGAAAACGGCGGGTCCATGCCCTGGCTCAGCAGCACGTCGAGCAGGGTCGCATTGCGCGGCCAGCTGAGCTCTCGGGTGGCGCCGTCCAAGGTGACGGTGACGACGGCCGGCGGCTCGTCGTCGTCCGACTGCTCGATGGTGACCTGGGCGAACGGGTCGGAGTCCAGCGATTTGAACACCTCGAGGTGCACCCGCTCGTCGGGCATCCCGAGGCCGGTCAGCGCCTCGGTGACCGCCGCCATGAACGGTCCGGGACCGCAGATGTAGGCCGGGCGGGCGGTGAACGGCGCGGCGAGGCGGCCCAGCGCGGCGGCGGTGGGCAGGCCCTGCACCGACTCCAGCCAGTGCATCACGGTGAGCCGGTCCGGGTACTTCGCGGTCAGTTCGCGCAGCGTCTCGGCGAAGATCACCGACCGCTCGTCGCGGTTGGCGTAGATCAGGGTGACCTGCCCAACGCCAGTGGCCAGTGCGGATTTGCAGATCGACAGCATCGGGGTGATGCCGCTGCCGGCGGCCAGCAGCAACAGGTCGGTGTCCAGCGTCTTGGGTACGAAGGTGCCCGACGGTGCCAGCACGTGTATGCGCATCCCGGGATGGGCGTGGTCGCACAGCCAGTTCGACGCGTACCCGCCGGCGGTCCGTTTGACGGTGACCGCCAGCGCGTCGTCGGTGTGCGGCGAGCTGCACAGCGAATAGCAGCGGGCCACCGACCCGGTCCGGTCGCTGGGAATGCGCAGGGTGAGGAACTGGCCAGGGGAGTACGCCAGTCGCTCGGCCGGGATGCCGGGATCATCGGCACCGTCGGGAACCCGGAACACCAGAGTGCGCGCGTCGTCGGTCTCGGTGACGACGTCGGCGATCTCCAACTGCAGCACATGTGTGCCGAGCGGCTCATCTGTCACGTCAGGCCCTAACTGTCTACTGAACTAGAACATGTTATAGAAATGCCGCTTCGCAGGTCCAGGCTTTGCAGGCAGCGCCACTCGACACAAATCGTAACGTGTTCTAGTCTTTTCTGGTCGGCGTCGGTGGAACAGGCGCGGAACGCAGCCACGGGAGGTAGCAGTGACGTCCATTGAACAGCGTGATGTGCAGGCGGTGCTGGCCGGCATCGATGAGTTGCTGCCGCAGCTCCGCGAACGCGCCCAGGTCACCGAGGATCTGCGCCGGCTGCCCGACGAGAACATCCAGGCTCTCGACGAGGTCGGATTCTTCAAGCTGATCCAGCCGTCGCAGTGGGGCGGCATGGAGTGCGACCCCACCGTCTTCTACGAAGCCGTGCGCCGGCTGGCCAGCGCCTGCGGCTCCACCGGTTGGGTGGCCGGCATCCTCGGCATCCACAACTGGCACCTCGCGCAGTTCGACCAGGCCGCTCAGGACGAGGTGTGGGGCGACGACCCGAGCACCCGGATCTCGTCGTCGTACGCCCCGATGGGCGCCGGTGTGGTGACCGAGACCGGCGACGGCTACATCGTCAACGGCTCGTGGAACTGGTCCTCGGGCTGCGATCACGCCAGCTGGGCGTTCCTGGGCGGGCCGGTGATCAAGGACGGCCGCCCCGTCGACTTCGGCAGCTTCCTCATCCCGCGCACCGAGTACCGCATCGATGACGTGTGGCACGTGGTCGGCCTCAAGGGCACCGGGTCCAACACCGTCGTCGTCAAGGACGTGTTCGTGCCGCGGCACCGCTTCCTGTCCTACAAGTCGATGAACGACCACACCGCCGGCGGACTGGTCAACAACACCGCACCGGTCTACAAGATGCCGTGGGGCACAATCCATCCCACCACCATCTCCACGCCGATCGTCGGCATGGCCTACGGTGCCTACGACGCCCATGTCGAGCACCAGGGCAAGCGGATCCGCGCGGCCTACGCCGGTGAGAAGGCCAAGGACGACCCGTTCGCCAAGATCCGCATCGCCGAGGCGGCCTCCGATATCGACGCGGCCTGGCGGCAACTGATCGGCAACGTCGCCGACGAGTACGCGCTGCTGGCGGCCGGCCAGGAGATTCCGTTCGAGCTGCGGGCCACCGCGCGCCGCGACCAGGTCCGCGCCACCGGCCGGGCCATCGCGTCCATCGACCGGCTGTTCGAGGCGTCCGGCGCCACCGCGCTGTCGGTCGACGCTCCGGTGCAACGGTTCTGGCGCGACGCGCACGCCGGACGGGTGCACGCCGCCAACGACCCGGAGCGGGCGTACCTGATCTTCGGCAACGAGGCCTTCGGCCTGCCGGCCCAGGACACGATGGTCTAAAGCGTGAGCACAGCCGACGCGATCACCTTCGAATCCACCTCCCGCTACGCCCAGGTCCGGGCCGGCGACCGGGACCTGCGGCTGCACTATCACGAGGCCGGTGACCCCGACGCCCAGACCATCGTGCTGCTGCACGGCGGCGGGCCCGGCGCGTCGAGCTGGTCGAACTTCGGCCGCAACGTCGCGGTACTGGCCGAGCACTTCCACGTGCTCGCCGTCGACCAGCCCGGTTACGGCCATTCGGACAAGCTCGCCGAGCACGAGCAGTACAACCGCTACAGCGCCACCGCGCTGCTGGGCCTGTTCGACGAGCTGGGCCTTCAAGGCCGAATCCCGTTGCTGGGCAACTCACTCGGCGGCGGTACCGCGGTGCGGTTCGCGCTGGATCACCCGGACCGGGCCGGCAAGCTGGTGCTGATGGGCCCCGGCGGGCTGTCGGTCAACCTGTTCGCGCCGGACCCCACCGAGGGGGTCAAGCTGCTCGGCCGCTTCACCGCCGACCCGACGCGCGAGAACATGGAACGCTTCCTGCGGATCATGGTGTTCGACCAGAAGCTGGTCACCGAGGAACTGATCGATGAGCGCTTCGCCATCGCCAGCCAGCCCGAATCGCTGGCCGCGGCCCGCGCCATGGGCCGCTCGTTCGCCGGACCGGATTTCGAACTCGGCATGATGTGGCGCGAGGTGTACAAACTGCGCCAGCCGGTGCTGCTGATCTGGGGCCGGGAGGACCGGGTCAACCCGCTCGACGGTGCCCTGGTCGCCGTCAAACAGATTCCGCGGGTGCAACTGCACGTGTTCGGGCAGTGCGGGCACTGGGCGCAGGTGGAGAAATTCGACGAGTTCAACAGGCTGACCATCGATTTCCTGGCCGGATAGGGGTAGCGCGATGACGATCAAGGCGCTGGGCTACATGCGCATCGAGGCCACCGACGTCGCCGCGTGGCGGGTGTTCGGCACCAAGGTGCTCGGCATGGTGGAGGGCGACGGTGCCAACCCCGACGCGCTGTACCTGCGGATGGACGATTTCGCCGCGCGGCTGGTCATCGTGCCGGGCGACCGCGACCGGCTGCTGGTCGCCGGGTGGGAGGTCGCCTGCGCCGCCGACCTCGACGAACTGCGCGGCCGGCTGACCGCAGCCGGCGTCGAATGGGTCGACGGCACCCGGGACGAACTGGCCGAGCGCCGCGTCGAGGGGATGATCCGGTTCTCCGACCCGGCCGGCAACACGCTGGAGGCGTTCTACGGCGCGCAGTATCTGGGCCGCAGGTTCGTCAGCCCGTACGGCCACAAGTTCGTCACCGGTGAGCAGGGCCTCGGGCACGTGGTGCTGACCTGTGACGACGACATCGCCGCCCAGGCGTTCTACCAGGATGTGCTCGGCTTCCGGCTGCGTGACTCGATGCGGCTGCCTCCGCAGCTCGCCGGCCGGCCCGCCGACGGTGATCCGATCTGGCTGCGGTTCTACGGTTGCAACCCGCGCCACCACGCGCTGGCGTTCATGCCGATGCCCAACCCCACCGGCATCGTGCACCTGATGGTCGAGGTGGAGAACTCCGATGACGTCGGGCTGTGCATGGATCGCGCGGCGCGCCGGCAGGTGAAGATGGCCGCCACCCTCGGCCGGCACATCAACGACAAGATGCTGTCCTTCTACATGAAGACCCCGGGCGGGTTCGATATGGAATTCGGTTGTGAGGGACTGGAAGTCGACGACGAGGACTGGATCGCCCGGGAGAGCGTCGGCGTCAGCCTGTGGGGTCACGACTTCTCCGTCGGCTTCAAGTGAGTGGTGAACCCGGCGGGCCCGCATTGGACCCGCGCGTCTTCCGTGACGTGCTCGGCCAGTTCTGCACCGGGATCACCATCATCACCACCGTGCACGACGGGCAGCCGGTCGGTTTCGCCTGCCAGTCGTTCGCCGCGTTGTCACTCGACCCGCCGCTGGTGCTGTTCTGCCCGACGAAGGTGTCCCGGTCCTGGGCGGCGATCGAGGCCAGCGGGCACTTCTGCGTGAACATCCTCGGCGAGGACCAGCAGCACGTCTCGGCGCGGTTCGGCTCGCGCGAGCCGGACAAATTCGCCGGCGTCGACTGGCAGCCGGGCGTGCTGGGCTCCCCGGTGCTGACCGGCGGCCCGGCGCACATCGAGTGCCTGGTGCACAGCGTGCACGACGGCGGGGACCACTTCGTGGTGTTCGGTGCGGTCGAGTCGCTGTCGGAGGCGCCGAAGGTGCCCCCGCGGCCGTTGCTGTTCTACCGCGGCCAATACACCGGAATCGAGCCGGACAAGAACACCCCGGCCGACTGGCGCAACGACCTGGACGCCTTCCTGACCGCGACCACCGAGGACACCTGGCTCTGACCCGCACGGACGGTCTGTGAATAACAACCGTGTAACTCATCCACATTGTGGATAGTCCCTGTGGATAACCTGTTCGCACGGTAGGAACAGACACGGGCGCCGTCGCGGCGCCCGCACCCCGAAGGAGCCTCGGAGATGACCGCGCCGAACGAACCAACCGGGCTGCGTCGCGTCGTCGTCGCCTCCATGGCAGGCACCGTCGTGGAGTGGTACGAGTTCTTCCTCTACGGCACCGCCGCGACGCTGGTGTTCGCCAAGGTGTTCTTTCCGCAGACCGGCAGCGACCTGGACGCCGTGCTCGCCGCGTTCGTCACCTACGCCGTCGGGTTCTTCGCCCGCCCGCTCGGCGGGGTGGTCTTCGGCCACTTCGGTGACCGGTACGGCCGCAAGAACCTGCTGCAGTTCTCGCTGCTGCTGGTCGGCGTCGCCACGTTCGGCATGGGCTGTCTGCCGACCTTCGGTCAGATCGGCTATTGGGCTCCGGCGCTGCTGGTGGTGCTGCGATTCGTGCAGGGCTTCGCGGTCGGCGGCGAGTGGGGTGGCGCGGTGCTGCTGGTCGCCGAGCACAGCCCGAACCGGGCCCGCGGATTCTGGGCGAGTTGGCCCCAGGCCGGGGTACCCGTCGGCAACATGCTGGCCACCGTCGTACTGCTGGTGCTGACCGGTGTGCTGTCGGAGTCGGCGTTTCTGTCGTGGGGTTGGCGGGTGGCGTTCTGGCTGTCGGCGGTGGTGGTGCTGATCGGCTACTACATCCGCACCAAGGTCACCGACGCGCCCATCTACCTGGCCGCCCAACGGGAGGCCGAGCAGTTGGCCCGCTCCTCACTGGGCATCGTCGAGGTGATCCGCCGCTACCCGCGCGGGGTGTTCACCGCCATGGGCATGCGGTTCGCGGAGAACATCATGTACTACCTGGTGGTCACCTTCTCGATCACCTATCTCAAGCTGCACGCCGGGGTCGCCACCGGGTCGATTCTCTGGTACCTGCTGGTCGCCCACGCCGCGCATTTCGTCGCAATCCCGTTGGTGGGACGGGCATCCGACCGGATCGGCCGTAGGCCGGTGTACTTCGCCGGGGCGGTGCTGACCGCGACGTGGGGCTTCTTCGCCTTCCCGATGATGGACAGCGGCAACTATGCGGTGATCACCGCCGCCGTCGTCATCGGTCTGCTGTTCCACGCGCTGATGTACGCCCCGCAGCCGGCACTGATGGCCGAGATGTTCCCGACGCGGATGCGCTATTCGGGTGTGTCACTGGGCTACCAGGTGACCGCGATCGTCGCCGGATCGCTGGCCCCGATCATCGCCGTCAAGCTGCTGGCGGACTTCGGTTCTTCGGTGCCGATCGCGATCTATCTCGCCGGCGCGTGCGTCGTCACCCTGATCGCACTGGCCTTCGCCCGGGAGACCGCCGGCATCGACCTGCACGACCTGGACCGCGCCGACGCCGCGACCCGCTGACCCCGAATCGGTACGGGTTCAGGGGAGCCAGGGGCCCAGGCGGCGCAGCGCCTCGTCGATATCGGCGGCCGGCCCGGCGAACGACAGCCGGATGAAGCGATTGCCGTCGCGGGTGTCGAAGTCGATGCCCGGGGCCACGGCCAGGCCGGTCTCGGCCAGCAGTCGGGCGCAGAAGGCCATGCTGTCGTCGGTGAAGGCGGATACGTCGGCGTACACATAGAACGCGCCGTCGGGCGGGGCGATCCTGTCGATGCCGATCTCCCGCAGCCCGGTCAGCAACCGCTCCCGGTTCGCGCCGTAGTGCCGCAGGTGGCCGTCGGCCTCGGCGATCGCCTCCGGGGTGAACGCGGCGACCGCGGCGATCTGCGACAGCACCGGCGGGCAGATGGTGAAGTTGCCGGTCAGGCAGTCCACCGCCCGGCGCAACTCCTCGGGCACCAGCAGCCAGCCGAGCCGCCAGCCGGTCATCGCGAAGTACTTGGAGAAACTGTTGGCCACCACGGCACTGCGCGAGGTCTCCCAGGCGCAGCTGGTCGCCGGGGCGCCGTCGTACACCAGGCCGTGGTACACCTCGTCGCTGATCAACCGGACGTCGTTGGCGTCGCACCAGGCGGCGATCGCGGCCAGCTCGGCCGGCGCGATGACGGTGCCGGTGGGATTGGCCGGGCTGGCGACGATCACGCCGTCCAACCGACCCGCTGCCTCCAGCATCGCCACCGTCGGCTGGAACCGGGTCTGCGGGCCGCAGGGCAGTTCCACCACCTCGACGCCCAGCGCGGACAGGATGTTGCGGTAGCAGGGGTAGCCCGGGCTGGCGAACGCCACCCGGTCACCGGCATCGAAGCAGGCCAGGAACGCCAGCAGAAACCCGCCGGAGGAACCGGTGGTGACCACCACGTCCTCGGCGTCCACACTCAGCCCGTACCGCCGGTAGGACCCGGCGATCGCCGCGCGCAACTCCGGAATGCCCAGGGCCACGGTATATCCGAGTTCGTTCGCGGCAATCGCGGCCGCCGCGGCCGCGCGAACCGGTTCGGGCGCACCGGCACTGGGCTGACCGGCGGACAGGTTGACCAGGTCGCCGTGGGTGCGCTGACGCTCGGCGGCCGCCAACCAGACGTCCATCACGTGAAACGGCGGGATCCCCGCGCGCAGTGCGGTCTTCACCGGCTCAGGCTACGCGGTCGTCAGGGCGACCGGCTCCAGCTGCGCAAGCGCGGCGCCGACCGTACCGAACAGCTGCGAATTGGCGTGCGCACGTTTGAAATACAGCTGGATATCGCATTCAGCGGTGATCGCGATCCCGCCGTGCAGCTGAATGGCCTCGGCGGCCGCCGCCGAGAACGCCTCCGTCGCGGTGACGAACGCCAGCGCGGCGGACTCGGCACTCGGGTCATCCAGGCAGCTGTCGACCACCGCCCCGGCGGTCTGCACCAGCACGTACAGATCGGCCATCCGGTGCTTGAGTGCCTGGAAGCTACCGATCGGCCGGCCGAACTGCACTCGCTCCTTGGTGTATTCGACGGTCAGCTCCAAACAGCGGGTGGCGGCACCGACCGCCTCGGCGGCCACCAGCAGCCGCGCAAGATCGCCCAGCCCCGGATCGGCGCCCAACGCCGTCGTCTGGATCGCCCGCAGCTTCGCCAACGGGCGGGTGGCGTCCATCGTCGGCTGCCCAGTCGCCTCGAAGTCAACCCACTGGGTCAGCACACCGGAGTCGGCGCCGATCACCACGTCGGCGATGTCCCCGTTGACCACGTACTCCGGGTCGAAGACCACCGCGCCGATCGACTCCCCGGCGGTCAGGGCCTCCAGTTTCTCCCGGGCATCGGCGTCCACCGGTTGACCGGCCAGCAACGCCAACTCGGCCAGCGTGGAACCTAGCAGCGGGGTGGGGACGAGATTGCGACCGAGTTCGGTCAACACCGCCGCGGCGTCGGCCAGGGCGCCGCCGGCGCCACCGAGATCCTCCGGCACCACCAGGGCCGCCGCGCCGACCTGCTCGCACAGCAGCTGCCACAGTCGCTCGTCGTAGCCCTTCGGTGCGGCCATCGCCGCCCGGACCGCCTCCGGGCCGGCATGTTTGCCGACCAGGTCACGCACGGTCTGAATCAGCAGGTCGCGTTCTTCACTCATGGTCGGCCAGTTCCTCCAATACGCGGCGCCGGTGCAGGGTCGGATCGCCCCAGGCGGCGCGCAGCGCCTGGGTCCGCAGCAGCAGCAGGGACAGGTCGTGCTCCTGAGTGAAGCCGATCGCTCCGTGGGTCTGCAACGAGTTGCGGGCCGCCAGCAGTCCGGCGTCCGCGGCCGCGGACTTGGCCGCCGAAACATCCCGACGGGTGGTGGTGGCATCCTCGGCCAGGGCCAACGCGGCTCCGTAGACCAGCGGGCGGGCCAACTCGACGGCGATGTGGATATCGGCGAGCTTGTGCTTGATCGCCTGGTAGGAGCCGATCACCCGGCCGAACTGGCTGCGCTGCTTGGCGTAGGCGACCGAAGTGTCCAGCATGGCCTGGGCCGCACCGACCAGGCAGGCCGAGGTGGCCAGCGCGCCGAATGCGGCCGCCCGATCGGTGTCGGCCGACCAGTCGTTCCCGGCGGGGGTGACGTCGAACAGCGCGCGGGACGGATCCACCGAGGCGTGCCGCTCTCCGACGGCGGCCTCGCCGACCAGCCCGTCGGCGCCGACCAGGGTCAGGCCCGCGAAGTCCGCGTTGACCGCGCGCGGCTGATCGGGGGCGATCGCGGCGGTGACGATCAGTTCACCGGCGGCCAGTGCCGCGCTGCGCTCGTCTTTCGCCAGCAAAATCGGTGCCACAGCGATGGATTCGGCCACCGGTCCGGGCACACACCAATAGCCGAGTCGCTCGCAGGCCACCGCCAGGTCGACCGGGTGCGCGCCGATCCCGTCGTACTCCTCGGCCACCATCAGGGCCGGAACTCCAAGGTCGGTCAGGGTCGACCACACCGCGGCCATCGGTGCGATGTCACCGTCGCCGGCGGCCCGCACGGCCGACGGGACGTCGGCGGCACCCAGCGCGGCGTCGATGCTGGCCGCGAAGTCCCGTTGCTGCTCATCCAGCTCGAAGTTCATGCTTTGGGCTCCCACGGTAGGCCGAGCAGCCGCTCGGCTTGTCTTGTCGCGCAACCAGGATGGCGCATCATTTGGGCTCCCGTGGAAGTCCGAGCAGCCGCTCGGCGATGATATTTCGCTGAATCTCGTTGGTGCCGGCATAGATCGGTCCGCCCAGGGCGAACAGGTAACCGTCGGTCCACGGGCCGGCCAGCTCGGCGTCCGGGCCGCGCAGGTCCAGCGCGGTCTGATGGATGTCCACGTCGAGCTGCGACCAGAACACCTTGGTGACCGACGACTCCGCGCCGAGCTCGCCGCCGCCCGCCAGCCGGGTGAGGGTGCCGAAGGTCTGCAACCGGTAGGCCTGAGCCTTGATCCAGGCGTCGGCCACCCGGTCGGTGAAGATGTCGCGGATGTGGCTGTCCGGCTGGGACTTCCACAATTCCACCAGCCGATCGGCGGCAGAGGTGAACCGGGCCGGGCTGCGCAGCGACATGCCGCGCTCGTTGCTGGAGGTGCTCATCGCCGCACGCCAGCCCTGGTGCGGTTCACCGATCACGTCCTCGTCGGGCACGAACACGTCGTCGAGGAAGATCTCCCCGAACCCGGTCTCGCCGCCGAGCTGATGGATCGGCCGCACGGTGATGCCCGGTGCGTGCAGGTCGAACATGAAATAGGTCAGCCCGTGGTGACGCTGCGCGGTCGGGTCGGACCGGAACAGCCCGAACCCCCGCTCGCCGAACGGGGCCCGCGAACTCCAGATCTTCTGGCCGTTGAGTTTCCAGCCGCCGTCGACCTTGGTAGCGGTGGACCGCAGCGAGGCCAGGTCGCTGCCGGACTCGGGTTCCGACCACGCCTGGGCCCAGATCTCCTCGCCGCTCGCCATTTTCGGTAGCACCCGGTGAAGTTGCTCGGGGGTGCCGTGGGCGAACAGGGTCGGCGCCAGCATGGAGGTGCCGTTGGCCGATGCCCGGCCGGGCGCGCCGGCGGCGAAGTATTCCTCCTCGTAGACCACCCACTGCAGCAGCGTGGCGTCGCGGCCGCCGTACTCGGCGGGCCAGGAGATCACCGACAACCCCGCGTCGTAGAGGATCTTGTCCCAGCGCCGGTGCTGCTCGAATCCCGCTGCGGTGTCGTAGGACTCGGTGGGGAAGTCGTCGCGGTGCGCGGCCAGGAACTCGCGCACCTCGGTGCGGAAGTTCTCGGTCTCTTCGTCGAATGCGAGGTCCATCAGGCCCTTTCCCTCAGCAGCGGTTTGACGACCTTGCCCCCCGGATTGCGGGGCAGGGTGTCGAGGAACTCCACCGTCCGCGGAGTCTTGAAGTTGGCCAGGTTCGCCCGGGCGTGCGCGACGATGGCCGCCTCATCCAGTTCGGCGCCCGGCAGCGTCACGACGAAGGCCTTGCCGATTTCGCCGAGCCGTTCGTCCGGCACCCCGATCACCGCCACCTCGGCGACACCGGGCAGCCGGGCCAGCACCTGTTCCACCTCGGCCGGGTACACGTTGAACCCGCCGCTGATGTACATGTCCTTGAGCCGGTCGGTGATGGTGAGATTGCCTGCGGCGTCCACGGTTCCGATGTCACCGGTGTGCAGCCAGCCGTCGGCGTCGATGGCGGCCGCAGTGGCGTCGGGATCGTCGAGGTACCCCAGCATCACGCACGGCCCCCGCAGCAGAACCTCGCCGGCTCCGGCGGGCGCGTCGATGCGCAGCTCGAACCCGGCGATCGGCCGCCCGCAGGTGGTGGCGACGGTGACGGCGTCGTCGTCGGCCCGGCACATGGTGCCGAACCCGGAGGCCTCGGTCAGGCCGTAGGCCGTCAGCACGATGTCGATGTCGAGCTCGGTCTGCATGCGTTCGATCAGCACCACCGGAACCGTGGCCGCCCCGGTCACCGCGAAGCGCAGCGAGGACAGATCGTGGTCGCCGCGGCGGGGGTGATCCAGCAGCATCTGGTAGATGGTCGGCGGGCCGGGCAGCACCGTCACCCGGTGCCGGGCCACCGCGGCCATCGCGGCCTCCGGCTCGAAGGTCAGCTGCGGAATCAGTGCCGCCCCGGTCTGCAGACAGGCCAGGATGCCGGCCTTGTAACCGAAGTTGTGGAAGAACGGGTTGATACACAGGTAGCGGTCGGCGCCGGTCATCTGTCCGCAAGCCGCCCAGGCCGCCGCGCCGGACAGCGACTGGCGGTGCGCGCACACCACGCCCTTGCTACGGCCGGTGGTGCCCGAGGTGAACAGGATGTCCGACGGGTCCTCGGGACGGATCGCGGCGGCGCGGGCGTCGGCAGCGGCCAGCAGCGCCGGGTCGCTGCCGCGCGCCACGAAGGCATCCCAGTCGCCGTCGTTCGCCTCGACGGGGATGCGGACGATGTGGCGCAGCTCCGGCAGTTCGGACCGGTCGAGTGCGGCCGAGCGGTCGGCGCCGAGGAACGTCCCGGCGGTGATCAGCAGTGGCGCTTCGACCCGGGCCAGGATGTCGGTGGCCTCGGCGGCGGTGTAGCGGGTGTTCAGCGGTACGACGATCCCGCCGGCCCAATGCGTGGCCAGTGCGGCGATCACCCAGTGCCAGCTGTTGGGTGACCAGATGCCGACCCGGTCGCCCGCTCCGAGGCCGAGGCCGATCATCGCGGCGGCGGCCCGGCGTACCTCGTCGCGCACGTCGGCGAAGGTAAGCGTCCGGTCGTCGCTGATGATTGCGAGCTGGTCGGGGCGGTCCCGGGCGACGAGGTCGAGCGCCGCGGGCGTCGTCTGCGCGACGGTCGTCATCGGTGCTCCTCGGGTGTCCTTGCCGTCATACCGCTAACAAAGCAAGTGCTTGGTAGGTTAGCCTACAAGGGTGATTGGGGTCCAGGAGTTCCGGGCAGAGGTCCGCGAGTGGCTCGCCGACAACCTCGTCGGTGAATTCGCGCAGCTGAAGGGCCTCGGCGGCCCCGGGCGTGAGCACGAGGCATTCGAGGAACGACTGGCCTGGAACCGGCATCTGGCGGCGGCGGGGCTGACCTGCCTGGGCTGGCCGGTCGAGCACGGCGGCCGCGGGCTGACCGTCGCGCACCGCGTCGCATTCTACGAGGAGTACGCCCACGCCAACGCCCCGGACAAGGTCAACCACTTCGGTGAGGAACTGCTCGGTCCCACGCTGATCGCCTTCGGGACCTCCGCCCACCAGGAGCGTTTTCTGCCGCGCATCCTCGACGTCACCGAACTGTGGTGCCAGGGCTACTCCGAACCGGGCGCGGGCAGCGATCTGGCCAACGTCGCCACCACCGCCGAGCTCGACGGCGACTCCTGGGTGATCAACGGGCAGAAGGTGTGGACCTCGCTGGCGCACTGGGCGCAGTGGTGCTTCGTGGTGGCCCGCAGCGAAAAGGGCTCCAAGCGGCACGCCGGCCTGTCCTACCTGCTGGTACCGCTGGATCAGCCCGGTGTCGACGTCCGGCCGATCGTGCAGCTGACCGGCGACTCGGAGTTCAACGAGGTCTTCTTCGACAATGCGCGCACCGACGCGAGCCTGGTCGTCGGGGAACCCGGCGACGGATGGCGGGTGGCGATGGGCACCCTGACCTTCGAACGCGGTGTCTCCACCCTCGGTCAGCAGATCCGTTACGCGCGTGAACTTTCCGGGATCGTCGAACTGGCCCGCGAGAACGGGACGATCGACGACCCGCTGATCCGGGAGCGGCTCACCCGGGCCTGGGTGGGGCTGCGCGGCATGCGCGCCTACGCCATGGCCACCATGGACAACGAACGGCCCGGGCAGGACAACGTGTCAAAGCTGCTGTGGGCCAACTGGCATCGCGGTCTCGGTGAGTTGGCGATGGATGTGCTCGGCAAGCCGGGCCTGGTGCTCGAGGGCGGGGCGTCCCCGGACTTCAACGAATGGCAACGGTTGTACCTGTTCTCCCGCTCGGACACCATTTACGGCGGATCCAACGAGATCCAGCGCAACATTCTCGCCGAGCGGGTGCTCGGCCTGCCCAGGGAAGTGAAAGGCTGAGCATGGATCTGACGGTCGCACCGAAGGAAATCGACGGCCACGGCCTGTTGGCCGGCAAGGTCGTGGTGGTGACCGCCGCGGCGGGCACCGGCATCGGCTCGGCAACGGCCCGGCGGGCTCTGGTTGAGGGGGCCGACGTCGTGGTCTCCGACCATCACGAGCGGCGTCTCGCCGAAACCCGCGACGAACTGGCCGCGCTGGGCCTGGGCCGGGTGGAAGCCATTGTCTGCGATGTCACTTCGACGGCGGCGGTCGATGCGCTGATCGCCGGGGCGGCCGAATCGATGGGTCGTATCGACGTACTCGTCAACAACGCCGGACTGGGCGGGGAGACCCCGGTGATCGACATGACCGACGACGAGTGGGACCGCGTGCTCAACGTATCGCTCACCTCGGTCATGCGGGCCACCCGCGCGGCGCTGCGGTATTTCCGCGATGCGGGCCACGGCGGGGCGATCGTCAACAACGCCAGCGTGCTCGGTTGGCGGGCCCAGCATTCCCAGTCGCACTACGCGGCGGCCAAGGCCGGCGTGATGGCGCTGACCCGGTGCAGCGCGATCGAGGCCGTCGAGCACGGAGTGCGGATCAACGCGGTCTCTCCGAGCATCGCACGGCACAAGTTCCTGGAGAAGGTGAGTTCGGCCGACCTACTGGACCGGCTGGCCGGCGGTGAGGCATTCGGCCGGGCCGCCGAACCGTGGGAGGTCGCCGCCACCATCGCCTTCCTGTCCAGCGACTACGCGAGTTATCTGACCGGAGAGGTGATCTCGGTATCCAGCCAGCACCCGTGAGTCATTGGAGGTGGTCTCCGGGGGATACCGAACTGGCCCCGGATGCCGGACGGTTTCCGATGGTTGCCGTCATCCGAACGGGTTGAAGTCGAACGGGTCCGGGGCTGCGGACTGCGGCGGGAACGGCGTCGACGACGGGCCGGACCCCTGCGGAGCCATGGTGCGCACCACGACGGTCACCTCGTCGGCGTGGGCGGCATTGGTGCCTTTGGACCGCAGGCGTTTCGGTACCAGCGCTTTGAGGCGGATCCGCTTCGGGCGCGCGGTCTGCGGCTTTCCGCCGTGCGGGGTGCCGCCGACCGGCTTCACAACGTGCTGAGTGGCGAACCAGGCTCGGGCCGGGGGCGACACCGCAAGTACCAGAATCGCCGCCGCGGCAACCACGATCAGCGCAGCGGTCGCGCGGCTCAACGTGGCGAACCAGTCGACGTCAGCCCCCGGCCGCAGCACCAGCGCGGCACTTGCTGTGGCCGCCAGACCGACCCCGTTTGCCAGCGTCAGCAGCCAGGCGATCCGGAACCGGCGGCCGATACCGAAGGTCAGCGCAAGCAGCACCACCGCCCACACCGCGGCTCCGGCGGCGAGACCCACCGTCAAGGTGGTCAGAGCGCTGAAACTTCGGTAGTAGTGCAGTTCGGGCAGTGCCAACAGCGCGGCGGCCGCCGTCGAGACCAGTAGCGCGGCGACCAACCCCAGCAGTTGGTTGACGGCGAACAGTTTTCCCGGAAGCACGGGTGACTTCGGCGTGCCGCCACTCGGCTGGGGAGTTGTCGGTGAGGCCACTGATGTAGGCGCGACGGGCGTAGGTGCCGCGGTGTCGGTGGCTGTCCGACGCAGCCTTCGCCGGGGCGGGGGCGGTGCGGGCGGTGCCGCAGCAGGACTTGGCGCCGGTGCGGGCGCCGGAGCCGGCGCCGGGGCGTCCCACCCGCCGCCGAACGGGTCACCGCCGGTCCCACCCCCACCGAAGGGATCGCCACCGAACGGATCGGCACCGAACGATCCACCGCCAGAGGGATTCCCGCCGAAACCCGTTGCGCCGGAGCTATAGCTGCGCGGAGGTCCATCGGTCCTCGCCGGACCACCCGAGCCTGTCGCGGGCGGTCGCGGTGTGGGTCGAGGTGTCGGCCCGGTGCCTGTCGGTCTCACGTTCTCCCACGGACGCGACATCTCAGAACCCCTTCCCGGCCCGGCGGCGACGCCAGGCGAACCCGACACCGACCGCACCCCACACTGCCACCGGGGTGATGACCGCCAGGTAGAAGATCACCCGCGTCGGTGCCGGCGTCGGCACCAGGAACGGCGTCCACGGAGTGGGCACCATCGGCCACAGCGCCGCCGGGTCCCCGGTGATGGTCGCGCCACCGAGCCACACGTGCTTATCGCTCTGCACGATGGTGCTCAGCGAGGACTCGGCGTTGCGTGCCATCTGCGGGTAGTCCTGGTTGAACTTGTCCGCGCCGACGTCTTTCATCTCCACCTTGGAGAAGTCCACCCCACCCCAGGCCCGAGAATAGGTCCAGGTGGTACTGCCCTGCTGTGTGGTCCAGGACATGACGGTCTTGGGGTTGTTGAACGACGTGACGTAGCGGTCGAACACCTCGCGCGGTTTCCAATCCATCACCCACTGGTCGATCTTGCCGGAGTTGATCTCGGCCGAATACTGGCTGGGCTTGTTGCGGGTGCGGAACCATTCGGCGGCCACCCGGCTGGCATACACACGGCGCAGGTCGGCGAACTCGGCGTCGTTGTTCACCGCTTTTACGACGGCGGGCATGATCATCTGGTCGTACAGCTCGCCGTTATGGACGGTCACCGCCGCATCCTGGCTGCCGCACGACTGGCCCGGGCTGACATCGGAGTCGTCGTGGCCGAGCTTGACGGTCAGCGGCGCGTCCAGGATGTACAGCTGATCGCCGTCGACGTGGATGCTGGCCGGCAGCGGCTCGATCCATTGCCGGCGGCCCAGGAAGCATTTGTCTCCGCCGAGAGCATTCATGAAGTTGCGTCCCAACTCGGTGTCGGACTTCTGCAGCGTCCCGGACACCTCTTTCATCGACAGGTCGGCCTCCAGCAGGATGCGCCCGGCCTGGGTCCGGCCGAACTCCGCGTCGATGATGCGATCCGGCTCGGTGGGCTTGAGGTTCACCCAGAACTTGTCCGGGGTGAGCGACAGCCACACATTGAGCGCATCCAGCGACATGTCGGCGTTACGCCGCCCGCCGTACGACGGGGCGTCGTCAGCCAGGGTTCCGGTCCGGAACGCGTACTGGGAACCGGTCGTTCCGTTCACGTTGGCGGTGACATAGCGCAGCTGCAGCGAGGTGAAGTCGATACCACCGAGGTTCACTGGCACGGTCCCGACGACCGGAATCGTGGCGGGCGCACCGACGGGCGCGTTGTAACCGGGTGCCGTTGCCGGAGCCCCGGACGGAGCGGCCGCAGGCGCGCCGGCCGGTGTCCCCGCCGGTGAGCCTGTCGGGCTGCCCCCGGTCGGGCTGCCCCCGGTAGGGGTGGCCCTCGGCTGGGAGGTCGGCTTGGGTGCCTGAGTGGTCACCGGCGTCAGGTCCGGCTCCGTTGTCGGCGCGGGTGTTTCGGCCGGTGTGGTCTCCTCGCCCTCGGCGGCCGCCGTCTCCTCCAGCTTGGCGTCCTCCTCGGCGTTGAGGGTGTCGGCGATGCGTTGGTCCTCGGCCGCATCCGCGGGATTGTCCGGAGATTGGTCGGTGGTCGGCACACCCACCGGTGACGGGGAATTGCCTGAGGAATTGGCGGATTGACCCACCGGAACCGAGTTCACATGCCGCACGCAGATTTCCGGTGCGGTCTTGTTCGCGTTGTCCGGGTTGCTCTTCCATTCGTCGATCGCCTGCTTCATCCAGGCCAACGTCTCCGCCGTCGGAGTAGATCCGAACAGCATGATCAGCCGCGCGTTGGCCTGATTCATCAGGTCGAGGTTCTTCAGGAACTGCTTCTTCGCGTGATCACTGAGTGTGTTGCCCGATTTCGCCTCGATGATCTGCCGATCGCCTACGGGTGGTATCCGGGCGTCGACTTTTGGCTTCCGGGTGGCTGCGTAGGTGTTGGTGATGTCATAGCGCGGGCTGTTTTTCAGCACCGAACCCGGCAACTTCGCATTGCGCTTCCAGTTACCCTCGTTGGCGCCTTCGCCCAAGGCGAGCTTGTCCCAGATGAATTTCTCGAAGGCAGCACCGATCCGGTTGTTCTCCAGGATCGTGATGTAGGCGGTGCGCCAGCGTTCGAAGTCGTATTTGGGATCCGCGCCGTTCTTGTAGTCGCGCCACCGCAGCAGCATGTGGTCCTTGGACCCCGATTCCGGTTTCGTGTTGCCCAGTCTCTGGGCCAGCTTGTTCAGCGCATCGTCGTCCAATTCGTCGGAATTCGCGGGTAGATTCCGGGCATCGTCGTCGATGGGCTTGTAGTTGTACGCCTCGTTTGGGCCCTCGGTGGGCGTCGACGTACTGCGTTGCGGATCGTAGCCGGAGTAGGAGTCATATCCGGGCAGGTCAAGTCCCTGCGGGCAGGTGGACAGTGAGTCCGCCGCCGCAATTGGCGGCAGGCTCAATCCGATCAGCGTCAGGGTCAGTACCAGAATGGCCGAGACGATTTTGGGCAGCGTCAAGCTACGCACGGAATCCTCCGAGTGTCCGAATGAAATATCAGAACGGGTTAGTTACCGCGCCAGAAATCAAAATCCTCGCGCGCCGAGTGAACTCTTTTCTTCACCGAATAACTCAACGACCAGAATGGCGTCACATTTCTCGTGTTGTCGTCGCTCTGCACTTCCTCACCCGACCTG
>WBZQ01000634.1_pt1 | contig 26783 bp, 19 predicted proteins | sample 5204251 | NCBI WGS metagenome assembly WBZQ01 (sample SAMN12412402, study PRJNA552823) | activated sludge metagenome | isolation source: activated sludge from nitrification reactor of wastewater treatment plant... | place: USA: Virginia | collected 2017-09
CCCCCTCGGCCGCCGCGGCCGCGGCTATCGGTGCGCAGCGCACCCTGGCGCTGCCGGTGCGGATGGGCCTGGCCACCGGGGAGTCGCAGTGCCGCGACGGCGACTACTTCGGCAGGGCACTGAACCGGGCCGCCCGGGTGATGGCGGCCGGTCACGGCGGGCAGATCCTGCTCGACGCGGCGACGGCGGCCCTGCTGGACGGGCCGGACCTGATCGACCTCGGGGCGCACACCCTCCGCGACCTCGCCACCCCGATGCACCTGTACCAGTTGCGCGGCGCGGGGCTGCCCGCGGACTTCCCGCCGCTGCGTACCGCCGATCCGGTGCGCGGCAATTTGCGCGGCGCGGCCACCAGTTTCGTCGGGCGCGGTGCCGCGGTCGACGATGTCACCGCGGCGCTGGCGGCGCATCGGCTGGTCACCCTGATCGGGCCCGGCGGGGTCGGCAAGACCCGGCTGGCGGTGGAGGTCGGCGCACGGGTCGGCGCGGACTATCCGGACGGCGTCTGGCTGATCGAACTTGCCGCCGTCACCGACCCGCGGGCGGTGCCCGAGGCCGTCGCCGCCGCCCTCGGCATCACCCAGCAGCCCGGACTCACCGTCGCCGAGTCCGTGGCGGCCGCCTCCGCAGGCCCGGTCCGGCTGCTCATCGTCGACAACTGCGAACACCTGCTGGACGCCGCGGCCGAACTCGTCGACGCCGTCCTCGCGGCGTCGCAGACGGTGACGATCCTGGCCACCAGCCGGGAGGGGCTGCGGGCCGCGGGCGAACAGCTGCGGCCGGTCGCGCCGCTGGACACCGGCGCCGGCTCCGCCTCCGTGCAACTGTTCACCGATCGGGTCCACGCGCTAACCCCGGAAACCGCGCCGGCCTCGGCCGCCGACCGCGCTGCGGTGCTGGAGATCTGCGACCGGCTCGACGGCATCCCGCTGGCCATCGAACTGGCGGCGTCCCGGGTCCAGGCGATGACCGTCACCGAGATCCGCGACCGGCTCGGGGACCGGTTCCGGCTGCTGGTCGGCTCGCGCCGGGTGCTGGCCCGCCACCAGACGTTGCACCACACCGTGGCCTGGTCCTACGACCTGCTTTCCGGCCCGGAGCGCGACCTGCTGAACCGCGCCGCGGTGTTCACCGGCGGTTTCGATCTCGCCGCCGCGGCCGCGCTGTGCCCGCAGCCCGACGAGTTCGCCACCCTCGACCTGATCGACGCCCTGGTCCGAAAGTCGCTGGTGGTGGCCGACCGCGCCGACGGGCGGACCCGGTATTCGCTGTTGGAGACCATCCGGGGGTTCGCCGAGCAGCGCCTGGCCGACTCCGGGGACGCCCCCGCCGTCCGCGACGCCCACGCCCGGTACTACGCCGGCCAGGAGGATCGGGTGCTGGCCTGCTGGGACGGCCCCGGGCAGCCCGAGGCCTACCGGTGGCTGGCCACCGAGTTGCCGAACCTGCGGTCGGCGTTCCGCTGGGCCGCCGACCGCGCCGCGGACGGCCCGGCCCTCGACACCGCCGCGACCATCGCGTGTTATGCCGCACTGCTGAGCAACCTGATCCAGCAGTTCGAACCCATCGGCTGGGCCGAGGAACTCCTCGAGCCCGCCCGCCGGGCCGACCATCCCCGGCTGGCCCAGCTCTACACGGTGGCCGCCCTGTGCTGCGTCACCGGCCGGATCGCCGAGTCGATCGGCTACGCCGAGGCGGGCCACGCGGCCGTCGCCACCGGCCGCTACGCCGACATCCCGCTCGGGTTCGAGGTGGCGCTCGGCAGCGGATATTCGATGAGCGGACGCTACGACGAGGTGGTGCTGCAGCTTCGTGAGCTGCTGTCCCGGGATCCGCACCCGCTGGCCCGGGCCTGCCTGTGCCTGATCCTGGTCAACGCCCGCCGCTACCCCGAGGCCCGGGCCGCCGCGCAGGGGCTGTCCGAACTCGCCGATGCCTGCGACAACCCGTACGTGCAGTGCACCACGCTGGCGGCCCTGGGCTGGGTGCATATCGACGCCGACCCGGCGCTCGCCTACCGGATCAGCCAGCGGGCCATGAAAATCGCCCAGACCAGCGGAAACAACTACAACGAGGCGATCACCGCGATCGGCCTGTCCCGGCTGGCGCTGGCGCTCGGGAACCTCGACGACGCCGTCGGCTTCCTCACCCGCGCGGTGCGCAACTACTACTACTCGGGCAGCTTCGCGTTCCTCCTGGGGCCGCTGGCGCTGACCGCGGTGCTGTTGCACCGGCTCGGGCGAGCGGAGCAGGCCGCCCGGCTGCTGGGCTTCGCCGACCAGCCGGGCATCGCGACGGCGTTCCCGGAGGTGGAGGCGACGATGGCGGCGCTGCGCACCGAACTCGGCGCCCGCTACCGGGAGCTGTACGCCGCCGGTGCGGCCGACTCCAACGCCGAGGCGGTCGACTGCGCGCTCACCGAGATCGCGTCGGCCCACCGGTGAGGCGGGTCCGCCGGCCCGGGTCCGGCGGACCCGGGCGATCGGCGTCGGCGGACTAGGCCAGCCGGTTCTTCAGCGCCTCGAACTCGTCCTTGATACCGGTCGGCAGCTTCTCCCCGACGAAGGAGAACCATTCCTCGATCTTCGGGATCTCGGCCCGCCACTCGTCGGCGTCGACGCGCAGCGCCTCCTCGACGTCGGCGTGGTCGATGTCCAGGCCGTCGAGATCCAGCTCGTCGACACCGGGCACGATGCCGATCGGGGTGGTGTGGCCGCCCGCGGTGCCCTCGATGCGCTCCACCACCCACTTCAGGACGCGGCTGTTCTCGCCGAACCCGGGCCACAGGAACCGGCCGTCGTCACCGCGGCGGAACCAGTTGACGAAGAACACCTTCGGCAGCTTGGACTCGTCGTTGTTCTTGCCGATGTTGATCCAGTGCTGGAAGTAGTCGCCGACGTTGTAGCCGATGAACGGCAGCATGGCCATCGGGTCGCGGCGCACGGCGCCGACGGTGCCCTCGGCGGCCGCGGTCTGCTCGGAGCCGATGGTCGAGCCGATGAAGACACCGTGCTGCCAATCGTGCGCCTCGCTGACCAGCGGGACGGTGGTCTTGCGCCGGCCGCCGAACAGGATCGCCGAGATCGGCACACCCTCGGGGGTCTCCCACTCCGGCGCCAGGGTCGGGCACTGGGAGATCGGGGTGCAGTAGCGCGAGTTGGGGTGGGCAGCCTTGGTGCCGGACTCCGGGGTCCAGTCGTGGCCCTTCCAGTCGATCAGGTGCGACGGATCACCCTCCAGACCCTCCCACCAGACGTCGTCGTCATCGGTCTTGGCGACGTTGGTGTAGACCGAGTTGCCCTTCTCCAGGGTGCGCATGGCGTTGGGGTTGGAGTCCCAGTTGGTGCCCGGCGCGACGCCGAAGAACCCGAACTCGGGGTTGGTGGCGTAGAGCCGGCCGTCCTTGCCGAACCGCATCCAGGCGATGTCGTCACCGACGGTCTCGGCGCGCCAGCCGGGGATGGTGGGCTGCAGCATGGCCAGGTTGGTCTTGCCGCACGCCGACGGGAACGCCGCGGCGATGTAGTACGCCTTGTCCTCCGGGCTGATCAGCTTGAGGATCAGCATGTGCTCGGCCATCCAGCCCTCGTCGCGGGCCATCACCGAGGCGATGCGCAGCGCGTAGCACTTCTTGCCCAGCAGCGCGTTGCCGCCGTAGCCGGAACCGAAGCTCCAGATCTGCCGGGTCTCCGGGAAGTGGGTGATGTACTTGGTGTCGTTGCACGGCCACGGCACATCGGCCTGGCCGGGCTCCAGCGGGGCGCCGATCGAGTGCAGCGCCTTGACGAAGAAGCCGTCGTCACCGAGCTTCTCCAGCGCCGCGCGGCCCATCCGGGTCATCGTCTTCATGGAGACGACGACGTACTCGGAATCGGTGATCTCGACGCCGAGCTTGGGATCCTCGGCGGCCAGCGGACCCATGCAGAACGGCACCACGTACATGGTCCGGCCCCGCATGCAGCCGCGGAACAGGTCGTTCATCAGCGGCCGCATCTGCGCCGGGTCCATCCAGTTGTTGGTGGGGCCCGCGTCGATCTCCCGCTCGGAGCAGATGAAGGTGCGCGACTCGACGCGGGCGACGTCGGACGGGTCCGACAGCGCCAGGTAGGAGTTGGGCTGCTTCTCCTCGTTGAGCTTCTGGAAGGTACCGACGGAGACCAGGTGCTCGCAGAGCTGCCGGTTCTGCTCGTCGGAACCGTCGGCCCACACCACCCGGTCGGGCTGGGTCAGCTCGGCTACCTCGGCCACCCAGGCCAGCAGACCCTGATGCTTGGTCGGCGCGGTATCGAGTCCGGGAACGGTCGCTGCGGTCATCGAAATTCTCCTACCCCGAGTGCATTCGGTTCCGGGCTGTAACCGGATCCGGCGCCCGATCAGGCAGGCGCCGGTAAGTCTCTTATGAGAGGTTAACGCGGGTGAGGCCGTCCCGGACAATCGAGGGGTTGTCCAGTGACTCACAGGAACGATTCAGTTGCCGATTTCTCGGTCCCGGGGCGCCAATTCTTTGCCGACGACGGCCAGCGCCGCCTCGATCCCGGCCAGCACGCGCCCGGATTCGGCGGCCGTTTCAGCCGCCTCCGCCGCGCATTCCCGGGCGCGAGCGTCCAGTTCGCGCAGTTCCTCGGCGGCCGCGTCCGCCCGCTGGTGGCGCCGGCGGGCGGCCGCGTAGGACCACTCCGCCTCGGCGGCCAGCAGCAGGGCCGCCACCAGCCGGTCCATCCCGGAGCGCAGCTCGGCCACCGCCGACGAGAGCCAGCCGTCCAGAGCGGCGCGCTGCGCGAGCAGCAATCGAGCGGTCACCACCCAGCACCCCGCCACGAGACCCACCAGCAACCCGAACAGCATCCCGAGTCCGGTCAGCGCGGGTGCCAGACCCGCGACTGCCCGGCTCGACGTCCAGGCCAGGCCCAGCCCGAACCCGCCGCCGAGCGCCCACATGAGTCGCGTCTCCAGATGTCGTGCGGGACGTCCGGGAGCGGGCAGCACCGGGGGATCGGGGGGGCGGCCGGCCGGGGGCACCGGCAGCCCGAGCCGCTCGGACAGCCGGGTCAGCTGCACCGAGATCTCGTCGTCGAGTTCGCCGCAGGCCGCGGCGGCCCGGTCGGCGGCGGTGCCGGTGAATCCCGCCAGCATGCGCCGCGGCGTCACCGCCGCCTCGACGGACAGCTCGGCACGCAACGCCGCGCACCGCCCGGCCACCCGGGAGCCGAGCCGGATGCGGGTCTGCTGCACCGCGCGGCGCAGGGCGACGTCGGACTCAACCCGGGCCAACCGAGTCCGGGCCAGCAGTTCGCGGCGCCGGTCGATCAGGTCCCGTTGCCGGGCCCGGGGCCGTTCGGCACGCCGCTGCAGGTCCCCGGCGGCGGCCGTCAGCACCGTCGCCCAGGACCGCAGGCGGTTGCGGCACGCCGTCGCCGGGTCGGCTAGCACGTCGGTGACGGCGGTGGCCAGCTCGTCGACCCGCGGCGGGCCGAGCTCCGGGGCTGCAGCGGTGCCGACCCACCGCAGGCCGCGGTGGCGGTCGTCGTGCGCGGCCAGGATCTCGGCGTCGCGGTGCAGAATGTCTCGCCAGCCGCGGTGCAGGTCGATCTTGCTGATCACGCCGAGCACGGCGTCGGTGTGCGCGGCCGCGGCGTCGAGCACCGCGCAGTCCGAGGGCGTCAGCGGCGCCGCCGCCGACACCACGAAGACCACCACCTCGGGGGCCGCCTCGGCAGCGCCGGTAAGCGACTGCCGTACCGATTCGGTAGGGCTCTCGATCACCTCACGGTCGGGCAGCAGGCGGGCCAGCGCGACGCGGACCGCGGTGACCCCGGCCCGCGCCGGTCCGGTGACCAGGATCGGGCCGCCGGGATTCGGCGGTGTCGGCAGCCCGGGCGCCGCGGCCCGCACCAGCTGGTCGACGGCGGCGACCGGGTCGACGACGGCCGGGGCGCTCACCGCGCGACTCCGGCCAGCGCGGCGCGGCACAGATCCGTCGCGGCGGCGCGGTGCAGCTCGTCCAGCGGGCCGCCGGCGCAGGTTCGCCAGTTCGCGGCGGACCGGGCGGGGGCGTCACCAAATAGGGCGGCGGCCACCTCGGCCCGGGCGGCCAGGATCTGCGGGTCGGACCGCAGGCCGGCGACCGCGTCGGCGGTGTCCGGTTCGGTGACCGCCAGTTCGGCCAGCGTGCGTTCGGCCGCGGCGATGCGCCGGTAGGCGGCCCGCGCGCCGGCGGCCGTGACGGCGTCGAGCACCCCGGCCAGCCGGCCCGCCTCACACAGACGGGTGCGCAGCCCGGCGGCGCCGGCGGCTGGATCGTCGCGCAGCGCCACCACGGCGTGCGCAATGCCGAACAGGTCGAGGTGGGCCAGCAGCTGCGCGCGCACCGGCCGGGTCAGCGCTGCGTCGTCGTCGAGGAAGGCATCGGGGCTGGTCAACGCGACGGGCTCGCCGGTCAGTGCCCGCAGTGCGGCGACCGCCTCGTCGTCGAGGATGCTCTCGTCCAGACCCGCGAGGGCGGCGAGCGCCACCATCGGCGCAGCCGGAATCCCGGTGCGCGCGGTGATCTCGGCGCAGTCGCGGGCCGCGGCGGCCATCGGTCCGCCGGCCCGCAGCCCGGCCAGATCGGCTTTGTTCAGAATCAGCAGGTCCGGGCGCGAGCCCAGCGCGGCGGCGTCTTCGGGTTTGACCACCTCCGCGAGGACCCGGATGCGAACCTCCGCGTCCGCGTCGGTGACCCGGATCCCGGCGGCGCGGTTCAGCACCGCGGCGACGGTGCGCCGGCCCACCCCGGGGCGGCCGGTGACCGACACCCGCAGCGCGGCGGTCAGCCGGTCGGCGAGTTCGGTCACCGCCGGCGGGGGCAGCCCGGCGAAGCGCTCGGTCAGTGTCGCGGCGAAGCGCTGCAGCCCCGTCATGCCCGGCCCCTTCCCGTTCACTCGATGAGCCCCATTCACTCGATGAGCCCGGTCTTTCGATGTGCCAACCGTGACACCCACCGGCGCCGGAGGCGCATCCGTCATGCACAGGCCCGCCTACGCTGAACCCATGCGGTTCGACGCCATCGTGCTCGCGGGCGGTCGCGCCCGGCGTCTGGACGGCGTCGACAAGCCGAACCTGCTGGTCGGCGGCCGACGGCTGATCGACGTCGCCCTGGACGCCGTCGCCGGCGCCGCACACATCGTCGTCGTGGGGCCAGTCCGCGATCTGCCCGAAGCGGTCATCCAGACCCGGGAAGACCCGCCGTTCGCCGGACCGGCGGCGGCCGTGGCGGCCGGTCTGGCCGCACTCGACGCCCACGTCCCGGCGCCCGGGTCCGCGCGGCCGGTGGTGCTGCTGGCCAGCGATCTGCCGGCGGTGACGGCCGATACCGTCGCGGCGCTGCTGACGGAGCTGGTGCGCACCGGCGCGCCGGTCGTGTTGGGCATCGACCCGGCCGGACGGCGGCAGCACCTGCTGAGCGCCTGGTCGGCCCCGGCGCTGCGGTCCGCGCTGGCCGACCACGACGGCCCATCGATGCGGGCGCTGGTCCCCGACGGCGCGGTGACGCTCGCGCTGACCGGCACCGCCGATATCGACACCCCGGCGGATCACCGCGCGGCCACCGATCCGCGCCCCGACCCGCTCCGGGCCGCCGAACTGCTGCGCGCGGAACTGACCCCGTTGGCGGTGCGCACCGTCGCCGCCGACGACGCCGTCGGCGCGACGCTGGCCGACCCGCTGGTCGCCGTCGAACCGTTCCCGCCGTTCGACGCCGCGGCGATGGACGGGTACGCCGTGGCCGGGCCCGGCCCGTGGCGGTTGACCGGGCCGCCACGCGCGGCCGGCGGGCCCGGCGGCCCGCCGCTGTCCGCGGGGCAGGCGGCGCCGATCGCCACCGGCGCGGCGCTGCCCGAGAGCGCCGACCGCTGCATTCGGCACGAGGACACCTCGGTCGGCGAGGACGCCGCGACGCTGCGCGAGACCGGCCCCGGCCGCGACGACACCCGCCGCCGCGCCGAGACCTGGGCCGCCGGGGACACCCTGGCCCCGGCCGGTACCCGGGTGGATCCGGCGGTGTGTTCGGTGGCCCGCTCGGCGGGCACCGCGCGGCTGTCGGTGCGCGGGCCGGTCCGCGCGGTGGTCTACAGCTCCGGCGACGAGATCGTCACGACGGGCGTGCCCGAGCCGGGCCGGCTGCCCGACACCGCCTCCGGCCCGGTGGCCGCGGCGCTGCGGGACCGGGGTGTGACGACCCGGCTCGGCGGGCACCTGCCCGACGCTGCCGAGGCCGTCGCCGACGCGCTGCGCCGCCCCGACGCCGACCTGGTGGTGGTCATCGGCGGTACCGGCCACGGCGTCGCCGATCAGCTCCACACGGTGGGCGCGACGCTGGGCGCGCGATGGCTGCTCGACGGCATCGCGGTGCGACCCGGCGGATCGCTGCTGGTCGCCCAGCTGCCCGACGACACCGTGCTGCTGGGATTGGGCGGCAACCCGCTGGCCGCGGTGGCCGGTGTGGCGCTGACCGTCCCGGCCCTGGTGGACGGGTTGACCCGATCGACACCCGCACCGGCCGAGCTCATCGAGGTGCACGGCGCGGACCCGCACCCGCGGTTCTGGCGGGTGGTGCCGGTGGCCGCCGACGGCGCGGGCGGGTGGTCGGCCGCCCCCGGCTACGGCACCGGGCAGCTGCGCGCCATGCTGGGACATCCGGGCCTGGCGCTGCTACCGCCGGCCGGTGACCTCGAAAAACCCCGCAAACTCACATAGCCGAAGTCGGCGGTGTGCGGGGCTGTTGACCGTCACGCAATCGCCCCGCGGGCACCGCGAAACACACCGCCGCAACCATCGGGACATGCCCGAACGCCCGTCGTCAACGGCCGTGGACACCGTCTGCGGCTATTGCGGCGTGGGCTGCGGGATGTCCCTGCAGGTCAGCAACGGCGTGGTGCGCACCTCCCGCGGCACCCCGACCCACCCCGCCAACCGCGGCCGGCTGTGCACCAAGGGCTCCACCACCGCCGACCTGCTGGCCGCACCCGGACGGCTGATCACCGCCTGGCAGCGCACCGAACGCAGCGCCGCACCGGTGCCGACCGACGTCGACGCGGCCGTCGCCCACACCGCGGAGCGGCTGGCGTCGATCCGCGCCGAGCACGGCCCGGACGCCATCGCCGTCTACGTGTCCGGCCAAATGTCGCTGGAGGCCCAGTACCTGTCCAACAAACTCACCAAGGGGTTCCTGGGTACCAACCAGATCGAATCGAACTCCCGGCTGTGCATGGCCAGCGCCGGCACCGGATACAAGCAGTCACTCGGCGCCGACGGGCCACCGGGCAGCTACGACGACCTCGACCACGCCGACCTGTTCCTGGTGATCGGCGCGAATATGGCCGACTGCCATCCCATCCTCTACCTGCGGATGATGGACCGGGTGGCCGCCGGGGCCCGGCTGATCGTCGTCGACCCGCGGCGCACCGCCACCGCCGCCAAGGCCGACCTCTACCTGCCGGTGCGCCCGGGCACCGACCTGGCCCTGCTCAACGGGCTGCTGCGGCTGGTCGCCGACGGCGGCGGTCTGGACCAGAAGTTCATCGACGAGCACACCGACGGCTGGGCGGACATGGCACCACTGCTGGCCGACCACCCCGTCGACCGGGTGGCCGAGACCACCGGCCTGGACGCCGAGGACCTGCGGCGCGCCGCGGCGTGGATCATCGAGGCCGACAACTGGGTGAGCCTGTGGACCATGGGTCTCAACCAGTCCACCCACGGCACCTGGCACACCAACGCGATCTGCAACCTGCACCTGGCCACCGGGGCGATCTGCCGCCGCGGTTCCGGCCCGTTCTCGCTCACCGGCCAGCCCAACGCCATGGGCGGCCGGGAGATGGGCTACCTGGGTCCGGGGCTGCCCGGACAGCGCAGCGCCCTGGTGGACGCCGACCGTCGGGAAACCGAAACACTGTGGAACATACCGGCGGGCAGCATCTCCACCGACCCCGGCGCGGGCACCATCGACATGTTCGAACGCATGGCGGCCGGCGAGATCCGCGCCGCCTGGATCATCTGCACCAACCCCGTCGCCTCGGTGGCCAACCGGTCCATCGTCACCGCCGCGCTGCAACGCGCCGAATTCGTGGTGCTGCAGGAGGCTTTCGAGGGCACCGAGACCGCCGGGTTCGCCGACGTCATCTTGCCCGCCGCGCTGTGGACGGAATCCGAAGGGGTGATGGTCAATTCGGAGCGCAACCTGACGCTCTGCGCCCCGGCGGTCCCCCCGCCGGGGCAGGCCCGCGCAGACTGGCGGCTGATCAACGACGTCGCCCGGGCGATGGGATTCGACCGGCCCGGCGATTTCGACCACCCCGACGCCGCCGCGGTCTTCGACGAGCTCGCCCGTTTCCACAACCCCCGCACCGGCTGGGACCTGCGCGGCGTCGACTACCCGCGCCTGCGCCGCGGCCCGGTGCAGTGGCCGGCACCGCCGGACTGCCCGGACCGCAACCCGATTCGCTACCTCAACGACGGCGTCAGCCAGCACCGACACGTCGGCTCCGACGGCCACGTGCCCCGGCTGGCGTTTCCCACCCCCACCCGGCGCGCCCAGTTCCTGCCGCGCCCCGCGCTGCCGCCGGCCGAACCGCCCGGGTCAGATGCGGGTAGTCCCGGCTTCCCCTCATCTCCGCGGCCACTCGCTTCGCTCCCGTCCACTCCGATGAGCATCGCCGAACCGCCCGATGACACGTACCCGATGCTGCTGACCACCGGGCGGCTGGCCCACCAGTGGCACACCATGACCAAGACCGGCCGGGTCGCCAAACTCAACAAACTCAATCCCACCAGCTTCGTGCAACTGCACCCCGACGACGCCGCCACCCACGGCATCGTCGCCGGCGACACCGTCGAGGTGCGGTCCCGGCGCGGCGCGGCCCGGGTCCCGGTGGACATCAGCACCGACATCCGCCCCGGAACCTGTTTTGTACCAATGCATTTCAACGACGCGATCGGGCCTGACCTGGCGATCAACGCCGTCACCAACGACGCCGTCGACCCGGATTCCCTGCAGCCCGAGTTCAAGGCGTGCGCCGTCGCACTCACCCCGGTAGCGGCGGCGCCCGCACCGACACCGCAGGAGGCACCGATGGCCGCACCGGCCGGTACCGCACCGACCTCGCTGGCCGCCGCGTTCGGGGTGACCGGCTCCCCCACCGACCAGCTCACCGATACCGAGCGCGGCTACCTGGCCGGCCTGGTCAGCGGCATCACCGCCAACCCGCCGGTCGACTCGGTGCCGACGCTGCCCGCGACCGCACCCCTGTCGGCGCCCGTGCGGGCCTGGGCCGAGGGTGTGCTGGCCGGCTATTTCTCTCGAATACCCCTGTCCCCCAGCGGTATCCCGCTGATCCGAGCGGCGGCCGAGGAAGCCGTCGGCGGCGCCCGGCTCACCCTGGTGTGGGCGTCACAGACCGGGACGGTCGAGGACTACGTACCGCGCTGCACCGAACTGCTGACCGAGGCCGGGTTCACCGTATCGGCCCGCTGTGCCGACCGGGTCGGTATCGACGAGCTGCGCGGCACGGTGCTGTTCGTGGTGGCCACCACCGGTGACGGCGACGCTCCGGACAACGGCATCGCGCTGTGGGATGCGCTGACGGCGGCGGTCGCCACCGACGTCGCGGATCTGCGCTATTCGGTGCTGGGTTTCGGCGATTCCGCGTACGCCGACTTCTGCGGATTCGCCCGCAAACTCGACGCCCGGCTGGCGCATCTGGGAGCCACCCGGATCGCCAAGCGGGCGAGCTGCGAACCGGACTACGACACCGAGGCCGACGGCTGGGTGGCGGCCGTCGTCGATGCGCTGCGGCAGGACACGCCGGCCGAGCCCGAGCCGACGGCCGAGTACTCCCGCAAGAACCCGCTGACCACCCGGCTGCTGGACAACGAGCTGCTGACCGGCGCGGGTTCGGCAAAAGAGGTGCGCCGGTTCGCGTTTGCCCTGCCACCGGACACTCTGACCTACAGCGCGGGCGATGCACTGGGCGTCTGGCCGCGCAACGGCGCCGCGCTGGTCGGCGAATGGCTGGAACTCACCGGGCTCGACGGGCAGGCCCCGGTGAGCACCGGCGGCGGTGACACCACGCTGGCCGAGGCGCTGCGCGAGCATTACGACATCACCCGGATCACCCGCGATTTCCTGATGTTCGTCAACACCCACCACAACGATCCCACGCTGGCGGCGCTCGTCGACGACCCGCACGGGATCACCGAATGGGCTTGGGGCCGCCAGTGCGTCGACGTGCTGGCCCAATACCCGGTGTCCGCCGCGCTCGACGATTGGCTGGCTGTGCTGCGCCCGCTGGCGCCGCGGTTGTACTCGATCTCGTCGTCCCCGCTGGCTGCACCCGATCGCGTCGAGATCACCGTCTCGGCGGTGCGTTTCGGCACCGGGGACCGCCCGCGCGGCGGGGTCGCCTCGACGTATCTGGCCGACGCGGCCGACGACGCCGATCCCCGGATCTACGTGCAGCGCAACAATAATTTCGGGCCGCCGCCGGATGACAGCGCACCGATGATCATGATCGGCCCGGGCACCGGTGTGGCACCGTTCCGCGGATTCCTGGACCACCGCGCGCACCTCGGTGCCACCGGCGACAATTGGCTGTTCTTCGGTGAGCAGCACGAGGCCACCGAGTTCTACTACCGCGACGAGCTGCGGGGCCATCTCGACTCCGGTCTGCTGACCCGCCTGGATGTGGCGTTCTCCCGCGACCAGCCGGACAAGGTCTACGTCCAGGACCTGATGCTGGCCCGGGCGGCCGAGCTGTGGGAGTGGATCGGGCGGGGCGCGCACATCTACGTGTGCGGGGACGCGTCCCGGATGGCCCGCGACGTCGACGACACCCTGCGGTCGATCATCGCCGAGCACGGCCGGCTGGCGCCGCACAGCGCCGACTCCTTCCTGCGGGCACTGGCCGCCGACGGCCGCTACCAGCGCGACGTGTACTGAATCACACCTCTCAGCACGTTCGGTAACACTGTGCGGCGCTGGACACCCGGGCGCAAAAACCGTTGCACCGGCGGGTAACACCGGCTGCCTAGCGTCATCGGCAGATACGACGAGAGGACAGCGATGCGAAACACCGTCATCGTCATCGGCCACGGCATGGTCGGCCACCGCTTCGTCGAGGCGCTGCGCGCCCGGGACACCGACGGCCGATGGCAGGTGGTGGTTCTCGGCGAAGAGGCCGATGCGGCGTATGACCGGGTCGGTCTGTCCGGCTACGTGGGCAGCTGGCAACGCGACGCCCTGGCGCTGCCGGGCAACGACTACGCCGACGACGACGCCGTCACGCTGCGCCTGGGCACCCGGGTCGCCGGCATCGACCGCGCCGACCGCCGGGTGATCACCGAGACCGGCGAATCCCTCGGCTACGACGCGCTGGTGCTGGCCACCGGATCGAGCGCCTTCGTGCCCCCGGTGCCCGGGCGGGAGCTGCCCGGCTGCCACGCCTACCGCACCCTCGACGATCTGGACGCGATCCGCGCCGACGCCGACGCCGCTCTGGCCCGCGAACAGGCGCCGGTCGGTGTGGTCATCGGCGGCGGCCTGCTCGGCCTGGAAGCCGCCAACGCCCTGTCGCTGATGGGTCTGTCGCCGCACGTGGTGGAACGCAACCCGCGCCTGATGCCGCGCCAGGTCGACCAGGCCGGCGGCGAGCATCTGGCCCGGATAATCGGCGAGCTGGGCATCGGGATCACCCTGTCGGCCGACACCCTCGCCATCGAAGCGGGCGAGTCCGGCGGTCTGACCGTACAGCTGTCCGGTGACCGGTCCCTGGCGGCCGCGGTGGTGGTGTTCGCCGCCGGGGTTCGCCCCCGCGACGAGCTGGCCGCCTCCGCCGGCCTGGAGTTGGCCGACCGCGGCGGGGTGCTCACCGACCTCACCGGTGTCACCAGTGATCCGTCCGTCTATGCGATCGGCGAGGTGGCCGCCGTCGGCGGCCGCTGCTACGGCCTGGTCGGGCCCGGCTACGCCACCGCAGAGGTGGTCGCCGACCGGCTGCTCGGCGGTGACGCCGAGTTCCCGGGTGCGGACACCTCCACCAAGCTCAAGCTGCTGGGCGTGGACGTCGCCAGCTTCGGTGACGCCCTCGGCGAGACGCCGGGCGCGCTGAGCGTCGTGGTCAGCGACCCGATCAACGGCACCTACAAGAAGCTGGTGCTCTCCGACGACGCGGCGACCCTGCTCGGCGGTGTGCTGGTCGGCGACGCCGGCGGCTACGGCCTGCTGCGGCCGCTGGTCGGTTCCGCCCTGCCCGGCGATCCCGTCGCGCTGATCTCGCCGGCCGCCGGCGCCCCGGCGCTCGGTGTTTCCGCGCTCGGCGACGACGCCCAGATCTGTTCCTGCAACGACGTTTCCAAGGGCGACCTGTGCTCGGCGATCGACGCCGGGGCCTGCGACGTGGCGGCGCTGAAGCGCTGCACCGGGGCGGGCACGTCCTGCGGATCGTGCGTTCCGCTGCTGTCGGCGATCCTCGCCGACGCCGGCGTCGAGCAGTCCAGCGCGCTGTGCGAGCACTTCGCGATGCCCCGTGCCGAGCTGTTCGAGTTGGTGCGGGCCAGCGGTATCCGGTCGTTCTCCGGGCTGATCGACCGGTTCGGCACCGGAACCGGTTGTGACATCTGCAAACCCACCGTCGCCTCGATCCTGGCGTCGACCAGCAGTGACCACATCCTCGACGGCGAGGCCGCCGCGCTGCAGGACTCCAACGACCACTTCCTGGCCAACATCCAACGCAACGGCACCTATTCGGTGGTCCCCCGGGTGCCCGGCGGCGACATCACCCCCGAGCAGCTGATCCTGATCGGCGAGATCGCGCGGGATTTCGGCCTTTACACCAAGATCACCGGCGGCCAGCGGATCGACATGTTCGGGGCGACCGTCGATCAGCTGCCGCTGATCTGGCGTCGGCTGGTCGACGGCGGAATGGAATCCGGTCAGGCGTACGGCAAGTCGCTGCGGACGGTGAAGAGCTGCGTCGGCTCGGACTGGTGCCGCTACGGCCAGCAGGACTCGGTGCAGCTGGCCATCGACCTGGAGATGCGCTACCGGGGGCTGCGGTCGCCGCACAAGATCAAGATGGGCGTGTCGGGCTGCGCTCGGGAGTGTGCGGAGGCCCGCGGCAAGGACGTCGGGGTGATCGCCACTGAATCCGGTTGGAATCTCTACGTCTGCGGCAACGGCGGCATGACGCCCAAGCACGCGCAGCTGCTCGCCGGCGATCTGGACACCGAGACACTGATCCGCTACATCGACCGGTTCCTGATGTACTACGTGCGCTCGGCGGACCGGTTGCAGCGCACCGCACCGTGGCTGGAGGCCCTCGACGGCGGCATGGATCGCCTGCGCGCCGTCGTCATCGACGACGTGCTGGGCCTGGCAGCCGATTTCGAGGCCGACATGGCCCGCCACGTCGCCGGCTACTCGTGTGAATGGAAGGGCGTCCTCGACGACCCGGACAAGCTGTCGCGGTTTGTCAGCTTCGTCAACGCCCCGGACGTTCCGGACCCGACCATCGCGTTCGGCGAACACCACGGCCGCAAGGTCCCGGTGCTGCTCGGCGACCCCGCAATGCCCGCCCGATCGGAGAAAGTGAGCCCGTCATGACCCTGGCCTTCGACCTCAAGCACTGGTCCCGGGACTGGACCGCCGCCTGCGGAATGGAACACCTGCAGCGCACCCGCGGCGTCGCGGTGCTGCTGCCGGACAACTCCCAGGTGGCGCTGTTCCGGCTGGCCGACGACAGCCTGCGCGCGGTCGGCAACATCGACCCGATCGGCCGGGCGGCGGTGCTGTCGCGGGGCATCGTCGGTGACCGCAACGGTTTCCCGGTGGTGCACTCGCCGCTGAAGAAGCAGGCGTTCAGTCTGCTCGACGGGCGCTGCCTGGACGTCGAGGGCGTTCGGATCCCGGTGTACGCCACCCGGATCAACCTCGACGGCACCGTCCTGGTGGCCAACTCCCCGGAGATCCGGTTCGGTTTCCGGCCGCGGCTGGCGGCGGCGTCCTGATGACGGTGCTGCTGGTCGCGCACGGCACCCGGCACACCCGCGGGGTGGCGATGATCGGTGACCTCGCGGCCGCGATGTCCGCCCGTCTCGGCGAGACGGTGGCGGTGAGCTTCATCGACGTACTCGGCCCGCGGCCGGCTGAGGCGCTGAGCACGCTGGGTGGATCGCCGGTGGCCGTCGTACCGGCGTTCCTGACCCGCGGTTACCACGTGCGCGTCGATCTGCCGGCCCAGCTGCGCGACTTCCCGAACGCCGTGGTCACGCCGGCCCTGTGCCAGGGTAGCGGCATCGTCGAGGCACTGGCGGACCGGTTGCGCCAGGCCGGGTACCGCGCGGGCGACGCCGTGGTACTTGCCGCGGCGGGCTCCTCGGATCTGTTGGCGCACAGTGATATCCGTCGGACCCGACGGTTGCTCGCGGACCGCATCGGCGCGCCGGTGCGGATCGGGTTCGCCGGCGCTCCGCACGGCGAGTTCGCGTCGGTGCCCGACGTGGTCGCCGAGCTGCGGGCCGGCGGCGCCCGGCGGGTGGCGATCGCGTCGTACCTGTTGGCCGACGGGTTGTTCGCCCGCCGGCTGCACGCCACGGGTGCCGATGTGGTGGCCGAGCCGCTGGGTCTGCATCCGGCGGTCATCGAAGCCCTGTGCGAACTGGCGACCAGCCCGGTTGGTCGCGGGTTGGTCACGGGGTTCAATGCGGGCGGTCCCGACTTCCCCTCGGCTCCGCGGCCACTCGCTACGCTCCCGTCCACTCCGCCGAGCCTCGCCGAACCTCCCGGGTCTCAGTCCATGGCCAGCCGATAACCCCGTTTGACCACCGTCCCGATGATCTCCCGGGCGCCCAATGCCGTCCGCAGCCGCCCGACGGCCACCTCGACGGCGTGCGGGTCGGTGCCGCCGACCGGCAGCAGTTCCAGCAGGTCCGACCGGGACACCACATCGCCGGGCCGGGCGGCCAGCGCCCGCAGGATCACCAGTCCGGATCCGGACACCTCACGCACCTGCCCGTCGACGACGACGGCGGCGGCCCGGATACCGACCCGGTGCCCGGCCACCCGCAGTTCCGGCCGGCGGGCCGGCAGGTCCTCGCTGACCAGCCGGGCCAGCGCGCCCAGCCGCATCCGTTCCGGCACCACCGGATCCACCCCGGCGGCCAGCAGCGGGGCCGCGGTGACCGGGCCCACGCAGTAGCTGATGACCGGACCGCGCAGCGCCGCCAGCAGGGCATCGGACACCCCGATCTCGCTCGCCCGCAACAGCATCGAGGCCACCGCGGGCGCGGAGGTGAAGGTCACCGCATCGACGCCGCCCGCGGCGATCTCGCCGATCAACTCGTCGAAGGCGCCGGTGTCGGCGGGTTGTTCCCACCGGTAGACCGGCACCCCGATCACCTGGGCACCCCGCTCGCGCAGGCCGGACAGAAACCCGGGGTTGGGATCCCACGCCTCGATCGCGCCGTGCAACTGCACGGCGACCCGCCTCGCGTCCAGATCCCCGTCGCTCAGGTGCGCCAGCACCTCCGCCGAGGACTCCGAGGCCGGCGACCACTCCTCCTGCAGTCCGGCGGCCCGCAGTGCACCGGTGGCCTTCGGCCCGCGGGAGATCACCCGCGCGCCGGCCAGCGCGGCCAGCAGCGCGTCGGCCTGCCCCCAACCCTCGGCGGCCTCGATCCAGCCGCGGAATCCGATGCCCGTGGTGGCGATCAACAGCTGCGGCGGCTCGTCGATCAGCGCGTCGGTCACCATCCGCAGGGCGGTGTCGTCGGCCAACGGAACCATCGCGATCGCCGCCGCGGAGCGCACCCGGGCACCGCGGCGGACCAGCAGTGCGGCGAGCTCATCGGATCGGCGGGCGGCGGTGATGGCGATGGTGAAACCCGCCAGCGGGGAGGCCGCACCGGCCGTCGACTCAGAACTCATACAGGCATTTTCCCACCCACTGCGTCGGACACGGCGGCAATACGCCCGGTCGCCCCGCCCGGCATCGCCACATAGGCCCGCCAGGTGATCAGCGCGGCAACCAGATACCCGGCGGCGAACACGGCGAATGCGACGGTCGCGGTGCCGGTGGCCTGGAACGACTGCCGCAGCACCAGGTTGATCCCGACACCGCCCAGCCCGCCGATGGCACCGGCGATGCCGATCACCGCACCGGACATCGACCGCGAGTAGGCGGCCCGGCCCGCTTCGTCCAGCGGTAACGACCGCGAGGCGGCGTCGAACACCGACGGGATGATCTTGTACACCGAGCCGTTGCCCAGGCCGGACAGCACGAACAGCGCGACGAACGCGACCGACAGCACTGCGATCGAGCCGCCACCGGCCAGCAGCACCGCGGCCGCACCGAACATGGCGATGAACACCCAGAACGTCACGGTGGCCCCGCCGATCCGGTCGGCCAGCCGGCCGCCGTAGACCCGGCTGATCGAGCCGAGCAGCGGACCGATGAAGGCGATCTGCGCGGTGTGCAGGGCGGCGGTCCCGGCGTCCAGGCCGTGCGCCCGGAAGTTCAGCATGAGCATCTGGCCGAACGCGAAGGAGAACCCGATGAACGACCCGAAGGTGCCGATGTAGAGCAGCGAGATGACCCAGGTGTGCCGATCGCCGAGCGCCGCGCGCATGGCGCGCAGATCAACCCCGGGTCCCTCCAGATTGTCCATGAAAGCCGCCGCGCCGATCGCGGCGGCGGCCAGCGCCAGCAGGTAGAACGCGCACACCCAGTACGGCTGACGGTCACCGGCGGTCGCGATCACCAGCAGGCCCAGCAGCTGCACGGCCGGCACGCCCAGATTCCCGCCACCGGCGTTGAGCCCCAGCGCCCAACCCTTGAGCCGCTGGGGATAGAACGCGTTGATATTGGTCATCGACGACGCGAAGTTGCCGCCACCCAGGCCGGTCAGCGCCGCGCACACCAGATACACCCACAGCCCCTGACCCGGATTGGCCAGGATCCAGATCGTGGCGAGGACCGGGACCAACAGCACCGCCGCGGAGAACACGGTCCAGTTGCGGCCGCCGAACCGGGAGGTGGCCATCGAGTACGGAAAGCGAAGCAGCGCGCCGGTGCACGTCGCGGTGGCGGCGATCAGGAACTTGTCGGCGACCGAGATCCCGTACACCTCGGTCGGCATGAACAGCACCATCACCGACCACAGGGACCACACCGAGAAGCCGATGTGTTCGGCCATCACCGACCAGACGAGGTTGCGGCGGGCGATCGCCGAACCTCCGTTGTCCCAGGCGTTCCGATCCTCGGGATCCCAATCGGTCAGGGTGCGTGCGCGTTTCGCTGCCACGTGTGCCTCCAGGTGTCGGCGCCGCCGGTCGGCGCGGTCGGGGTCGGGGTCGGCCCGATCGAAATTCAACCTAGGAAGGCGATGTTGCCGGAACCGGCGGCGGCGGTCACCGCGACGTAAGCATTACCTCTCACCGCTTCCGGTATCGGTTGTGAGAACCGGCCGCTCAGGCCGTGAGCGCGGGAATCCAGCGGCCTCGCATAGCCACCAGGACCAGCAGACTCATCACCAACAGCCCGACCGCCATCGCGATCGCCGCGTCGTCGTCGCGTTGCAACTGCAGATAGATTGCCAGCGGCAGGGTTTGGGTGACGCCCGACACATTTCCGGCGAAGGTGACGGTGGCGCCAAACTCACCGAGCGCCCGGGCGAAGCACATCACCGCGCCGGCAACGATGCCGGACCGGATCTGGGGCACCACCACCCGCAGGAACGTCTGCATCCGCCCCGCCCCCAGCGTGTAGGCGGCCTCTTCCGCGTCGCGGTCCCGGGCGCGCAGCGCGGCTTCCACGCTGATCACCAGAAACGGCATCGCCACCACCAGTTGGGCGATCACCACCCCGGCGAAGGTGTAGGTGGGCGTCCAGTGCCACCAGGCCTCCAGGTAGCGCCCGATCAGGCCGCGCCGGGCGAACAGGCTCAGCAACGCCGCGCCGATCACCACCGGCGGCAGCACCATGGGCACCACCACGAGCAGACGAAGGAAACGGGTGCCGCGCATCCGGTCACCGGCCAGCACCGCCGCCAGCGGCACCCCCAAAACCAGGGCCAGCGCTGTCGCCAGCCCAGCCGCCGACAGCGACACCAGCAGCGCGGACCGGGCCGAGGGCGCGCTCAGCAACTCCGGGATCCGCGCCCACGGCGCGGCGGCGGCCAACGCGATCACCGGCGCCCCCAGCACGACGGCGCCCAGTGCGGCCACCAGCACCATCGGCGCGGGCAGCCCGGAGCGCGGGCCCCCGACCACGGCCCGCCACCGGGCCCGATTCACGGCACGCCAAAGCCGGCGGCGGTGAAGATGTCCCGGCCGCGCGACGACGTCATCAGCGTGACGAAGTCGCGGCCGGCGTCGGTCAGCGATGCCGCGGGGTATTGGTTGACCGGTGCGTGGGGAATGGCGATGGTCGCGACCTTGTCGCCGGCGGAGCGGGCGTCGGTGGCGTAGACCAGGGCGGCGTCGGCCTCCCCGCGGGTCACCGAGCCCAGTGCGGCCCGCACGTCCGGCGCCCGGCTGATCGGCTGCGGCGTCGCCCCGATACCGGCAAGCGCGGCGTCGGCGGCCGCCCCGCAGGGCACCTCGCTGGCGCAGACCACCGACCGCGCCCCGGGACGGGCGAAAAAGTCCAGCCCGGTCACATGTCCCGGATTACCCTGCGGCACAACGATGACCAACACGTTGGTGGCGACGACCACCGGATCCGCGGCCACCTTCTGCTCGACGGCCTGGTCCATGGTGCGGGTGTCGGCGGTGACCAGTACGTCCCCATCGGCGCCGGCGGCCAGGCGACGCACCAACTCCGAGGAGGCCGCGGTGTCCACCTGCACCGTCACCTCGGGACGGTCGTCGCGAAAGGCACTCGTCAGTGTGGTCATCACGTCGACCAGCGATGCCGCGGCCAACACCCGCAGCGTTCTCCGGTCTCCCGAACCGCACCCGGTGACGCCGCCGAGCAGCACGGTAATCGCGATCACCGCCGCGGACACCCGGAACATGTTGCGCCTAGCCATCTTTCACCCTCCCGCAAACGGCGGCAGCAGATCCACGGTCGCCCCGAGCCCTGCCTCGTCGTTGCACAGCAGCGCGTCGCCGTCGAGCACCGCGCTGACCCGGACCAGTTCCGCCGCACCCGGATGGGCCGCGGCGACCGCCGCCCGCAGCGCGCCCACGGTGGGTCCGGCGACGGCGAGGGTTTCGCTGCGGCGGCCCGTAAGGTCCGCCAACGCCGCGTAGTAGGTGACGGTGACCACGCTCTTCTCAACCACCGATGGCGCCCATCGAGCGACGCGGATGCTGCAGGCGCGCAACCGGATCGTGCCCCGCGGATTTGCGCGCGGTGACCGCCTGCCAGGCCTCCGCGAGCGCGTCGTCGTCCCCACCGGCGCGCAGCACCGCGCGCAGGTCGAGCTCGTCGTCGGAGAAGAGGCACGGCCGCACCCGGCCGGTGGCGGTGATCCGGGTGCGATCGCAGGTACCGCAGAACGACCGGGTCATCGACGCGATCACCCCGACGGTCGCGGGCCCGTCGTCGACCCGCCACAGTTCGGCCGGGGCGCCGGGATCGTCACGTCCCAGCGGGGTCAGCGCCACGTGCCGTCCCAGCTCCGCCAGCAGGTCTGCGGCGGTGACCAGGGTGTCCGGACGCCAGGTCTCCTCGGCGTCCAGCGGCATCGCCTCGATGAACCGCAGCTGCAGTCCCCGGTCGATGCACCAGCGCAGCAGATCGACCGCGCCGGAGAGGGTTTCCGGCACCAGCACCGCGTTGATCTTGACCGGCCCGATGCCGGTGGCGCGGATCGCGTCGATCCCGGCGATCACATCGGGCAGCCGATCCCGCCGGGCCAGTGCGGCGAACGCGGCACGGTCCACGGTGTCCAGCGAGATGTTGATCCGGCTCAGCCCGGCGGCCACCAGGTCAGCCGCCCGGTGTGCCAGGCCGACTCCGTTGGTGGTCAACGCCAGCGGCAGCTCGCTGTGGCGCGCGCGGATCATCGCGATGATCCGCTCCAGGTCGCGGCGGACCAGCGGTTCGCCCCCGGTCAGGCGCACCTCCGCGATACCGAGCCGTTCGACGGCGACGTCCACCAGTCGGCACACCTCCTCGGCCGTCAACAGCTCCGGGGTCGGCAACGACGGCAGGCCGTGGGCGGGCATGCAGTAGCGGCAGCGCAGGGTGCAGTCCTGGGTGAGCGATATGCGCAGATCACGGGCGCGACGGCCGAATCCGTCGCGCAGTTCGGCAACCCGCAGAGCCTGGGTACCTGCCACATCTGCAGGCTAACCGATCCAGCCGCTGCCCGCGTGCCCGGGCATCTAGTCTGGGCATGTGGAAAGACGGTCGGTCGATGAGTACCGCGCGGCGCTGACCACGGCATTGGCGTCGGTGTGCGGGACGTGCCGGGTGCCGATCAGCGCGGCGCTGGGCCGGGTGACCGCGACCGCGGTCCGGGCCGGCTGTGCGCTGCCGCTGTTCGACAACTCCGCGATGGACGGTTTCGCGGTCCGCGCCGCCGACGTACGGCCGGGACTGCCCCTTCCGGTGTCCGGCCGGATCTTCGCCGGGGACGTGGCGGTGCCTGCGTTGCCGCCGGGACGGGCGGTGGCGATCATGACCGGCGCACCCCTGCCGGCCGGCGCCGACGCGGTCATCCCGGTCGAACAGTCCCGCGAAGAGAACGGCACCGTTCGATTCGACACCCAACCGCGGAGCGGGGCCTTCGTCCGCCGCTCCGGGGAGGACGTCACCGTGGGCGACCGGGTGGTGGATGGCGGGATTCGGCTGACACCAAGGCATATCGGTGCGCTGGCCGCCGCCGGGGCGGGGGAGGTCACGGTGCACCGAAGCCCGCGGGTGGCGGTGTTCTCCACCGGCTCCGAGCTCGTCGCGCCCGGCAGACCGCTTGTCCCGGGCCAGATTTGGGAATCCAATTCGCTGTCACTGTCGGCCCTGCTGGCCCGGAACGGTGCCGAGGTCACCGTCGCGACGGCGCTCGGCGACGACGCCGACCTGGGTGGAGCCCTATCGACCGCCGCATCGGACGCCGATCTGATCCTCACCTCCGGTGGCGTCTCGATGGGCGAGCGCGAACCGGTGCGCCAATTGCTGGACTCCCGCGGCTGGTTCGGCCCGCTCGCCATGCAGCCGGGCGGCCCGCAGGGTATGGCCGACTGGCACGGCACGCCCGTGGTGTGTTTCCCGGGCAACCCGGTGAGTGTCCTGGTGTCCTTCGAGGTGCTGTTGCGCAACATCATTCGCCAGTCCGCCGGCCTTCCCCCGGTGGTCGCCGGCACGGCGCGGGTGTCCCACGACGTCACGTCGATCCCTGGGCGCACCCAGTTCCTGCGCGGCCGAACGGATTCCGGTGCCGTCGCCGTCGTCGGCGGTCCGGGCAGCCACCTGGCAGTGACCGCCGCTGACGCCGACGTGCTGATCGAGATCGACGCCACGACCACCCGGGTGAACGCCGGCGAGGAGGTGCGGACATGGCCGCTGACGAACTGAGCCACCTGCGAGCCGACGGCACGGCCGCCATGGTCGACGTCGGCGGGAAGCCGGTGACCGCGCGGGTCGCTGTGGCCGGAGCCACCTTCATCACCACCCCCGCGGTGCTGGCCGCGGTGACCGCGGGCACCGTCGGCAAGGGCGATGTGCTGGCCACCGCCCGGATCGCCGGGATCATGGCCGCCAAGCGCACCGCGGAGCTCATCCCCCTGTGCCATCCGCTGCCGCTGGACCGGGTCGCGGTGGATTTCCGGTTGCACACCGACCGGATCGTGGTGACGGCCACCGCCGCCACCACCGGCCGCACCGGTGTCGAGATGGAGGCGCTGACCGCAGTGACCGTCGCCGGGCTGACCCTGCACGACATGGTCAAGGCGATGGATCCGGCCGCGGTGCTGACCGACGTCGCCCTGTGGGAGAAGACCGGCGGCAAACACGGTCACTGGACCCGGCCGGGCGCCGAGGCGCCGCTCGCGCCACCTCCGCCTACCCAATGCTCGGATCCGGCCAGCGCTGGCTCCGCAGGCTCCGCCAGCTCGGCCTGCTCCTCCGGCCTCGCTGAACCGCCGCCGGGCCGGGTGGCGCTGGCCGACACCGGCACGGCGATCGTGCTGGTGTCCTCGACCCGGATCGCCGCCGGGGAGCGCACCGACAAGACCGGGCCGGTGATCGCCGACTGGCTGCGCGACCGCGGCTTTGCCGTCGGCGAGCCCCGGGTGGTCGCCGACGCGGACTTCGCCGCGGCACTGGCGGCCGCGCTCGCCGAGACACCCGCCGTGCTGATCAGCACCGGCGGCACCGGGCCCACCAACGACGACCGGGTACCGGAGGCCACCGCGGCGCGGCTGACCATGCCGATGCCCGGGATCGCCGAGGCGATGCGGGCCGACGGCCGCCGGTCCACCCCGTTCGCCGCGCTCAGCCGCGGGCTGGCGGGGCTGGCCGGATCCACGTTCGTGGTCAACCTGCCGGGCTCGACCGGCGGGGTCGCCGACGGGCTGGCGGTGCTCGGCCCGCTGCTCGACCACCTGGTCGGTTTGGCCGGCGGTTCAGCGAGGCCGGAGGAGCAGGCCGAGCTGGCGGAGCCTGCGGAGCCAGCGCTGGCCGGATCCGACCATTGGGTAGGCGGAGGTGACGCGAGCGGAGCGAGTGCCGACGGAGCCGAGGGGAAGCTGGGACCGCCGCAGGTACCCGGGCCCGGCACACCGGGCGGCCCCCGGGAGCACCGGTGACCGGCATCGTCGAGCACCCGCTGGACCCGCGGGACTGCGAGGCCGGGGTGCGCACCGACGCCGACGGCGCCGTCGTCACCTTCACCGGGGTGGTGCGCGATCACCACGACGGTCGCGCGGTGACCGGCCTGCGCTACGAGGCGCACCCGCGCGCCGACGAGTTCCTGCAGCAGGTGCTCGCCGCCCATCGGCGCGACGACATCCGGGTGGCCGCGCAGCACCGGGTCGGCGCGCTGGCCGTCGGCGAAGTGGCGGTGGTGGTGGCGGTGGCCGCCGCCCATCGGGGCGAGGCGTTCGCTATGTGCGCGCGGGTGATCGACGAGATCAAGGCGACGGTGCCGATCTGGAAGTACGAGAGCTACGCCGACGGCGACGCCGACTGGGTCACGCCCTGTTGCTGACCCGGCCAACCAGGCGCGGACACCAGGCAACCGTTGGATATCAATTTTCCGCGCGGTGCCCGGGTACCGCCGGTCATGAGGGACGATGGGGGGATGCATGCGCACTGCGGGCCCGAGGCTGCCGAAAAGCAGCCCGCCCACCCGCATCGCCGGGTCACCAGTTTCCGGTCCCGCCGGTCCACGCTGACCGACTCCCAGCAGGCCACCTGGGATCGTCGCTGGCCGGCCTGGGGTGCGCTGGCCCGCGATGACGACGACGGCTACCCGCAGCTCGACGTGCCGGCGTGGTTTCACCGGGCGGCGCCGCTGGTGCTGGAGGTGGGCTGCGGAACCGGCGTCTCGACGCTGGCCATGGCGCACGCCGAACCGGAGCTGAACGTGCTGGCCGTCGAGGTCTACAAGAAGGGTCTGGCCCAGCTGCTGTGCGCGATGGACCGCGACGCCATCGCGACCGGCTGGGAACCCAACATCCGGCTGATCCGCGGCGACGGTATGGACGTGCTGGAGCATCTCGTCGGCGATGCCACGCTGACCGGCGTGCGGGTGTTCTTCCCGGATCCGTGGCCCAAGAGCCGGCACCACAAACGGCGGCTGCTGCAACCGGCGACGGTCGCGCTGATCGCCGACCGGCTGGTGCCCGGCGGGGTGTTCCACGCCGCCACCGATCACGCCGATTATGCCGAGCAGATCGGCGAGGTCGGCGCCGGGGAACCGCGGCTGCGCCGGGTGAGCGACCCGGACGAACTCGAGGCCCTGCCGATCTCGGTGCACCGCCCCACCACCAAGTACGAGGCGAAGGCCGCCGTGGTCGGCAGCCCGATCAACGAATTCGTGTGGGTGCGGGTGTGATGTCGGACACCGGCGTGATGACCGCGGAACCGGGGACCGAGCCGGCGACGGTGCCGGCGGCGAGCACCCCGCCGCGGGTGCTGCTGGTCTGGGACGCCCCCAACCTGGACATGGGTCTGGGCTCGATTCTGGGCGGCCGTCCGACGGCGGCGCACCGGCCCCGATTCGACGCGCTGGGCCGCTGGCTGCTGCAGCTGACCGCCGAGCGCAGCGCCGCCCTAGGCGACGACGGCGACGGCGTCGTCCTCGAGCCCGAGGCCACGGTCTTCACCAATATCGCCCCGGGCACCGCCGAGGTGGTGCGGCCGTGGGTCGAGGCGCTGCGCAACGTCGGTTTCGCGGTGTTCGCCAAGCCCAAGATCGACGAAGACTCCGACGTGGATGCCGACATGCTCGCCCACATCGCGCTGCGCCGATCCGAGGGTCTGGCCGCGCTGCTGGTGGCCTCGGCCGACGGGCAGGCGTTCCGGCTGCCGCTGGAGGAGATCGCCCGCGACGACCACACCCCGGTCAGCGTGCTCGGATTTCGCGAACATGCCAGCTGGGCGCTAGCGTCGGATACCTTGGAGTTCGTCGACCTGGAGGACATCGACGGTGTCTTCCGGGAACCGCTCCCGCGAATCGGCCTCGATTCGCTGCCCGAACAAGGGGCATGGCTGCAGCCGTTCCGGCCGCTGTCGTCGCTACTGGCGGCAAAAGCGTGACACGGATACGCCGCGAGGCCGCCGAAATACTTATAGGACAGCGTT
>WBZQ01000604.1_pt2 | contig 26769 bp, 10 predicted proteins | sample 5204251 | NCBI WGS metagenome assembly WBZQ01 (sample SAMN12412402, study PRJNA552823) | activated sludge metagenome | isolation source: activated sludge from nitrification reactor of wastewater treatment plant... | place: USA: Virginia | collected 2017-09
CATCACGATCTTTGGCCTGGGGATCGACGGCAATATCAACACGGCGCTCCGCGTCTATCAGAACACCGCGTGCGGCTCGATTACCAACGCGACCCCGTGTCTGGCTTCGACCGTCAATTCATCAGGCCCAGTCATTACCAACCTACCCGTCACGGCCGGCACCCTCTATTGCGTGGTGTGTGAAGGAGTGGGCGCCGACGATCGCGTGCGAATCCAGATCAATCAAGGAACCGGACCGTCCTGTGGCACGCTTCCGGTCGGATTGGAGTCGTTCACGGCGGAGTAGATCGGCCCACGCAGTCTGGAGAACTTTGTATTCGCGTCGAGTCGACGTTTGGGCAAACGGGCTATGTTCCCCACCATTCTTGCGGCGTCATGCCTGGGTTTCCTCCGCTTCGGACCCTTCGAGAAGTGCGTAGACGTCCTCGAAAGTGAGCGTCGCGCCGATCGACTCGAGCGGAATCGCGCCACCTCCCGCTTCGTGAAATGTGTGGCGCCACGAGCCGTCCGGCAGCTTCAGAAAACGATCGATTTGCCGGACGTCCTGCGCAATCAGGACGTGTTCCGCGAGGGAATCGATGGTCCGGTAGCGGACGAGCTTCCGGCCGCGGTCGTAGCGCTCAGTCGTCGGCGAAAGGACCTCGACGAGGAGCGTCGGGTTCACGAGGGCATTCGGCTCGATGGTGTCGAAGCGCCGCTCGCCACAGACCACGGTGACGTCCGGATAGAAGTAATCTCCGAGGCGCGAAGACTTCACTTTGACGTCGGACGTCACGACGAGGCAAGGCCGTCCGCGCAGTTGGCCAAGAAGGGTCGTCGCGACGTTTAGGACGATCGTCGCGTGCCTCACGGTCCCGCCCGACATCGCCACGATCTCGCCGTCTACGAACTCGTTCCGGTCCTCGCGGGCGTTCTCCCAGTCGAGGTACTCGCGCTCGTTCATGCGGGGCTTGGAAAGGGCTGCGGTCGCGGCCACGAAACGCGATCTTAGCCGTGATTTCAAGCGCCGCAGGATTCATTCATCCGCCGTCCAGTACCTCCAGCCCCCGCCAAGCGCTCCGCGAGGCTTGGCAGGTCGATGCCGAACGCGGACCTGGCCTCCTCGATCAGCGGAATGGCCTTTCCCAAGGCCGGCATGGACGTGGGGCCTCCCGGCAGATAGGTCAGGCGCTCGACCCTTGCCTGTTGAATGGTCTCGACGAGCGCCTTCACGAGCTTGTCGAGCTTCTGCATCAGGAACACGTCGCGGGCGTTTGGTCCGGCCGCGTTCCAGGTCTCAATCATCTGCCGCATGACGGACGCCGCCGCCTTTCCGTCCTCAATGATCTTCGCCGCGGCGCCCGCCGCGGCCGCCTGTCTGGCCTCCATGTCGGCGCGCGCCGGGGCCACCACATCCGCTTCCAGCTGGAACTTCACCTGCTCGACGCGAGCGAGCTGGACCTTGAGCTCAGCCTCGGCCTTGGCAAGCGCGGAGGTCACCTTGCCAACTTCTTCGGCCGACATCGCCTCTCGCCCGGTCTCGGCCTGCGTGGTGCGCTTGGCGACCTGCGCCTTCACGATCTCCATCTCGGAATCGATCTGCACCATGCGCGCCCGCAGGTGGTTCTCCGCCTCGCGAATCGTGGATTCCGCCTTGGCTTGGGCTTCGGCGATCAGCGCGCGCTTCTCGAGCTCGGCGGACTGCTTGCGGCCGATCGAGTTGAGGTAGCCGACGTCGTCCGAGACGTTCTGGATCTTCAGAACGTCGAGGACGAGGCCCAGCCGCGAGAGGTCGTGCTCGGCCTCTTCGAGGAGCTTCTCGGCAAACGTGAGCTTGTCCTGGTTGACCTCTTCCGGTGTGAGCTGTGAGAGGACGCCCCGGAGGTTTCCCTCGAGGGTGTCCTTGGCGAGTTGGATGATCTCAGGCCTTGTCTTGCCAAGCAGGCGCTCCAGCGCGTTTCCAAGGAGCGGCTGGTGCCCGGCGATCTTGAGGTTGGCGACGCCCTGGATGTGAAGCGGAATTCCTCCCTTCGAGTACGCGCCATTGACGGCGACATCCACGGTCATGTTGGTAATGTCGAGCCGATCCACTCTCTCCAGAAGCGGGAGCCGAAGCGAGCTGCCGCCCTTCACGACCCGGTAGCCGACCGCCTTGCCATCGACGATCGAGCGGCCACCGGAAAACACCAGGACCTCGTTGGGATTGCAAATGTAGAGGAGCCGCCGGATGCCGAGGATCGCGAAGGCCGCGAAGAAGAGGAGAACGCCGCCGACGGCGACGACGATTGTGAAGGCGCCGCTCATGACGTGGCCTCGTTGGGCGAGAGGAGGCGCCGGACGTCGACGCCGGTGATGCGACCGATCTCATCCAAAACGTGTCTGACAGTGGCGGGATAGGCCGCGACGTACCGCGCCAGGGCCGCTCCATCTCCGCCGTCGAGAACGTGCACCTTCTCGACCGAGAGCTCTCCGACGCGGTCGACAATGGTCTTCAGGATCCCGTCGATGTTCTGCAGAAGGAAGATCTCCCTCGCGTGCGGGCCGGCCTCGGCCCACGCCTCCGCCAGCATGCGCAAGACGGAAGAGAGCGCCTTGCCGTTCTCCTCAATCGTCGCGGCCTCGCCGCGGGCCCGAAACCCGGCCGCCTGCTGCTCGGCCTGCGCGGGGAGCACCCTCTCGGCTAAGAGCCTCGTCTCTTCAAGCCTCTTGCGGGCCATCTGAAGGCGCTTCTCGGCTTCCATCCGGGCCTGCTGGGCCGCCTGCGTCGCGGTCTCTTCCACGGCCCGCGCCCCCGCCTCGAGCTCCGCCCGCAGCCGCCGAAGCTCGTTCTCCTTCTGCGCTGTCGCGGTGCCGGCCTGCTGAAGCGCGACCTCGCCCTCGCGCCGCGCCTCGGCCTGCCTCTGCTGGGCCTCGGACTTCGCGAACGACTCGGCCATCTCCGCGTCGCGCAGGACCCCCGCGATCCGGGCGCGGCCAATGGACGCGAGGTAGTTGGCGTCGTCGGAGACGTTCTGGATCTTCAGCGTGTCGAGGTGGAGCCCCATCTTCGTGAAGTCCGTGCCGGCCTCGTCCACGAGAGCCGTGGCGAACTTCAGGCGATCCTCGTTCACCTCTTCCGGGGTCAGGTTCGCGAGGACACCCCGCAGATGCCCTTCGAGGCTCTCCTTGGCAACCCGCGCGATCTCGGCGGGATCGCGTCCCAGAAAGCGCTCGATGGCGTTGCCGATGATCTTCGGGTCCCCCGAGACCTTGACGTTCGCGATCGCGTGTACCTTCAGGGGGATCCCGCCCTTCGAGTAGGCGTTCGTGACCTTGAGGTCGATGGGGATGGACCTCAGGCTCATCGCCGAGACCCTCTCGAAGATCGGGACGCGGAAGATGCGCCCGCCGAGAACCACGCGGTAGCCGACCGAGCTTCCGTCGGCAAGCGACCGCTTTCGGCCGGACAGAATGACGGCCATGTTGGGAGGGCAGATCACCAGCAGGTTCTTCGCCGCCACCGTGATCATCACAAGGACCGAGAGCGCCAGGCCCGCGCCGGCCACGATTCCCACGACGTTCTCCACACTCACCTCGCTGTTCATGATTGTTCATTCGCCGAAGGAAACGGCCGTACGTCGGCGATCCCGTTCGACATTCCGACCACCAGGACACGCCGCGCGGGCGCGAGGGTCTCGTCGGCGCCACCGCGTGCCATGAGCTCCAAGTCCTGATCCGAAAGCCGAAGGCGGATCTTTCCAACCCGGCCCGGAGAGACGGCGAGCACGACCTCGGCCTCGTTGCCAATGAAGGTCTCCGAGTCGACCGGTTGGGCCGCGGAAATCGCCTGGAGCCTGCGAAAGGCCCAGGAAACAGCCGTTCCCACGAAGAGCCCGGTCAGAAGCGAGATCGGGACGTGAAGGGCCGGCGTTGTCTTGAGAAGCGTGAGGACGAGCCCGGTCATGCCAAAGGCCCCGAGCGCGTAGGTCCAGAAGCGCAGCGAGAAGATCCTGGGCAGGAGAATCTCGGCGCGTGGCGGGTGCGAGCCGCCGGAGTGGGCTTCGTCGTGATCGGGATGGCCGTGCCCGTCGTGGCCCTCGTGGTGGCCTAGCGGACCGTCGTGGTAACCCAGCGGACCGTCGTGCCCGTGATCGTGTGCCCCGTCCGCGGCGCCGCCTAGGACCGAGGCTCCGATCAGCACGATGCCAAACGCGAGCGCCGCGAGATAGATCGTCAGCATCGCGGGACCCCCATTCCGGTGGCGACTTTAAGCCGGCCCCAAGCAGGTACGGCGGTTTCTCGCGGCCGTTCGGCCAAGCGAACGCCGAACGCAAACATTGATACCATCCGCGCCCTCGCATGGATCAAGCGCCTCGCAGGGCTCAGGCCGTCGAATCCCCTCCCCTCTCCTGGCGCCCCTCCTCCGAGGCTCCGGCGTTTCTTCCCCGCGAGATCGAAGGCGCGGTCTTGAGGGTTCGCGAGGGCTGCGCGCTGGTGCGTGAGGGTCGGACCGGCCGGCTGGGGGTCGGGTTTGGAGGCGAGTTCGAGCTCGGCGCCCCGTCCGTGGCCCCGGGCGTCTTTCCCGCGATCGCCGCGCTGCCTCCGCTCTACCCCGAGTGGCTTGGGGACCGGACGTTCCTGGAGGTGCAGCGCGTGCGGTTTCCTTACGTCGCCGGGGCGATGGCCAACGGCATCGCGACCACCGCGCTTGTGATCGCGCTTGGCCGGGCCGGGATGCTGGGGTTCTTCGGGGCCGCGGGGCTTGCGCCCTCCCGCGTGGAGGCGGCTCTTGTGGAGATCGAAGACGCGCTCTCGGACGGGTGGGCGTGGGGCGTAAACCTCATCCATTCGCCCAATGAGCCCGAGTTGGAGAACACGCTCGCGGAGCTCTATCTGCGGCGCTCAGTGACCCGGGTTTGCGCGTCGGCGTACATGGCGCTCACACCGGCGGTGGTGCGGTACGCGCTCCACGGGATCTCCCGCGACGAGACCGGGCGCGTCGCGAGAAAGAACCGGCTCTTTGCCAAGGTGTCGAGGCCCGAGGTGGCGCGCCGGTTCCTTTCGCCCGCGCCCGCGGAAATCGTCCAGGCGCTCTCGCAAAAGGGTCTCCTGACGCCTTCGGAGGCGGAGCTCTCGCGCGAGATCCCGCTGGCCGAGGACGTGACCGTGGAGGCCGATTCCGGAGGGCACACGGACAACCGCCCCTTGACCGCGCTGTTTCCCTCGATTCGCGCGCTTGCCGACGAGTTGGCCGTCCGCCATTCCTATGCGCGGCCCATCCGGGTGGGAGCCGCCGGGGGGCTTGGAACGCCTTCCGCCGTGGCCGCGGCGTTCACGCTCGGGGCGGCCTACGTGATGACCGGAACCATCAACCAGGCCTCGCGTGAGGCCGGGCTCTCGGAAGACGGCAAGCGCATGCTGGCCGAGGCCGATCTCGCCGACGTGATGATGGCGCCCGCGGCCGACATGTTTGAGTTGGGCGTCAAGGTGCAGGTCCTCAGGCGGGGAACCCTGTTTGGGGTCCGCGCCGCCCGGCTCTTTGAGGTCTACAACACCTACGACTCGATCGAGTCGATTCCCGAGGGCGTCCGCGCGAAGCTCTCGCGCGAGATCTTCGGGATGCCCCTGGAGGCCGTCTGGGACGAGACCCGGCGCTTCTTTGAGGAGCGCGATCCCAGGGAGTCGTCGCGCGCGCTTCGGGAGCCCAAGCACCGCCTGGCCCTGGTATGCCGCTGGTATCTTGGCAAGTCCAGCCGTTGGGCGATCGACGGCGTGCGCGAACGTCGGATGGATTACCAGATCTGGTGCGGCCCGGCGATGGGCGCGTTCAACTCCTGGGTCGCCGGATCCTTTCTTTCCGATCTCAAGGAGCGCTCCAGCGTGGAGATCGCGCTTAACCTCCTCGAAGGCGCCGCGGTCGTCACGCGGGCTCAGGAGCTTAGAAGCCACGGCGTCGCGGTTCCGGCGACGGCCTTTCAATTCAAGCCAAGAAGGCTCACATGAGCTCCGCGAGGAGAATCCCCGGAGCCCCGGACCCACGGAGGAGCGTTTGATGCCCGATCCCCTGTCCCCGGACCAACCGCGCGTGCGGATCGCCGTTGTGGGCGTGGCCGCGCACTTTCCGGGATCCGTGGACGTCGCGGGCTTCTGGAAGGACGTCGTGACCGGGAGGGATCGCATCACCGACGTTCCTCCCACGCACTGGCTCATTGAGGACTATTTCGACCCCGATCCGTCCGCGCCCGACAAGACCTACGCCAAACGCGGCGGGTTCCTGTCCGGGGTCCCGTTCGATCCACTGGAGCACGGCGTCCCCCCCAGCATCGTGCCGGCGACCGACACCACGCAACTTTTGGCCCTCATCCTGGCCAAACGGCTTCTCGACGAGCTCGCCGCCTTCGGCCGCGGCGCCGTGAACCGCGAGCGCACGGCCGTGATCCTCGGCGCCACCTCCGCGCTGGAGCTTCTGACCTCAATGTCGGGGCGCCTGCAAAGGCCCGTATGGGTGAAGGCGCTTCGCGAGCAGGGCCTCGCCGAGGACGTCGTCCAAGCAGCCTGCGACCGCATCTCGGGCTCGTACGTGCCCTGGCAGGAAAGCACGTTTCCGGGGCTCTTGGGCAACGTGACCGCGGGCCGGATCGCCAACCGTCTCAACCTCGGCGGAACCAACTGCGTCACCGACGCGGCTTGCGCGAGCGCGCTCTCGGCGGTGTCGATGGCGGTCTCGGAGCTGGCGCTCTTCCGTGCGGACCTCGCGGTGACCGGCGGGGTAGACACGTTCAACGACATCTTCATGTACATGTGCTTCTCGAAGACCCCGGCGCTCTCGCCGACTGGCGACTGCCGGCCGTTCTCGGACGCGGCGGATGGAACGCTCCTGGGCGAGGGCTTGGGTCTTCTGCTTCTCAAGCGACTTGCCGATGCCGAGCGGGACGGCGACCCGATCTACGCGGTCTTGGAGGGTGTGGGCGCCTCTTCGGACGGGCGGGCCAAGAGCGTCTACGCGCCGGTCCCGGAGGGACAAGCCAAGGCGCTGCACCGCGCCTACGAGCTCGCGGGCTTTTCGCCGCGCACGGTTTCTCTCATCGAGGCCCACGGCACCGGGACCAAGGCCGGTGACGTGGCGGAGATCGAGGGTCTTAAGCAAGTCTTCGGCGGGGCGGATGCCTCGATTGCTTCAACCAGCCAAGACAACGCAAACGCGAGGCCGTGGTGTGCGCTGGGCTCGGTGAAGTCGCAGATTGGGCATACGAAGGCGGCCGCCGGAGCCGCTGGGCTGATCAAGACCGTTCTCGCGCTTCACCACAAGGTCCTTCCGCCCACGATCAAGGTCGACAGACCCAACCCCGCGTTGGGATTGGACAAGAGCCCGTTCTACGTGAGCGTCAAGGCGCGCCCTTGGATCGCCGAGCCGGAGCATCCCCGCCGGGCGGGCGTCAGCTCATTTGGTTTTGGAGGGAGCAACTTCCACGTGGCCCTCTCGGAGCACGAGGGCTTAGCGCGGGCGCGGGCCTTCCGGACGATGCCGTCCGAGCTGGTGCTCCTCGGCGCACCGGATTCCCAGGAGCTCGTCGGTCTCTGTCGAAGCACGGCCCGGGAGGCGGAGCGCGAGGCCGGTCATGGCGGGCTCCTTGCCTACTTGGCCCGAAGCACCCAAACCCGCTTTCAGGCCGATTCGAGGGTTCGTCTCGCGGTGGTGGCGGTCGACGAGGCGGATCTGGCGCGAAGGCTCGAAGAGGCGGCCGAAGCCATCGAGGGAGAGCCGGCCCGGGCCTTCTCGTCGCCCACCGGGCTCCACTATTCGGCAGACCGCGATCGCCTCGAGTTGGGTGGCCTGGCGTTTCTGTTTCCGGGGCAGGGGAGCCAATACGTTGGGATGGGCGCGGACCTCGCGATGGCGCTTGCTGTGGCCCGCGAGGTCTGGGACGAGGCGAACCGGGCCATGGCGGGCATGGTGCCAAGGAAGGGCGGCTCGCTCGCCGAGGTTGTGTTTCCGCCTCCGCCGTTCTCCGAGGAGTCGCGGCGCGCGCAGGCGGACCTCTTGAAGCGGACGGAATGGGCCCAGCCGGCGATCGGCGCGATGAGCGTTTCCCAGCTCGCGATTCTCGAGGCCTTGGGTCTTCGCCCCGACGCCGTGGCCGGGCACAGCTTTGGCGAGTTGACCGCGCTCTATGCGGGGGGCGCACTGTCTCTCCCGGACCTTCTTGTGATGGCGCGCCGCCGGGGCGAGCTGATGGAGAGGGCGTCGGGCGGTGGGGGCGCGATGCTCGCGGTGATGGGCTCTCCCGAGGAGCTTGCCGCGCTGTCCGAGCTGGTCGCGAGCCATCAAGCCGGGAATGGCGGAACGCTCACGATTGCCAACTACAACAGCCCCCGCCAGGCCGTGCTCTCGGGGGACACGCAGGTTCTGGTGGAGTTGGCCGAGGAGCTCTCCCGACGGGGCCTCGTCGCGCGCCCGATTCCGGTCGCGACGGCGTTTCACTCCGCGGTGGTCGCGGAAAGCGTGGCGCCCTTCCGAGGGTTTCTGGCCGGGATTCCGATCGCGGCTCCTCGGGTGCCGGTCTTTTCGAACCTCGACGCAAGACCGTATCCGGACGAGCCCGAGGCCATTCGCGAGCGTGTGGCCTCCCAGATCGCGAGGCCCGTGCGCTTCGCCGACGAGATCGCCGCGATGTACCAAGCCGGGATCCGGACCTTCGTCGAGGTCGGCCCCGGCTCGGTGCTCAAAGAGCTCGTGGGCGAGTGCCTGGAGGGCCAACCCCACCTTACGCTGTCTCTGGACCGCCGGGGGGCCAATGGCGTTACGAGCCTCTGGAACGCGCTGGGTCGGCTGGCGGTTTCCGGGGCGCGCCTCGACTTCGCGGCGCTTTGGGAACCGTTTGTCGAGGCTCCCGATCCACGCGCCCAAAGGGTCAGCCCGATGGTCCTGACGCTCTGTGGAACCAACTACCAGAAGCCGTATCCGCCCGCGGGCGGCGCGGCCGCCCTGCCCAAGCCGAACGTGGAGCAACCCGTGAGACCAAAGCAAGACCCAATGCCCCGTGCCCCCGAGCTGCCGAGCGCCCAGGACGAGAAGCCAACCGATCGCGTCGAGCGAGTGGAGCCTCGCGCGCTCTCGTCCACGCCCACGCCGCCGGCCGCGGTGGACGCTTGGGTTCGCGCGTTCCAGGAGATCCAGCGCCAGACGGCGGAGGCCCACGCCGCCTATCAGACCGCGATGTCCCAAGGTCACCTCGCGTTTCTCAAGACCGCGGAGGCGTCCCTCAACACCATGGCGGCCATGATGAAAGGCGCGCCTTCCGATCCTTCGGCCGCCGTTTGGCAACTCCCCGCGCCGCTGGCCGCGCCGTCCTTCACGACGCCGCCCTTGGCCCCGCCGTTCCCGACGCCGGTCAACCCGCGGGCCGACGTCGCGTCTGGTCCCGTCGCATCGGCCGCCCCGGCCGCTTTGCAAGCGGTCTCGGCAAGCCCGGCCGCGCCAGTTGAGATCGCGCCCTTAGTGCTTTCGATCGTCGCGGAGAAGACCGGCTACCCGGCCGACATGTTGTCCTTGGACATGGAGTTAGAGGCGGACTTGGGCATCGATTCCATCAAGAGGGTCGAGATCCTCGCGGGCCTCTCGGACAGGCTTCCCGGGCTTCCCGAGATCCCGGTGAGCGAGATGGCGGGCCTGCGAACGCTTGGGCAGATTGTCGCCAGCGTCTCCGCAAGGACGCGCGGGGCTGAGACGGCTCCGACGCGAGCGCCCGAGACCCGGCAGGAGCCCCCTTCCAACCCGGCTAAGGACCTTCGATCGCTTCTTTTGTCTGTGGTCGCGGAGAAGACCGGCTATCCGGCGAACATGCTGTCCTTGGACATGGAGCTCGAGGCCGACTTGGGCATTGATTCCATCAAGAGGGTCGAGATCCTCGCCGGGCTCTCCGACAACCTTCCTGGCCTCCCCGAGATCCCGGTCGGCGAGATGGCAACCCTTCGCACTCTGGAAGAGATCGCCGCGCGTTTCGAGCGGATTCAAGAGAAGCCGTTGGCAAAGCCGGTCGCCGAGAGGGTCCCAGCCGCGCACGCGGGTGAGACCGCGCGCAAGCCGGCCGCCGACGCCCGCTTTGGGCGCTTCCCGGTGCGGCTCTTCGCGGTGCCCCGGCGCGGCTTCGCGCTGCCGGGCCTCGAATCCGCGCAGCCGCTCGCGATCACAAAGGATGGTTTCGGCGTCGCCGAGGCGCTTCGCGAATGCCTTTCGGAGGCGGGGATCGAGGCGTTTGTCGCCGGCGCCGACGCGGAGCTTCATGGCGCCAAGAGCGTGATCTTCCTCGGGGGTCTCCGCGATACTGAGGGCGTCGAGGACGCCTTGGGCATCTGCCGCGAGGCGTTTCGGACAGCGCACGCGTTCGCGCGGGGCCTTCCGCGGGATCTCCCCGGGCCTGGGTCGAACGGCAACGGCGCCTCCCAACATGGCGGCGTCTTCGTCACCGTGCAGGACACGGGCGGGCGGCTTGGACACTTCGACGGTTCCCAAGACTTCGCCTGGGAAGGCGATGAGGGCCGCGAATGGCTGGGGGGGCTGACCGGGCTTGCCAAGACAGCAGCGCGCGAGTGGCCCGAGGTTGCGGTCAAAGCCATCGATCTTGCAAAGGCGGGCCGCCCCGCGCGTCTCCTTGCCGAGGCCATTGCCGAGGAGCTGTTCTCGGGCGGACCCGAGCTTGAGGTTGGGCTCTCCGGTTCCGGCGAACGTGTCACGCTGGAATGCGTACCCGGAAGCCTTCGCAAGGCGTCCGCCGATTTCTTGTCCTCCTCGCCGGTCGATGCCTCGTCGGTCCTGGTAGCGACCGGCGGCGCGAGGGGCGTGACGGCCAAGGCCCTCCTCGAGCTTGCCAAGGCCGCGCGTCCCGCGCTGGTGGTGCTGGGCCGGACCCCGCTTCGGGAAGAGCCTCAAGAGCTTGCCAACGCCAACGACCCGGCCGCGATTACCGAGGTCCTCTTCGACCGCGCGCGCGCCGGCCTGAGCGCGTCCGGTACGCCCCTGCCCAGCCCCTCGGCGCTCCGCGACGCGAGGGATCGGGTCCTCGCGGCTCGCGAGGTGCGGGCCAACCTGCAGGCCTTTGCGCAGGCCGGCGCCCGGGTCCTCTACATCGAGACCGACGTGCGGGACGAGCGGGCCGTGGTGGCCGCGGTGAACGAGGCGCGACAGGCCTTCGGGCCGATCACGGGGCTTGTACACGGAGCCGGCGTGCTCTCGGACAGGCTCATCGCCGACAAGACCCCGGAGGCCTTCGATCGGGTCTTCGAGACCAAGGTCCGGGGACTCAAGGCGCTACTTTCGGCCACGCGCGAGGATCCCCTCCGCCTGATTTGCGTCTTCTCGTCCATTGCGGCGCGGCAGGGGAACGCCGGACAGTGCGACTACGCGATGGCCAACGAGGTCCTCAACAAGGTCATGGCCAAAGAGGCCGCCCGCCGCGCGGTCCCGGGCCTTGCGCGGTGTGTGGTGAAGGCGCTGGATTGGGGGCCCTGGGACGGCGGGATGGTCTCGCCGGCGCTCCGGGAGCGCTTCGAGCAGGAGGGCGTCCCCGCGATTCCACAGGACGTCGGCGCGAGGCTCTTCGTCGACGAGCTCCTCGGCGCGCCGGTTGAAGATGTGGAGGTCGTGCTGGGGCCCGCGCCTTCCGGGTGGCAGACCCGCGCGGGCCGCGCCCTCAAGGCCAATTTCCCGGAGATCGGCGCCAGCCCGATCCACGTTCATGTGGGGTCACACCCTTACCTCGCAAGCCACCGGATCAAGGGGCGTCCGGTGTTGCCCTTCGTGATGGCGCTGGATTGGTTCGCGCGCGCCGCCGCCGAGGCGCGACCCGGAGCGGACCTTGCCGTGCTCCGCGACGTGCACGTGAAGCGGACCGTGCCGCTTCCGAACCTCGCGACCCACGGGCACGGCTTCCGGGTTGTGGTTAGGCCGCCCGCGAGCCCGACGAGCAACGGGCACGAGTCGCTCCTCTTGGAGCTTGTTGGGGACACGGGTGGGCCGGCCTTCTACACGGCCTCGGCCGTCCTTCAACACCCCGAACTCGGTCGGGAGGCCGGAGGCGCCGGCCAAGGGACCGTCCGGGAGGGATTCTCCGAGGGGGCGGCCGGCCTTCTCTCGCCCGAAGGCCTCTATCGCGAGGGCCTGGGCCTCTTTCATGGGCCGGACTTCCAAGTCCTTCGGGCCATCGACATCCTCGAGCGGGAAGGCGCTCGCGCGCGAATCGCCGGGACTTCCGCGATGGGTTGGCCGGGCCGGTTCCTTTTGGACGCGGCGGCGCTCGACGGCGGTCTGCAACTCGCGATCGTTTGGGGACTGCAAGCTCTCGGGCTTCGCACGCTCCCGATGCGCATCGCCTCAGCCGAGTTCTTTCTAGGGTCTCCAGGCCAGAACGGCAACGATGCGCTGCTGACTTGTGAGCTTGTGCCACGCGAGAGAGCCCGCCAGCGAACGCTTTGCGACCTTCTCTACGCGCTCTCGGATGGAACGCCGTATGCCAGGTTGCGAGGCGTCGAGATGCACGCGATGCCGGAGGATCTCCAAGATCACCCGGAAGACCGCTCCCGCGTCCCGGCTCCGTTCGCCGCGCTGGTACCCGATTCCGAGCTGGCTTGGCGGTGATTTGGGCGTTGGCCCGCGCCCAGAATCCCGACGTTTGCCTGCCGTGATTCTGTCGTGATGTTGTGACGTTCGAGCCGATCGCGATCGTCGGGCGGAGTTGTGTTCTCCCCGGCGCTTTTTCTCCGGACGAGCTCTGGCGGGTCGTGTCCGAGGGACGCGATGTGCTGACGCCCGTTCCCGAGGGGCGTTGGCGCCTTCGGCCCGAGCTTGCGCTCGCGGCGGCGGAAGAGACAGGCCGCGCTGGAGTCCGCGAGAGCCGAACCGCGGACCGGACCGTCTCGGATCGCGGCGGATACGTGTCTGGCTTCGAGCGCGTGTTCGATCCCACGGGCTTCGAGGTTCCCGAACGGGACATCCAGGCGCTCGACCCCCTGTTCCATTGGGTCCTGCACACGGCTCGCGAGGCCCTGCGCGACGCCTTCGGGGGCCTGCCCGTGGAGGCGGTCCGCGCGCGGACGGGGCTCATACTTGGCAACCTGTCCTTCCCAACCGATTCGATGGCGCGGTTTGCCGAGAGCGTGCTCTTGGGAAGTTCGAGCCGGGCCATCGCTCCGGACCCTCGCAACCGCTTCCAATCGGGTCTGCCGGCCCATCTCGCCGCGCGGGGCCTTGGGCTCTTGGCCGGAGCCTTCGCGCTCGACGCCGCGTGCGCGTCGTCTCTCTATGCGATCAAGCTCGCGTGCGACCGACTGGCGGACGGAACTGCGGACCTGATGCTGGCAGGCGCGGTGAACCGCGCGGACGACCTCTTTCTCCACGTGGGCTTCACGGCCCTTCACGCGCTGAGCCCAACGGGCCGAAGCCGCCCGTTTCACCGCGCGGCGGACGGGCTCGTTCCCGCGGAGGGCGCCGCGATGGTGGCCTTGACAAGGCTCTCTTTCGCGATCGCGCAAGGCTTGCCCATTCATGGGGTGATCCGCGGCGTGGGCCTTTCCAACGACGGTCGGGGCGCGGGGCTCCTTTCCCCGTCGTGGGAGGGACAGGCCCGCGCGATGAGGCTTGCCTACCACGCGGCTGGCATCGCCCCGGCCGATGTTTCCCTTCTCGAATGCCACGCGACCGGGACCCCCGTCGGCGACGGGGCCGAGATTCAAAGCACGGCCCAGATCTTTCAAGGGCTCTCGCGGGTTCCCATCGGCTCGATCAAGTCCAACATGGGGCATCTCATCACCGTGGCCGGCGCGGCGGCGCTGCTCAAGGTCCTGGCCGCGATGCGCCATGGCATAAGACCACCGACCCTACACGCCGCCCAAGAGCCGCTCCCGGTGTTGCAGGGCTCGCCGTTCCGACTCCTCGGCGCCGCCGAGCCTTGGGAGACGCCTGGGCCGCGAATCGCCGGCATCAGCGCGTTCGGATTCGGCGGAAACAACGCGCATCTCATTGTCGAAGAGTGGCCCGGCTCGGGCTCCGGCTGCACCGCTTCGCGAAATCACGCCACGGCAACCCGGGCGGGCGTTGGCGCGGACGAACAGATCGCGGTCGTCGCTCTTGGGATCCGAGCCGCCGAATGCGAGGGTGTGGCCGACTTCACGCGCAGGCTGGTGAGCGGCAAGGCCACACCGCGAAGGATCGACTCCGTGAGCCTTGCTTCCCAAGGGTTGCGCTTTCCACCGCGCGATCTTGGGCAGACGCTCGCACAGCAGCTCTTGGTTCTCGCCGCGGCGCGCGAGGCTGTTGAGGCGGCCGGTCCGCTTCCCCGCGAAACGACGGCGGTCCTCGTCGGAATGCAGTGCGACGGCGCGGTCGCGCGCTTCGGCCTGAGATGGCGGCTGCCGGAGTTGTTGCCAACTCTCCCCAAAAGCGCGATTCGTCGGCTCATGGATGACGTGACCCCGGCGCTGACATCGCCGGGAGTCGTCGGCGCGATGCCCAACATTGTCGCCAACCGCCTGAACAGCCAGTTCGATTTCGGCGGGCCTTCCTTTACGGTCTCGTCCGAAGAGCTGTCCGGAACCCGCGCGCTAGAGGTCGCGGTCCGCGCCCTCCGGGCCCGCGAGATCGACACCGCGGTCGTCGGCGCGGTCGACGTGGGCTGCGAACCGGTCCACCAAGGGGCCCTGCGGGCCGTCTTGGATCCCCAGGCGAGCGAGCCGGGGGACGCGGCGGTTGTTCTCGTTGTGAAGCGCCTCGGGGACGCGCGGCGCGACGGGAATTCGGTGCTCGCGATTTTGAATGCCCAAATGGGAGGCTCGGCGGCTGGAACCGAGACTCTGCCCGCGGGCTCGGTCGCCGCGCTCTTCGGACATGCGCATTCGGCGGCCGGTCTTCTGGACATCGCGGCCGCCGTCCTGGCCCAGCATCATCAGTTTGTACTGGGCGGGATGGCCGCGGGCGGAGGCGTCGAACCCGCGAGGCCCTGGCTTCCGGCGGGGTCGAGGCGCGTCCTGGGCGTTCACACCGCCGCCTTGGGTGGGCAGTCGGAGAGCACGTACGTGGCATCGGGGGCGCCAGAGACGTCGAGCGGCCGGCTCTTTCGAGAGAGCCGTGCCGCGCCGCTCCTTGAGGGCGATCCGCCGTCCTTCCACGTGTTCTCCGGCGCTGATCGCGCGGGCCTGCTGCGGGCCTTGGCGGCAGGGAACGAGTCCGACGTCGGGCCGGCCCGGCTTGTCGTGGTGGCACAAGGCGAGGCCAACCTTCGCGACCGACTGGCCGCGGCACGGGCGTTTCTGGAGCAGGCTCACGCGTCGAGCTTTTCGGCGGCGCGCGGGCTTGCCTACTGCGAAAGACCAACATCGAGCGAGCTGGCGTTTGTATTCACCGGGCCGGCGGGCGCGTACCGCGGCATGGGCAAGGACCTTCTGCTGGCGTTTCCCGGCCTGGTCGCGGCGCTCTCGCCGCGGTTCTCGGACCTCCACGGCGCGGCGGGCTGGATCTACCGCACGGAACCAGGCGAAGACGTCTCGGAGCCGTCCGCGGTCGACAAGCTCTGGGGTTCTTCGTTCCTTTGCCAAGCCCATGCGGTCTTGACGCGTGAGGTGTTAGGCCTAAAGCCCCAGGCGGCGATTGGGTTCTGCTCGGGCGAGACCAACGCGCTATTCGCGTTCTCGGCCTGGAATGACGTGGACGCGATGCGCGACGAGATCGAACGCGCGGAAATCTATACGCGGGAGCTGGGCGGCTCGTTCGACGCCGTCCGCCTCGCCTGGGGCGAGGGGTCCCATGTGCCAATTGCCTGGAAGAGCTGGCGGGTCCTCGCGCCTATGGAACGGGTTCGCGGTGCGCTTGCGAACGAGCCGCGCGTCCACCTCGCCATCGTGAACGCGCCCGGCGACGTCGTGATCAGCGGCGACGCGGCCGGTTGCGAACGGGTCGTCGAGAGCGTGGGCCGGGAGAGATGCCGGCCGCTGGGCTATGACGTCGCGGTCCATTGCCCCGAGCTCTCCGCGTTCGCTCAGGAATGGCGAAGGCTCCATACGCGGGAGACAACCGCGGTCGAGGGGGTTCGCTTCTACACGCACGCGACGCTGTCCGCCTACTCGCCGGATGCCCAATCGGCCGCGGACGCGCTCCTCGGCCAGGCGCTTCGGACCGTCGATTTTCCGGCGCTGATCGAGCGGGCGTACGAGGACGGCGTACGGGTGTTCCTGGAACACGGCCCGCAGGGCGGCTGTAGCCGCTGGATCCAGCGCATCCTGGGCGACCGCGAACACGTGGCCGTCTCGCTCGACCTGCCGGGCGTTTCGCCGCTCGAGCGCTTGACCGACGCGGTCGCGCAGCTCCTGGCCGCCGGGGTCGCGTTGGATCATCGGGCCTTGACCAGCTTGCTCGGGCCCGCGTATCGGGGCGCGCGCCACCGCCGCGCGGAAGAAGCTTCACGCGATCTCGTGTTTCCGGTCCACCCTTCGCTTTCCGGGTTCACAAGCCAGCTAGAAGCGCTCGAGAGGGAAGCCCCTCGGCTTGCCCAAGAGATCGAGCGGCCGCCGGTTTCGGTTGCCGCCATGAGCCTCCCGGGTGCCCTTCGAACCGGAGCCTCGTCCGCGACCTCTCGCGCTTGGACCGCGGTCGCCGAGACGCATGCCCGAGTCGTCGCTCTTCACCGGGCCTTCGTCGAAAGCCAGGCGAACGTGCACGAGAGCTTCCTGGCCACGCGTCTCATCGGACCCTTGGGCGCGGAACGCTCCGCCGCCCGGTCTCCAGTCCCAACGCCGCAGAAGCCCGCCAGGCGCGAGTCCATTTCCCAAGACGTTCCCCCTCAGTTTCCAGGTCCGTACCTTTCGCGGGTCGATCTGGAGCGACTGGCCTCGGGCCGCATCTCCGAGGTCTTCGGACCGCTCTTTAGGCAGCAGGATTCCTATAGGCGGCAGGTCCGCATGCCCGAGCCGCCTCTCCTTCTCGCCGACCGCGTGCTCGGGATTCGCGGCGAGCCAACCTCAATGGGCAAGGGCACGATCTGGACCGAGACCGACGTCGCCTGGAGCTCCTGGTATCTCGTCGATGGGCGCATGCCCGCCGGGATCGCGATCGAATGCGGGCAGGCGGATCTGCTCTTGATCTCCTGGCTCGGAGTCGATCTTCTGAACCGGGGCGAGCGCGTCTACCGTTTGCTCGGCTGCGACCTCACCTATCACGCCCTGCTCGCCAAGCCGGGCGAGACGCTTCGCTACGAGATCCACGTCGACGGCCACGCGTGCCAGGGCGACGTGCGGCTGTTCTTCTTCCACTACGACGCCACCGTGGACGGCGAACGGCGCATGAGCGTCCGCGAAGGCCAGGCGGGCTTCTTCACCGACGAGGAGCTCCGCAACACCGGCGGAATCCTGTGGAGCCCCGAGGAAGCCACCCCGCTTGCGAACGCGAGGCTCGACCCGCCCCCGCTTCGGCCCGACCGCTCCTCGTTCTCGAAGGACGCCGTGCGCGCGTTCGCGGAGGGCCGTCTGACTTCCTGCTTCGGAGAACCTTGGGCCATGACCCAAACCCACGTGCGCACGCCGCGCATCCCGGCGGACCGCCTGCTTCTCCTGGGCGACGTTACGCACCTCGACCCCTCGGGAGGGCCGTGGAGGAGGGGTTATCTCCGCTCGGTCCTGCGCTTCTCTCCCGACGATTGGTTCTTCGACGGCCATTTCAAGGAGGACCCTTGCATGCCGGGCACCTTGATGTTCGAAGGGTGCCTTCAGGCGATGGCGTTCTATCTCGCGGCGTTGGGAACCACGCTCGACAAGGACGGATGGCGTTTCGAGCCCGTGACCGGCGAGACTTACCGCCTGCGCTGCCGCGGTCAGGCGACGCCCCAATCGCAAGAGCTTGTCACCGAGCTCTTCGTGGAGGAGTTCCACGCCGGCCGGGAGACCCGGCTGTACGCGGACCTCTTGTGCACCGTGGATGGCGTCAAGGCCTTCCACTGCCGCCGCATGGGCTTGAGACTCTCGCCCGATTGGCCTCTGGAGAGCCGTCCGGAACTGGTTCACGAGGCCCGCGCGTCCCGCCGGGCTCCGGCCGTGCCGCCGCTCGTCGCCGACGAAAGAGCCGTGCTGGCCTGCGCGATCGGGCGCCCAAGCGACGCGTTTGGCAAGGCCGTCGAGAGGTTTGACGGTCCACGTCGCCTGCCGCGCCTGCCCGGCCCGCCGTTCCTGTTTCTGTCGCGCATCGTGGGCTCCGAGGGCGAGCTGGGGGCCCTGAAATCCGGAGTTGCGATTCACGCCGAATACGACGTCCCACCCGATGCGTGGTACTTCGCCGAGGGTGGCTCCGGCGCCATGCCCTATCCGGTCCTCCTCGAGGCGGCGCTCCAGCCCTGCGGCTGGCTGGCTCTCCGATCTCTGGCCGCGGAGCTTCCCGAGCACGACCTTTACTTTCGCAACCTGGACGGCGTCGCGACGCAGACGGCGGAGGTGTTTCCAAACGCGGGCGTCCTGTCCACGAGAGTCACGTTGACCAACGTCTCCCGAACGGGCGGCATCGTCCTCGTGTCGTTCGACGTGCGATGCGCTCTCGCCGGCCGACCGGTCTTCTCGATGAAGACCGGATTTGGGTTCTTTCCCAAGGCCGCGCTCGAAGCCCAGGCGGGGCTTGCCGCGAGCCCGGAAGAACGGGAGGCCGTACGCCACGCCGGCTCTTCACAAGGCGTGGACGTCCTCGAGGCGAAGGCGCCACCCGGGCTCCGGCTTCCCAAGCGGCGCCTCCGGATGCTCGACCGTGTGACGCATTTTGACAAGAGCGGCGGAAGGCTGGGACTTGGGTCCTTGCGCGCGGAGAAGGACATCTCGAAGGGCCAGTGGTTCTTTGCGGCCCACTTTTACCAAGATCCGGTTCAGCCCGGATCTTTGGGCCTCGCGGCCCTGCTTCAAGCTCTCCAGCTTGCGATGAGGGAGGCCGGCCTCGACGCGGGAATTCCCGAGCCGCGCTTTGCCGTTGAGGTCCTTCACGAAGCCACGCCCCTCACGTGGAGGTACCGAGGCCAGGTTCTGCCCACAAACCGCCGCGTCACGGTGCTCCTCGAGCTCACCCGGATCGAGCGCGGTGAAAAGAGCGTCTTCGCATCGGCCGACGGCTCCCTTTGGGTGGACGGCGTTTCAATCTATCGAGCCGAAGGGTTGTCCATGCGCATCGTCTCCTCCAGAGAGGCCCGCCCATGAACGCGTGGCTGCGGATTGCGACAAGCCCCAGCGTTGTAAAGCGAGCGTGGAAGACCGCGGCGCTTGTGGGAACGATCCTCGTCGCGATCAATCACGGCGACGCGATCATGAAGGGTCAGGTCGGAACCGGGCGAGCCGCCCGAATCGGCCTGACCGTGTTGGTGCCGTATCTCGTCTCGACGTTTTCCAGCGTTGGAGCGATCCGCGAGCTCGAGAGGGGAAGGGCCGCCCCGAAAGACTAACTCAAAGAAGGTGTACACAATCCCGAGTTCCTGTACCGATGTTGGCGGGCGGCGCGCTCGTCGTCCTTGACGGGTAGGAGACTGTCCGGGATCGTCACGGTCTCCAGCTCGTCGCGCCTCTCGGCGTTGTCAGCGAAGGCCCTACGCTACCCCGCTCCCTTCACTACCGCGCCAGAATCGGAACGCCACCGCGGCTACCGTTCCATATCTGGAACCTTCCCCTGCGACGCGCCCTAGGCAATGCAGGGTATTTAGGCCCTGATCCCGCCTTCAGACGGTGGCCCTCCCCTTGCACCAATTTCACTAACCATGAGACGCGCCCAGCAGCGCTTTCTGAAAGGGCCTCGAATGATCCGACATCGCGTTATGTTGCTCGTCATTGCACTTGCCATCTCACTCCCAGCGTCGCTGGCGTCGGCACAGGAGGATCAGCTCTCGCCGACCCGTTTCGGCTACGGCTACTATGACGCCGACAACCCGAGGTACGGAGACTTCTACCCGACCGTTCGTTGCTACACAGACCTCTATTACGCTTGGGTCAAGCGGGGCTACCAGCGCGACGCCGCCGAGAGCTACGACGTCTGGGGGCCGCGCTTCAGGGCTGCCCTCGCACGTGCGCATGCAGACCACAAGCGGATCTACTTGAACCTGCAGCTCATCGACCCGGAGCTCATGGTTCTCAATTCAAATGGGACGGTCCGACTGACGAGCCTTCTTACGACCATCCTTCGAGACGCCAGGGACGTCTGGCCATCGGTGGAGTGGGTCGAACTCGGAGACGAACCAGACTGGTGCCGGGGGACTGTGGACCGGATCGTCGCCGCCGTTCGCCAGCTATTCGTCGATCTCCAACTGCAGCCCCGACCACTCGGTATCACGCTCGACTACAACCGCCTCATGTGCAGTAACTGCGGGGACCTGGGCGCGAACGAGCATCCGATAGAGACGCCTGGGTTGGACTACGTCGGCATAGAGGCCTATCTGCGGAAGCCGGGCACGACTTCACCCGGCTGCACGCCCATTGGCTCGTCCGATCCACAGCAGAACGTGAGCACTCTGAATCAGACGATCCGGGACCAGCTCGCGGTCGTCTCCCCTTCGAAGAAAGTCATGGTCGTCATGCAGGCTTATACGAAGAACGCCTCTTGGAACAACTACCTTCCTAGCCTCCTCGCGATGCAGCGAGCAACGTACGAGGCCGTGCGCAACAACCCCCGCATCACCGCGCTCACCATGTTTTCCCTTCGCACCGTGGATGGTTGCGCTGCATTTCCAGAGCTTACTTTGCCCCACCGCGAGATCGGCGCGATTCATCTCGGCTCGTCCGTCCCGCCAGATTGCCAGAGCGTCGGCCTCACGGTCTCCGACGCGACCGTCATTGAGGGAACTGGCGCTTCGGCGACGGCTTCGTTTGACCTCCGCCTCGCACGGGCCTCAGCCGTTCCCGTCTCGGTCGCCTTCTCGACAACGGCGGCCACGGCGTCTGCAGGCGCCGACTATATACCTCAGGCAGGGACTGTCAGCTTCGCTCCCGGCCAGACTCAGCAATCCATCGCCGTGCAGATCATCTCCGACTCGACGCACGAGGCGACTGAGGAGTTCCTCTTGGACCTGAGCAATCCGGTCGGCGTGCTTCCGGACCGCCTTCGCGCAACCGCAACGATCCTCGACGATGACCCGCTTCCGTCCCTTTCGGTCAGCCATTCGAGGGTCGTCGAAGGCGACTCGGGCCAGACAGCAGGCCGTGTGCACTTCACGCTATCGAATCCTAGCGCCTTCCCGATATCCTTCACTGCCTCAACGTCCGACGCCACCGCCCATGCCGGTGAGGACTATGCGGCCGCTTCAGCGCGGCTCACAATTCCGCCTGGTGCGACGATTCTCTCTCCGAGCGTCACGGTATTCGGAGACTCTGCGTTCGAGCTTGATGAGACACTGCTCATCTCCGCTACTGACGTCACCGGGGCAGTTCCACCGCCTTCGAGCGGATCACTAACGATCGAGAACGACGATGCCGCTCCTATCGTCACGATCGCCGGTGAACAGCGGCGTGAAGGAAACCGTGGCTCTTCACGGGCCTATTTTTCCGTCCAGATCGCCGGCGAAACACGAGTTGAAGCCGAAGCCCTTCTGACGGTCACCGACGGAACGGCCAAGGGCGGCTTGGATTACGTTAGCGGTCCTCCAACGAAATTGACGTTCCCCGTCGGCGGGAGCATCGTTCGGTCCGTTGGCATTGAGGTGCTCGGTGACGTCGACCCAGAAGGCCACGAGATCCTCTTCGGCACACTGTCTCAGCTCGTCGCGGCCTCAGCACCCAGACCGCAGGCTCAGATCCAGATCCTGAACGATGACGCTTGGACGTCCGCTCCGGCCCTCCCGCGCTCGGACTTCAACGGCGACGGGCAAGACGATCTTCTGTTCGAAGATGCCGCCACTGGTGCGCTCACGATCTCGGCCCTGCGCGGCAATGTCGTGTTATCTAACAACGCAATCCTTCCGTCGAAGCCTGCGGTAGGCGCCTGGAAGGTTGCCGGCTCCGCCGACTTCGACGGCGACGGTCACCCGGACCTCCTCTTCAGAAACATGGATTCCGGCAACCTCGCAATCTGGTATCTCGACGGATTGACTCGGACTCGAGGCGGGTCCATTCCAGGCCCTCTCGTTTCTAACGTGGAGTTGATAGGAACTGGCGACTTCAACGGAGACGGAAGACCCGACTTACTTTGGCGCGACCTTGCGAACTCACAGTGCGTGGTCTGGTATCTAGACGACGCGACCGTCATCGGTAGCGCCCATTTTCGGCTCGACCAGACCTTCGAAGTCGCAGCCATTGGCGACCTGGACGGCGACGGCGATCCAGACATCCTGCTTAGGCACCTCACCTCCGGCGCGCTCGGCATACAACTCATGAACGGAGTGCAGATGGGCAGCTATGTCGACCTCCAGAGCGCAGGCCAGCCTCCCGCGAACTGGCGAGCCGTCTCCCTTATTGACGTTGACGTCGATGGTCACCTTGACGTTGTTTGGCAGAATGCGACATCGAATCGACTCGTGGTGTGGTTCCTTAGCGGCACGAATAAGGTCACTGGCGCCTACTTCGTTCCAGACGAATCCGAATCCTCTCGTCTGCTCGTCGGCCCAAGGTGACGAGCTTTCGACACGCTCATAGGGAGGAGACCACTATGAGATATCCGTTGCCGTACCATCCGGGAGAACGACGGCGGCTTTACGGCCTCGCGACTGCGCTGGCGGCGCTTCTGTTCTCCGTTGCGTCGACCCGATCGTCGGTGGCCAGCGATGCGACGAACCTGACCTCCGGCTTCGGCCCAGGCTGTACCGCTCGAGAGTTCGTCTATCTCGACCGCCGCCTCCTTGTCGTAGCTTCGCCTACGAACGTCGTTCTCAACGTTACGAACGTGACGACGCGTGTGCCGGAGGCCGGCTTCGCGCTGCTCACGCTGACGCTCGCATCGCCGGACGGCGTCCTCGCCTGCCCTGTTTCCGTCGACGTCAAGACGGTTGATGGGACGGCTAAAGCGGAGGACGGTGACTTCACGGCTCTGAATACGTCGTTCGTCTTCAATGCTGGTGAGGGATCGGGCGCCAACCGGACAGTCAGCGTTCCGATCACGCCGGATACACAGTACGAGGGAGACGAGGCGTTTCAGATCGCCTTCGGCAACTTACGAGGAGCCCGCATGTCGACGCTTGGAGCGACTATTACGATCGTCGACGATGATCCACTTCCTACAATTAGACTGCATGAGCCGATCGTAGCGGAGGGCTCAGGAGGTCTATGGAGCCTCAAAGTGACACCGACATTGTCGAACGCGAGCGCGTTTCCCGTGACGGTGAACTTCACGACGGCCGATGGCACGGCCCTTCAGCATGCGGACTACACGCCAACCAATGGCACGATCACGTTCCTGCCAAGGACGACCTCAGCCGATATCTCGATCCCGATCGTTGGTGACGGTCTATATGAAGGTGACGAGTACTTCTTCTTGCGAATGTCAGACCCGTCAGGGGCGTCGTTGCCTAGTCCTTCGGCTCGCATTACCCTTACCGAGGACGATCCGCCCAGCCTCTCCATCTCGAACGTGCGGCTAGCGGAGGGCAATCTCGGACGGAAGGCGTTCACTTTTGACGTCGCGCTCCAAGGACCGAGCCGCCAGAAGATCTACGTCGACTACCGAACCGAAGACTGCTCGGCAACCGCGTCGAGTGGAGACTACGTTCCTACTTCCGGGCGTCTCTATTTCCCAGAGCAGACCTCTAGTTCGCAGTCTATTACGGTTCCGGTGAACGGCGACACGCTGGCGGAAGGCTTGGAAGTCTTCAAGGTAGTTCTGTCAAACCCGGTCGCTGCGGTACTGGCGAAGGCAGTCGGCAACGGTACCATCGTCAATGACGACAAGTCGCCCGCCAGCCCGGCTCGGATGGATTTCAATGGCGATGGCTCGACTGATCTGATCCTCGAGAGTCAGGCATCGCACGAGCTGCAGATCTGGTACCTAGAAGGGGACAAGCGGCTCGGCGGGCCAGCCGCACCGTTTCCCAGCCGGCCTGTCGCCGACGGCTGGATGCTCGTCGGCGCGAACGACTTCAACGGCGATTCGCGACCTGACCTACTTTGGTGGAACCAGAACTCTGGAAGGCTCTCCTTCTGGATCATGAACGGACTTACGCGGGTTGATGGGGTGAACGTAGACGGGGAGCCCGACCTGTCATGGAGAATCGTCGGGACTGGGGATATGGACCTCGACGGCCGGCCGGACCTGATCTGGCGAAATGAAGTGAGTGGGCATATGCGCGTCTGGAGGCTTCAGGGAACCTCACTCGTTGAGACCCTCGCTATGAACCCGGACGACGTGGAACCGATCTGGGATCTGGTCGCCATCGGCGACCTCAATGGCGACGGCAAGAACGACCTGCTGTTTAGGCATCGGACCTCTGGAGCGCTCGTCTACTGGTTCATGGACGGCCTCAGAAGGATCGACGGCGGATTCGTAGCGCCTAGCCCGCTGCCCGTCAGTTGGCGCGTCGTCTCCATCTTCGATCTCGATCTCGACAACAAGAACGACATCGTCTTTCAGAACGACGGGAGCGGCGATCTGGCAGTTCTGCACATGAACGGCGTCGCGGAGTATTGTGGCACGCTGTTTGAACCCGCTAGGCCGGACTCGATCGACGTCAAGGCCATCGGACCTCGTTGAGAAGAGGGCTCCACGAATGAGAGAAGCACAGAGAACAGTTCCGGCCTGGAAAGCCCGCTTAGCCATTCCTTTCGCGACGGTTCTTTTGTCGGCCGGATCCAACGCTATGGCGCAGGTGCCCGTGTCACCTGCTGCCACCGATGGCGGAACGCCGGCCGCGCTTGCGCCTGGATCTCCGGCGGGAGCCTACCCCGTAGCAGACTTCGAGCACTTCTCCTACTTCAACGGCTCGTTCAATTTCAGCCTTCCTCTGCTCTCCGTTCAGGGTCGGGGTCAGGCCGGAATGGCCGTGGCGCTTGCGATCCAGCAGCATTGGACCGTAGGCCACGGTAACGGCGAGTTCGGGTTTCCGAAGCCCGACCTCTGGACACGGCTGAAGCCGACCTATGGCCCCGGCGTCATGCGGGGTCGGAGCGTTGCCGAGGGCCAGCCCTGCTTCGGAGGCGGAACGCGTCGCGATCAGTATTCCCTAACGCGCTTCACGTTCATTGCGCCAGACGGCACGGAGTATGAGTTCCGAGATAGGGAGACGAAAGGCAAGCCGCTCCGGAGCATCTGCACGAGCATCCTTCCGTATCGCGGTACGCTCTTTGAGACCTCGGACGGAACATTCGCCACGTTCGTTTCGGACGAGCGCGTGTACGACGACCTCCTGGTTGGAAATAGCTATGCGGCTGCCGTCCGGAGCCCCAGTGGATACATGCTGCTTCGAGACGGCTCGCAGTACCGCATTGAGTCCGGTCTGGTCAAGTGGATCCGTGACCGGAACGGTAACCGTGTTGAGTTCCTCTATGAGACTACGGGAATTCCGTATCCGCGGCTCCTTCAGATCAAGGACTCGCTGAATCGCCGGGTCTCGTTTGTGTACGAGCCGGATCGCGATCTCATACGATGGGTCGGATTCGGCGGCGCCGCCCGGGAGATCCAGATCCTGCACAGCCGGCTCTCGGCGTCGCTTGCTGCCGGAGAGACGCTCAGGCGTTATCACGAGCTCTTTCCGGAGTTCTTCCCCGCCAATCCTGCTCCTCCGAACACGGAACCCTTTGATCCGCGCGTCATTTCCAGAATTGTCCTCGCCAACGGCCAGTCTTACAGGCTTCGCTACAACTCATATGGCGAACTCTCGGACGTGACTCTGCCGACGGGTGGCCGCTACGCCTATCTTTGGGGCGCAGGCTTCGCCGACACAGCGCCGAGCGGAACAACAGGACCCGAGACGATCTACCGCCGCATTCTGAGGCGCGCCGTCTATGATGAGAATGAGGCGCTCATTTCACAGACAACGATCAGTCGACCCGAGACGGGGGGCGGGGCGACACCGTCGAACGTCGCTGTGGATGTCGACGATTACGATGCCGGAGGCGCTCTTCTTAGACGAACGCGGCACCATTACCACGGAAGTCCAAAGGCAAACCTCTGGTTGCAACCGACGGAGTATCCGTCGTGGCGCGTTGGCAGGGAGTTCCGCACTGAGATCTTCGACGGGGCGCTCTCGTTTGTGCGAGCCTCAGAGACGGACTGGAAGCAGGCTGCCTCTCCCTCCTGGTGGTCCGGCGGGCCCGAAAGCGCCCCGATGAACAATCCGCGCGTTGCCGAGACGCGCGTCATCCTGGACACGGAAGAGCGCTCGGCTGTGAAGACGCTCTATGATGACTTCAATAACCCGATCCAGGTCTCGGAGTTCGACTTCGGCGCGCCGGGAAGTGGAACGGTGGGACCTCTCTTGCGTCGGACGCAGACGGATTATCTGACGTGGCAGGACGGTGTGTACTACCCTGCGATGGGAACGCCGGACGCCGCGGGTCTACTCGAGCTTCCTATGGAGCGACGCGTCTACGAGAGCGTTGACGGCGGTGTTGTTCTTCGAGCGAGAACCAGATGGGAGTATGACAAGTATACGCCCGAGAGTGTGAACCCCCGCCATGCGCGACTTGTCGATCGCGACCTTCTCGCTGGACACGACGCGGCGTATTCGCCGAACCGGACCACGCGGGGAAATGTCACGGCAATTATCCGGTGGCTGGACACGACGGACAGCGAGATCACGACCTACAGCCAGTATGACGTTGCCGGCAATGTCGTTGCGGTCTATGACGCTCGCGGACACCGGACGTCCTTCGACTTCAGTAGCAGGATCTGTT
>WBZQ01000578.1_pt1 | contig 26738 bp, 21 predicted proteins | sample 5204251 | NCBI WGS metagenome assembly WBZQ01 (sample SAMN12412402, study PRJNA552823) | activated sludge metagenome | isolation source: activated sludge from nitrification reactor of wastewater treatment plant... | place: USA: Virginia | collected 2017-09
ACGAATTGCTCAATCACGATGTCAAGCTGGCGCTTGGCAAAAGCCGCCCGCGCAACCGCGAGGACATGAAGGCGGCCACACGCGCATGGCTCCATCGCAGACAAAAACAACCCAATGTCATCCGCAACTTCTTCAACGCTGAACACGTGCGTTACGCCGCTTGACCAAATAGGACATGTTTATCTGTCTCAGTAATAAAAATGAAGTCCCACTGAACTGAAGAGCGTGGGCAGACCCTGCTGGGTACCGGCCTTGCGCAGCAGGGTTAGCCGCCGCGATTGCAAAAGAATGGGCGAGGTTCGGTGCGGCAACAAGCCGCACCGAGACGCGCTCATGCCTACCCATCGGGCCCTGCAATCCAAGTCGCAGTAGCTGGAATGGTGGTCGTGATACGGCTTCTGAGTAAAAAGGTCAGTGTGTAAAAAGGCCATGGTCTGCCGCTGCGCCTTGCCGCCCCGCTACGCTGTGCGGATGGACGCTGCCCTCATGTGGTTTCGCCGAGATTTACGGCTGCAGGACAACGCTGCACTCTTTCACGCTCTTAAGCATGCGCGGCGCGTGTACGGCGTGTTCGTCTTTGATCGCAACATTCTTGACCCGTTGCGGGCCGCCGGATGTACAGTGGACCGACGCGTGGCATGGATTCACGCCTCAGTGACGCAGTTGCAGCAGGCGTTGCGCGAGCACGGTAGCGACCTATGGGTGCGCCACGGCATCGCCAGCGACGAGGTGGTGAATCTGGCGCGCGCGCTCAAGGTCGATGCTGTCTTTACCAATGAAGACTACGAACCCGATGCGCGGGCCCGCGATGCGGCCGTGGCCCTTGCCCTGGCGCAAAACGGTCAACGCTTGGAGTGCTTTAAGGATCAGGTGATCTTTGCCGAAGATGAAGTGCTCACGGGCGCGGGTAAACCGTTTTCCGTTTTCACGCCCTACCGCAATGCGTGGCTAAAAAAACTCACGCCGTTTTATCTGCGCGCTTATCCCAGTGAAACGTCTTTGCACCGCCTTGCGCCGTCCAACGCAACGGTGGCGTCGGCTTTACCCACATTGAAGCAACTCGGCTTTGAACCCGTCGCCTTGGACACGCTGCACATTCAAACTGGGAGTCAGGGTGCCACGGAGTGCTTTGAGAAATTTCTGACACGTATCGACACCTACGCGCAGCAGCGCGACTACCCGGCGGTTAAGGGTGTGTCGTATTTGTCGGTGCACTTGCGTTTTGGCACGGCCTCGATCCGCACCTTGGCGCGCGCAGCGTATGAGCGCCATAGCGCGGGGGCTCTGAGTTGGCTCAATGAGCTGATCTGGCGCGACTTCTATTCGATGATTTTGTGGTTCCACCCTCACGTGGTGGAACACGCGTTCAAGCCCGCGTATGAGCGCATTGACTGGAACACGGATCGCGCTGCTTTCAGTGCTTGGTGCGAAGGCCGCACCGGTTATCCGCTGGTCGATGCCGCCATGCGTCAACTCAATCAGTCGGGCTACATGCACAACCGCCTGCGCATGCTCACCGCGAGTTTTCTCACTAAAGATTTAGGTATCGATTGGCGTTGGGGCGAGCGTTATTTCGCGCAACAGCTCATCGACTACGACCTGGCCGCCAACAATGGCGGTTGGCAATGGGCCGCCTCAACCGGTTGCGATGCACAGCCCTACTTCCGCATCTTTAACCCCATCACCCAAAGCCAGCGCTTTGATCCCGAGGGCCAGTTCATCAAGCGTTATTTGCCGCAGCTGGCCGGATTCACTGCCAAGGAAATTCACGCGCCGTGGCTCACTTCAGCCGCGCGGCAGGCCCAAGTGGGCTGCGTGATGGGTCGCGATTACCCCCTACCCATCGTGGACCATGCGCAGGCACGCGCAGCCACGTTGCAGCGGTATGAGGTTGTCAGGGTGTAAGCCTGTCACGACCTAAGCAGCGCGCTTTAACCCTTGAGGCCCCGATAACCGGGCACAGAATTAGCCACTCTTTCGCCATTGAATACTGTCTCAAAAAAACGGCCCGCAGATTTTCATCTGCGGGCCGTTTTCTTTACGACTACCGGGCTTGCGGCAATTACATATCCATGCCGCCCATACCGCCCATGCCACCCATACCACCGTGGCCATGGCCACCGGCGGCGGGTTTGTCTTCGACCAGCTCGGCCACCATGGCGTCGGTGGTGAGCATCAGTCCTGCGACGGAGGCGGCGTTTTGTAGCGCAGTGCGTGTGACCTTGGTGGGGTCGAGCACGCCCATGGCGACCAGGTCGCCGTATTCGTGCGTGGCAGCGTTGTAGCCGTAGTTGCCTTTGCCCTCGGCCACTTTGTTAACCACGACGCTGGGCTCGTCACCGGCGTTTTGCACGATCTGACGCAGCGGCTCTTCCATGGCGCGCAGCACGATCTTGATGCCAGCGTCCTGCTCGGCGTTGTCGCCCTTGACCTTGATGGCTTGCTTGGCGCGGATGAGCGCCACGCCACCGCCGGCGACGATGCCTTCTTCCACCGCGGCGCGCGTGGCGTGCAGGGCATCTTCAACGCGAGCTTTCTTCTCTTTCATTTCCACTTCCGTGGCAGCGCCTACTTTGATGACGGCCACACCGCCTGCCAACTTGGCCACACGCTCTTGCAGTTTTTCACGGTCGTAGTCGGAACCGGCCTCTTCGATCTGTGCGCGGATGGCTTTGACGCGCGCTTCGATGATCTTGGCTTCGCCAGCGCCATCGATAAGGGTGGTGTTTTCTTTGGCGATTTCGATGCGCTTGGCCTGGCCCAGATCTTTGAGCGTGGCTTTCTCAAGCGACATGCCGGTTTCTTCAGCAATGACGGTGCCGCCCGTCAAGACGGCGATGTCTTCGAGCATGGCTTTGCGGCGATCACCAAAGCCGGGGGCTTTGACGGCGCAGGTCTTGAGAATGCCGCGGATGCTGTTGACCACAAGAGTGGCCAGCGCTTCGCCTTCGACTTCTTCGGCAATGATCAGCAGCGGGCGGCCGGCTTTGGCCACTTGTTCCAGCACGGGCAGCAGGTCACGGATGTTGCTGATTTTCTTGTCGTGCAGCAGCACGTAGGGGTTGTCCAGAACGGCGATTTGCTTCTCAGCGTTGTTGATGAAGTAGGGCGAGAGGTAGCCGCGGTCAAACTGCATGCCCTCAACGATGTCCAGTTCGTTGTCGAGCGACTTGCCGTCTTCAACGGTGATCACGCCTTCTTTGCCCACTTTGTCCATGGCCTTGGCGATGATGTCGCCAATGCTTTGGTCAGAGTTGGCCGAGATGGCGCCGACTTGAGCAATTTCCTTGTTGGTGGTGGTGGGCTTGGTGAGCTTTTTGAGCTCTTCGACGGCGGCGATGACCGCTTTGTCGATGCCACGCTTGAGGTCCATCGGGTTCATGCCAGCGGCCACGTATTTCATGCCTTCGGTCACGATGGATTGAGCCAGCACAGTGGCGGTGGTGGTGCCGTCGCCGGCGTTGTCAGACGTTTTGGACGCGACTTCCTTGACCATCTGCGCGCCCATGTTTTCGAACTTGTCTTTGAGTTCAATTTCTTTGGCCACTGAAACACCGTCTTTGGTGACGGTGGGGGCACCGAACGAGCGCTCTAGCACCACGTTGCGGCCCTTGGGGCCGAGCGTGACTTTGACGGCATTGGCCAGAACGTTCACGCCGCGGACCATGCGATGACGCGCGTCATCGCCGAAAAAAACTTGTTTGCTTGCCATGAAAAAACTCCTTAATGGATTTGGTGTTGGTTAATTAAGCGATCACGCCCATCAGATCTTCTTCGCGCATGACCAGCAGCTCATCGCCTTCGACCTTGACGGCCTGGCCGGCGTATTTACCGAAGAGCACGCGGTCACCCACCTTCACGTCCGGGGCAATGAGCTTGCCGTTGTCATCGCGCTTGCCGGGGCCCACAGCCAGGATTTCGCCTTGATCGGGCTTTTCAGCAGCACTGTCGGGAATCACGATGCCGGAGGCGGTTTTGCGCTCGTTGTCGAGGCGCTTGACGATCACGCGATCGTGCAAAGGACGGATTTTCATAAGGTCTCCTTCGAGGATGAAGCTCGTTTCACCAGAAACGAAAGTTGAAAACAAACAGGGATAAAAAACAGGGATAAACATTGCGAATGGGCACTAACTTCAACCCAGTTCGGCGTTGCTAGCACTCAAAAGCAACGAGTGCTAATTGTATGGGCGCACTGCAGCAGAAACAAGTCGGGGGCGATCACACGGGTTCTCGTCAGATGGATTAAGGCGCGCATGGGCCATCATCGCGCGGTTAACTGACGAGGCAATTTAAGAGAGCAAGGACTAACACTCATTCATGGGGTTGGGCATAGACCAAATGAGGTATTCAGCAGCAACGCATTGTGGCCGACCCACATGGGGTTGCCTTGCATTGAAGGAGGGCACGGATGGCACTGACCACCATAACTGTCGACCCAGCGCTATCAGCACGCCCGGCCCGAACGGCCAAACCCATGTCTGATCGCACGAAAGCGGCTGCAGATTTCGTGCACTCCGTGCTGGGGTTTACGCGACTAGAAATTCCTGAGGCCGAGGTCTATGAGACGGCGGTGACCTTTGAGGCCAACACCGATCCACTGACCGCACACGATGCGCTGGCGGCTGTGTTCGGACAGAAAGCGGGGCTCGGGACGTTCTTGTTCCGCGCTGACAGCACGATTGCTGGGCGTTACTGGGTGCGATCCGTGCACCCCTGGACGCGCTGGCCCGAGCAGGCCCAATCGGCACTGGAGCCCACGCGCCTCATTATTCAATTGGCCGAGGGGCTGATGTACCGCTACAGCGTCAAGGCCTGCGCGGGACGCGAGTTCATGGATGGCAAGGACAAGCGCGTGGAGGCCTACCGCACCGTGGAAGAAATCGAGGCCTGGTTTGCCGAGCAGGCCCGCACCTACGGCATGCGCCTGCTGCTGACTAACGTTTTGCCACAGACCTTGCGACTTGCCCATCGCGAGCAACGCTTCAAGATTGCCTGCGCCACCATTGAAGGGGCCTTTGAGGTGGCCGACCCCGCTGCACTGAAACGGCGCCTGATCCGCGGCTTTGGGTCGTACCGCCGCTGCGGACTGGGAATGATGGAACTGTCGTCATAGCCCTACGTCCTACGCCCCACACACAACGGCGCTCACCTGAGAGCGCCGTTTTTTATCCTAGATCCGGCAGTTGAACGCGCGGCAGAGTGGGTGAATGCGCTTTGGGCTGCAGTACGTTGATTCCATAAGGGGGTTGCAGGTGCACAAGCGATCAACTGCCGGATCTAGGTTTATGCGTTCAAAATGCGCACCGGTACTTTGATCGGGATTGGCTTGTCCATGTCCACAGCGCCCAGATTTTTTTTGCACGTCGTGCTTGCGCTCTTTGCGCTCGTGCTGAGCGCACCCGAAGGTGCCCAGGCCGCACCCCCAGCGCGCGTACTGAGCGATTCCCCTGCCCTGCCCCCCACGGTGAGCGCCGCCCTGCGTGCCGCCCAAATCACCGAGCGCGACACGGCCTTCGTGGTTCAACCTGTTGCGCAAGGCACGCTGTCGCTATCGATCAATGCCGACGTGCCGATGAATCCGGCCTCCACCATGAAACTGGTGACCACCTATGCCGGCTTGCAACTGTTGGGGCCCGCCTACAGCTGGCGCACCGAAGTATTTGCCAGCGGCGCCCTGCGGCGCGACACCCTGGATGGCGCGTTGGCTTTGCGCGGCAGTGGCGACCCCAAGCTGGTGATCGAGAACCTGTGGCTGCTGGTGCATCGAATTCGCGGTTACGGCATACGCCAGATCAACGGCAACATCGTGCTGGACAAATCGGCCTTTGAAGTGCCCGACTTCGACCCCGCCGCCTTCGATGCGCGCGAGCTGCGCCCGTACAACGCGGGGCCCGACGCGCTGCTGGTGAATTTCAAGGCGGTGACTTTCGGCTTCGTGCCTGACCCTGAAACAAACACTGCGCGTGTGGTGGTCACCCCGGTGCTCGCCGGTCTGAATCCACCGGCCACGGTCAAGCTGTCCAACGGACCTTGCGGTGACTGGCGCGCGCGCCTGCAGGGCGACTTCACCGACCCGATGAATCCCAAGTTCACCGGCACCTTCCCCGCAGCGTGTGGTGAACGCATGTGGCCGGTGAGCGTGCTCACGCACAACGCCTACTTTGAGGCGGTGTTCCGTGCGCTGTGGACCTCTGCAGGCGGCAGCTGGAATGGCCACGTGCGCGATGGCGTGGTCAGCGCCGATGCGCGCCGCATTGCCGTGCATGAGTCCGAACCTCTGGCGCAGGTCATTCGCGACATCAACAAATACAGCAACAACGTGATGGCGCGGCAATTGCTCCTGACGATCTGCGCCGAAACCTACGGCCGCCCCGGAACGCCCGCACGCGGCGCCGAAGCCGTCAAAAGTGGCCTGGCCGCCCGTGGACTCGATCTGACCGAGCTGATCATCGAAAACGGCGCAGGCCTGTCACGCACGGAGCGAGTTTCTGCGCACAACCTTGCGAGCCTGCTGCACCACGCATTCGCCAGCCCATGGATGCCCGAGTTCATGTCCTCTCTGCCCATCGTGGGCATCGACGGCACCATGAAAAAACGCAATGGCGCCACAGGCAGTGCGCATATCAAGACCGGACAGCTCAATGATGTGCGCGCCATTGCCGGCTATGTGCTGGCCGCCAGTGGCACACGCTATATCGTCGTGGCACTGATCAACCACCCCAACGCAGGCTCCGCGCAACCCGTGCACGATGCGTTGCTGGAATGGGTGTACCGCAACGGCTGAACGGCCAGGGAGCGCGGAGTGAATTCACGGGGCCTGCGCCTGCGACAACTGGGCATCGACACCCTGCAAGAGCATGTGATCTACATGCGCCGTGACTGCCATGTGTGCCGCGCCGAGGGCTTTGAGGCCGAGGCGCGCGTCGAAGTCACCCTGCGCGAGCGACACATCATCGCCACCCTCAACGTGGTGGACAGCGATCTGCTGGCTACGAGCGAGGCCAGTCTTTCCACCAGCGCATGGCGCGCCCTGCACGCCGCGCCCGGCGATGTGATTACGGTGGCGCATGCGCCTACGCTGGATTCACTCAGCGACATGCGCGCAAAGATCTACGGCCACCGGCTCGATGCGAGCGCGCTGGACGCCATCGTCAATGACATCGCGCAAGGCCATTACTCCGATATCCACATCGCCGCCTTTCTGAGCGCCTGTGCCGGCGGCCGCATGGACCTGCAGGAAACCATCGACCTGACACATGCCATGGTCAACGTGGGCGACCGCATCGATTGGGGGCGCAGCCCCATCGCCGACAAGCATTGCGTGGGCGGACTGCCGGGCAATCGCACCACGCCGATTGTGGTGGCCATTGTGGTGGCAGCGGGCCTGACCATGCCCAAGACTTCGTCGCGCGCCATCACTTCGCCCGCGGGCACGGCCGACGTGATGCAGACCCTGACCTGCGTGGACCTCGATGTGGCCGCGATGCGGCGCGTGGTGGAGTGCGAAGGCGGCTGCCTGGTCTGGGGTGGCGCACTCACACTGAGTCCGGCCGATGACGTGATGATCCGGGTCGAGCGCCCGCTCGACATTGACAGCGACGCGCAGCTGGTCGCGTCCGTGCTGTCAAAGAAAATCGCAGCGGGCGCCACCCATGCCGTGATTGATATTCCCGTGGGCCCCACCGCCAAGGTGCGCACTGAAACGGACGCACAACAACTGCAGGGCTTGCTCGAACAAGTGGCTGCGGCGCAGGGACTGCATCTTCGGGTGCTGCGCACGTCGGGTGCGCAACCCGTCGGGTGGGGTGTGGGGCCCGCACTGGAGGCGCATGACGTGTTGGCCGTTCTGCGAGGCACCGCCTCGGCACCGATGGATCTGCGCCAGCGGGCGCTGACCTTGGCCGGCGCCTTGCTTGAATTTTGTGGGCACAGCGTCGCCGGGGCGGGCATATCCGAGGCGACACGCCTGCTCGACAGCGGTGCGGCGTGGACCAAGTTTCAGGCCATCTGCGAAGCGCAAGGGGGTCTGCGTGAACCCGGCGTGGCTGCGCTGCGCGAATCGGTCACAGCACTGCGCACCGGCAAGGTCATCAGCATCGACAGCCGTCGATTGGCACGCGCCGCCAAACTGGTGGGGGCGCCTGTCGCACCCACTGCGGGCCTGGTGCTGCACGTGCGCCTGGGCGACCACGTCGAGCACGGCATGCCACTTTTCACACTGCATGCGCAGGCGCCCGGCGAGTTGGCTTACGCGCGCAGTTACCTCGACACGCATCCGGTCATCACACTGAGCGACGAGGGCACGCTGTGACCCCCGCAGTCATTGCCATGCCCGGCAACGAACCACTCGCTGACGCACTGGCTGACACGTTGGCGCTGGAGCGCCTTGCCGTCACCGTTCGGCGCTTTCCGGATGGCGAGTCTTATGTGCGGATGGACTCAGCGGTCAAGGGACGCGCGGCATTCATCGTCTGCACGCTGGACAGGCCCGACGACAAGCTAGTGCCCTTGTTCCTGCTGGCCGCCGCCGTGCGCGAAGCGGGCGCCACATCGGTAGGACTGGTGGCGCCCTACTTGGCCTACATGCGACAAGACATTCGGTTTCGCCCTGGTGAGACCCTCAGCGCGCAGCATGTTGCCGCGTGGATCTCAAGCCATTTTGATTGGTTGGTCACCGTCGATCCACATCTGCACCGCATCAGCAACCTGTCGCAGATCTATCGCATTCCCTCCTCGGTGGTGCATGCCGCACAACGCGTGGCCGCTTGGGTACAGACCCAGGTGCACCAACCCGTGCTCATCGGCCCTGATGAAGAAAGCGCGCAGTGGGTGAGCGAGGTGGCGCGCCAGGCCCACGCCCCGTGCGTGGTGCTGACCAAAACGAGGCACGGTGATCGGGAGGTGGAGGTGTCGATTCCGAATGTTGAGCACTGGCACGCGCACACCCCAGTGCTGGTGGACGACATCATTTCAACGGCCCACACCATGATGGAAACCGTGGGCCACCTGCGCCGCATGGGCCTTGCTGCCCCAGTGTGCGTGGCCGTGCACGCGGTGTTCGCGCAAAACGCGTTTGATGATTTGCGCGCAGCAGGCGCAGGCCTGATCGTCAGTTGCAACACCATCGCTCACTCGACCAACCGCATTTCAATGACGGCAGACATAGCCGCTGCCGTGCGAGAGCACTTGCCGTCGGCGGCAGACTGACCCGGATATTTCTCAGGGACGCGGGCTACATCAGCGCAAACGACTGCGCTGCGGCCTGAATGGTGGCGTCTATCACGGCATCGTCATGCGCTGCGGATACGAAGCCGGCTTCAAATGCGGAAGGCGCCAAATACACACCCCGCTGGAGCATGGCGTGGAAAAACGCGTTGAAGCGCTGCGTATCGCCCGCCATGACCTGTGCATAGGTCGCAGGCACTGTGGGTGCGAAATACAAACCGAACATGCCACCCACGGCATCTGCACAAAACTGCACCTTGGACACGGTCTTTGCCACCGCAGCCAGCCCATCGACCAAACGTCGCGTTTGCCGCGCTAGCCGCTCATAAAAACCAGCTTGCTGCACGAGATTTAACGTCGCCAGCCCACAGGCCACCGCCACCGGGTTGCCCGACAAGGTGCCGGCCTGATAGACAGGGCCGAGGGGCGCCAGAAACTTCATCACATCGCGCCGCCCCCCAAAAGCCGCCACGGGCAAACCACCACCGATCACTTTGCCCAACACCGTCAGATCGGGCACCACACCCAGCAGCGACTGTGCGCCCCCCAGCGCAACACGAAAACCCGACATCACTTCATCAAAAATCAGCAAAGCGCCGTGGTGCGTGCACAAACGCCGCAGGGTGTGCAAAAACTGCGGAGTCGCGCGCACCAGGTTCATGTTGCCGGCCACGGGCTCGACGATGACGCACGCAATGTCATCGCCATGCGCGCGAAAGGCGTCTTGCACTTTCTGCTCATCGTTGTAGTCCAGCACCAGGGTGTGCTGCGTGATGTCCTGCGGCACCCCGGCCGAGCTGGGGCTGCCAAAGGTCAACGCACCTGAACCGGCTTTGACCAGCAGGCTGTCGGCATGGCCGTGATAGTTGCCTTCGAACTTGATAATTTTTCGGCGGCCCTGACCCCCACCGGCTGCGCCGCGCGCCAAGCGGATAGCGCTCATCGCTGCCTCGGTCCCCGAGGACACCAGGCGCACCTGCTCCATGGAAGGCACCAGGCGAATTAGTGTCTCGGCCATTTCGATCTCGCCCTCAGTGGGCGCACCGAAACTCAACCCCTTTGCAGCCGCCTCCTGCACCGCGCGCACCACGTCAGGGTGTGCGTGGCCCACAATCATTGGCCCCCAGGAACCGATGTAATCGATGTAGCGCTTGCCCTCAACATCCCAGAGGTGCGGGCCCAGAGCACGCGCGATAAAGCGTGGCGTGCCACCGACCGATTTGAAAGCTCGCACAGGGGAATTGACGCCTCCGGGCGTGCTGGTTTGGGCTCGGTCAAACAAGGCGAGATTGCGCTCATCTTCAAAAGGTAGGGTCGGGTTTGTGTTCACGAAAAATCCTTTGCGCCACGGATAAATTCAGCCAGGAGCTGCTGCGCAGCAGCGCCTGGATCGGGCGCATCGTAAACAGCGCAGATCAATGCCGCGGCGTGTGCGCCCGCAGCGCCCACAAGCGCAATGTTCTCCAAACGAATGCCGCCGATAGCCACCACATGCATGCCGTTGCGACGCGCCTGGCTTAATCGTGTCAAGGGCGCACGCACGGCCTGCGGCTTGACCTTTGACTCAAACACTGCGCCAAAGGCCACATAGCTCGCGCCATCGAGCCAAGCCGCCTGCGCACGCGCGCTGTCGTCATAGGCAGATACGCCAATCACGGCCTCAGCGCCCAAGTCAGCACGCGCTGCTTCCACCGCACCGTCGTCACGTCCCAAATGGACCCCATCGGCCCGCACCTGAGCAGCCAATGCGACCTCATCGTTGACGATCAGACGCGCACCATGCTGATGCGTCAAGGCTCGCAGAGCGCGCGCTTGTTCAAGCCGCAACTCGACAGAGGCGCTTTTGTTGCGATATTGCAACCATTTGACTCCAACGCTCAAAGCCGCATGCGTGGTCTTCAGAAGGTAGGGCGTGTCAGATGTATCGGGCGTAATCAGGTACACGCCGACGGGCGCAATTGGAGCAAGCGATTGCGACATAAAGTGGCGCCTATTTGTAAACCAGTGAGTATCATGCCCTCCGCATTTCACCCTTCCCCCTTCTCATTTCTAGAGCCGCTGCAATGACCAATCCCGTGCAAACCAGAACCTGGATGTGCCTGATCTGCGGCTGGATTTACGACGAAGCCGCAGGCCTGCCCGATGAGGGGATTGCCGCAGGCACGCGCTGGGAGGACATTCCTCCCAATTGGGTTTGCCCAGAGTGTGGTGCCCGTAAAGAAGATTTCGAGATGGTTGAGATCTGACTGACTCACACCGTCGCACCGAACACGCTGGGGGTGTCACCAATTTTTGTTGGCTCAGTCTGTGTTTTGCGGAGTAAATCGCCCTCTTTTTTGTGCGTTTCATCCCCCCCGGCGCTTGCGAATATCGCCCAGAGCTTTTGTCGTGGGATTCCCCGGGTTTCGGGCTGAAAGGGCGGGTTCGAGATGATGGATGGCGCAGTAGCACAGGGAACGCGCATGGACGCATCTGATCTTCAAGAAGTGCGTGGGCGCAAAGTGATGGTGATCGATGACTCGAACACCATCCGGCGCAGCGCCGAAATATTTTTGACCCAGGCCGGTTGCCAAGTCATTTTGGCGCAGGACGGCTTCGAGGCGCTGGCCAAAATCAGTGACCATGAACCCAACATCATCTTCTGCGACATCCTGATGCCGCGCCTCGATGGCTATCAGACCTGCGCACTCATCAAGCGCAGCCCGCGCTTTTCTAAAACGCCGGTGGTCATGCTTTCCTCCAAAGACGGATTGTTTGACCGTGCCCGCGGCCGCATGGTGGGCTCCAGCGAGTACCTCACCAAACCTTTCACCAAAGACAGCCTGCTGACGGCCGTACGTCAGTACAGCGTCGTGCCCTGAACTTTCCACTGAGAGCTTTTGTTCTGACCACTGCAATCATCAAACCCAGTTCTGAGAGGCTTCCATGTCCATCAAGAAAGTTTTGGTTGTTGACGATTCGCCCACTGAGCGTTTTTTTCTGACGGAACTGTTAACCAAAAATGGTTTTGCCGTCACCCAGGCCGAGAATGCGGATGACGCAGTCGTCAAGATCAAGGCACAGGTGCCAGACCTGATCCTGATGGACGTGGTTATGCCCGGCCAAAACGGTTTTCAGCTCACGCGCCAACTCTCGCGTGACCCCGTCACTCAAAACGTGCCTATCATCATATGCACGAGCAAAACGCTGCAAACTGACCGCATCTGGGGTTTGCGGCAGGGTGCACGTGAGTACCTCACCAAGCCCATCAAAGCCGAAGATTTGCTGGAAAAAATTGCCGCACTCGGTTGAGTGCGTCCGTAGTGAGCATGTCGTTTTTCGCGATTTCTATTGAATGAGTAAGCAACTCGGAAAGCTGCGTGAGTTCTCCACCCAGCTGGCGGAGCGCCTGCGCACGGCACCACAGCGTGCAGCCGAGCCGCTGCGGTTGGCACTGCGTGTGGGTGCCAACCACTACCTGGTAGACATGACTAGCGCTGGGGAAATCGTGGCGTTACCTGAAACCACCAAGGTGCCCTGGACCCAGCCTTGGTATCTGGGGTTGGCCAACGTCCGCGGCCGTTTGGTCGGCGTCATCGATCTCATGCAACTGGCTGCGGGCTCGGCCACACCACCCGACCCGTCGCAACAGTTGTTGGTACTCAATGAATCCATCCATCCTCACGCCGGATTACTCGTCAGCCGTGCATTCGGGCTGCGCAATCTGGCTGCACTGGAAGAGCTACCCCCTGTCACGGATGCGCCGCCCTGGGAGGCCACGCGCTACCGGGACACGGACGGCACCATCTTGACGGAGTTAAACCTCGGGCGTCTGGTCAGTTCGGAGGCATTTGCAGCAATTGGCTTGTAGTTCCACTTTTAAATCATTGCTGTCTAGGCGTCGAACCGCAGACAGTGCAAATGCACGGCAAGGTGAGGCAACAACGATAGGAATGATTTGAAAATGGAATAAGGCTTGGCATACCGGTGGGTGATGGTGCAGGCATCGCGGCCTGCCTCATTTCCCAACTTTTGTAAGCAAGACACCCGCTCAATGCGGTGGAGGATGGCATGGCACTGGATCTCGGTTTTTTGAAGAAAAAAAGCAAGGATGCGCCGGCATCAGGCGGGGCAAAACCGCTAGATGTCGTGAGCGATGCGCCCCACTCTCCGGACTCTGAGTTCGCCCCATTGGGAGAGGCCTCTGACCAGATCGACGATGCCCCTGCCCTCGCGCCTGCGGTCAATGACTACGCTGAGAACGCCGCCGGACCTACGTCGGTCATCAGTCGCCCGTCGACGCTCAGCACAGAGCGGCGCCCGCGGTTCAGCCAAGCACGCGCCAGCCTGATTGACCGTTTTCTGGCCTGGCGGCTGCCCATCATCGGCAGCCGCGGCACCAACGTACAGGTGCAAGCACTGATGACCATCATGGCCATATGCGCGGCTGTGGTGGTCGTAGTACTGGCCTACGACGCACGGCTATCGGCCAACGGCACGCTACAAACTGAGATCGTGGGCGAAACGCTCATGCACACACAGCGTTTGGCCAAGGCCGCTCCCTATGCCATTCAGGGCAATGCTGTCGCATTTTCCGAGCTCAGAGAGAGCCGCGACCAAATTGATGCGAACCTGGACGCCCTCATTAAGGGTGATCCGCAACACAGTCTGTCGGCCACGTCAGCAGCCATACAGCCCAAGCTGGCTGCGCTGGCTGATCGCTGGGCCACCACCCGCTCTGCCGCATCGAGCATCGTGTCAGAGGAAAAGGTACTGATGGCCTTCAGCGAAATTGTGAGGCGCATCAATGACGCCACGCCGCGACTGCTGCAGCTCACCGAGGAAATTTCTGCACTCAAACTGCAATCGAGCTCAGGAAGCCGTGAAATTGCCGCCAGCGGCCAACTTGTGATGCTGACCCAACGTCTGGGCAAAAGCGCGAACTCACTGGTGTCGGGTGAAACCGCCAATGCCGAGATCGCCCTCACGCTGAGCCGCGACATCAATCTGTTTCGCGATTTGACCCAGGCGCTGCTCTCCGGCAGCGACACGTTGCGCATTTCGGCATCCACAGACAACGAAACCCGCGTCAGGCTGCAGGAGCTGTCTAAGGTCTACGGTGAGTTCCAGTCCGCCATTGCGGGCGCACTCAATGGTCTGCAGTCCATCGTGCAGGCCAAGGACGGCGAGCTGGCCATCCTGCGCGATGCTGAGCCTTTGCGCAAAGAAGTGTCTGAATTGCAAAAGGCCTACCAAAGTGAGCAATCTGACCGAGTGCTCAACTTCTGGGTCATGGGCTTTTTCGGCCTCATGGTGCTGCTGTGCGCGGTCGGTGTCGCCAAGGTGCTGCTCGATGACACTCACAAGCGCGCCCTCGAAGCCGAAGCGCAGCGCGGTGAAGCCGAGCGCCTTGAAGATGAAGCCAAGCGCACCAACGAACGAAACCAAGCGGCCATTTTGCGATTGATGAACGAGCTGCAGGAGGTGGCCGACGGAAACCTCACCCTGCAAGCCTCCGTGACTGAGGACATCACCGGTGCCATTGCCGACTCGGTGAACTTCACGGTGGAAGAGCTGCGCGGGCTGGTCAGCCGAATCAACGGCACAGCCGAGCAGGTGAACACGGCCTCGACCGCCGCCCGCGACATTGCCACGCGCCTGCTGACCGCCTCTGAAGCGCAGTCCCGCGAAATTAAAGACACGGGCGAAAAAGTGCTGCGCATGGCGGCGCAAATTAACGATGTGTCCCGCTCTGCCGGCGAGTCCGCCAAGGTGGCCCGCACGTCTCTGGAAGCGGCCGAACGCGGTCAGCGCGCGGTGTTTAACCAGATTGCGGGCATGAACGAAATTCGCGAACAGATTCAAGAGACCGCCAAACGAATCAAGCGACTGGGCGAATCGTCCCAGGAGATCGGCGAGATCGTGGAACTGATTACCGACATTACGGAACAGACCAACGTGCTGGCTCTGAACGCCGCCATTCAGGCCGCCTCGGCCGGTGAAGCCGGACGAGGCTTCTCTGTGGTGGCCGAAGAGGTGCAGCGTCTTGCGGATCGCTCCGCTGAAGCAGCCAAACAAATCGGCGCGCTGGTGCGCACCATTCAGACCGACACGCAAGACGCTGTGGCGGCCATGGAAAAAAGCACCCAGGGCGTGGTCGAAGGAACCAAACTGTCCGACGCGGCCGGTACCGCACTGGCAGACATCGGTCGAGTTTCGCGGCAACTGTCTGAACTGATTGAACGCATCGCTGGCAGCACCACCGAACAGGCCACGTCTGCCGGCGGTGTGGCCCAGTCCATCGAACACATCCTGACGGTGACCGAGCAAACTTCGCAGGGCACCCGGCAGGCTGCGCAGTCAATTGGACAATTGGCGACTTTGGCGCGTGAACTCAAAGCCTCGGTCGCGCGCTTCCGAGTCAGCTGACTGAACCCACCACTTCGAAACCCACCGCTTCGAAAGAAACCGCGATGTCTGAAACCCGCGACCCCAATGAGCTGGCTGGCGCTGCACCCGACATGGCGCCGCTGGCGTGGGTGATTGACGAAATTCGCGAGTCCCTCGGTCTGGCGGCCGACAGCATCAAGCGCTTTGTTGCCCAGAAAACTGACCTTGAAAGCCTGCACGCCGCCCGCAACCAAGTGCATCAGACCCACGGCGCGTTGCAATTGCTCGACCTGCGCGGCGTATCTTTGCTCACCGAAGCGGTTGAACAGTTGCTCCAGCGCTGGGAATCTCATCCTGAAGACAGCCCACCTTCAGCCGTCAAAGCTCTTGAGACCGCGCTGGCGGCCATCGTGGCCTATCTGGAAGGCTTGCTCTCGGGACGTGCCAATCAACCCATCCGGCTCTACCCCTACTACCGTGACGTACTGATGTTGGGGCAAGCCCCGCGCGTGCACCCGGCCGACCTGTTATTCCCCGATCTGAGCCGCCGACCTGCGTTCAATCAAATAGAGGTGCGTCCTCTCACAGTCGATCAACTGCGCGTGCGGCGTGCTCGCTTTGAAGACGGTCTATTGGGCTTTTTGCGCGACACCGAAAACCCGCAAGCGCGCAAGCGCATGCGCGACGCTCTGGCTGATCTAGAGCATTTACCGCAGCGAGGTCTGACCCGAAGTTTCTGGTGGGTTGTGCGTGGTCTGCTCGACTCTCTTGAAGCAGGGCGAGTCAGTATCGACGTCGATCTCAAACGCGTGTTGGCACGCTTGAATCTGCAATTGCGCCGACTCATCGACGGTGGCAACAGCGTGGCCGAGCGCCTCATGATTGACGTGCTCTACTACGTTGGCCGCTCTCATGAATCGGTGCCGCGCGTAGCGGAAATCCGCAATCTTTACGGCCTGAGCGCATTGATCCCGTTCGACTTTGAGCACGCCACGCTCACCGCTGTTGACGCGGATGCGCTGCGCACGCTTAAAGAGCGGCTGTCACAGGCCAAGACCGTGTGGGGCCAAATGGTGGCCGGTGCGCAAGTCGATCCGACCAAGCTCATGGGCGAGTTGGCTGCAGCGGGCAGTGCAGCCACACGGCTGACTGCCGCCCCCATTGCTTTTGTCATCGAGGCCATTGGAAAGGCCGCAGCCACCTTCCCGAAGCTGCAGGATGCGTTGCGTGAAACCGTGTCACTCGAAGTCGCCTCGGCCCTACTTTTTTCAGAGCTGGGCACTGATTCGCTCCCCAGCATTGATCCGGAATATGCCGAGCGCGCAAGAACCGTGGCTGCACGTCTGGGCGCTGCCGTCGACGGTCAGCCCCTGCCCGATGCCGGCGATTGGATGAGCGAGTTGTCGCGCCGAGCCCAAGATCGACTCACCATGGGCTCGGTGGTGCTGGAGACGCAAGCGGCGCTGCGCGAGATTGAGCAAAAGCTTGATCGTTTCTTCCGCAACCCTGCAGACCGCAGCAGCTTGGCCACCACCGATAGCGCGTTCGATCAGATCGGCGGCGTGTTGTCGGTACTCGGCTTTGAGGAGCCCGTGGCTGCGCTGCGCCAAGCCCAGCATGCCGTGCGTCAATTTGCCGACCCCGCAGTGGCACCCAACGCTGAAGAGTTTGCGCGTGTTGCCGGCAATCTGGGCGCACTAGGCTTTTTCGTTGAAAGCCTGACCCAAGACAGCGATGCCACACGCCGGATGTTCCGCTATGACCCCACGACCGGCGTGTTCTCGGCAGATCTGGCTCGCACCTCGGCTGTAGACACCGGCCCGGCACTCGAAGATGAAGTCATCACCCCACCGTCCGTCCCTGGGGCAGGCGCCGAGGTCGGCAGTGTCGGCGCCACTGGCGCAGCACCCGGCGTGCGGGTTGAATCCAGTGCCATCGCCAGCGTTGAAGAGTCGGCTGACCAACATCTGCGTTTGGCCGAACAGTTAACACAACGTCTGTCCCATGCCCCCGACGATGCCTCGGCACTGGTGGCACTGAGCCGTGTCATGCCGCTGCTGGCCAACGAAGCCGGATTGCTCGACAACGTTGAGCTGCAACAAAAAGTAGTGCGTGCCACACAGCTTCTGGCCGCCTTCACCCAGGACCGCAATGCCACCGTTCTGGAAGAACTGACCACACTCTTCACCCGAGCTGGCGCACCGGCGGTGCCCGAACCGACCGCCCCACTGCCCACCAATCAGGCCGCCGCGGATCGGGAGCTGCACGAAATCTTCATTGAAGAAGCCAACGAAGTCCTAGATCTCATTGCCAGTCAGCTGCGGGAATTGCGTGCAACGCCCGATGACGCCGGCGTGCTCACCACCACACGACGTGCCTTCCACACCCTGAAGGGCTCTAGCCGCATGGTTGGACTAAAAGTGTTTGGCGAGGGCGCATGGGCCGTTGAGCAGTGCTTTAACTTATGGCTGTCCGAAGAGCGTCCCGCTACCGCAGCACTCCTTGACTTGGCTGCCGCAGCGCGCCAGCTGATGCGCGGATGGATTCAAGCTATCGAACAAGATCCGCATGCCCTCATCGACATCGCCCCTCTGGTGCACAGTGCGCAGCGAGTGCGCGAGGGTGGCCCGTTCGAATATGAAGGGGTACTGGAAGGGGTACTGGAAGGAGTATTGGACGGGGTATTGCCGGAAGCGGCATTGCCCGAAGCCCTCACCGTAGCGGGCATCGACCTGCCACCTCCTGCCGCGCCACCACCAAAGACTTCGGGCAGCGCGGCTGAGCAGGCGCCGCACGCGCTGCCTGCAACACCCCGCGGCGCGCAGGGCCCCGACCTTCAGGGCCCGGACCTTGAACCCGTTCAGTCCATTGAGCTCAACGAGCAAATTGCCGACTCACCCGATCTCGCTTTCACGGCTGAACTTGAGCTTGCACAGTCACCGGATTTGACGCAAGCCGAAGCCATAGAAATGGCTGAAGTGACTGAGGGGGTTGAAGTCACTGAGGGGGCTGAAGCCGATGAAACGCTCGAAACCGCATCAAACTCACGCGAGGAACTGCGCCGCATCGGTCCCATAGAGATCAGTCACGGTCTGTATTCGGTGTTTCTGAACGAATCGGATGAGAGCATCCGCACACTGGCGCAAGACATTGCCGAATGGCGTTTTGAGCCCACCCGACCGGTCGCACCCAACACGTTACGTCGCGCCCATTCACTGGCCGGCATCAGCGGCACCGTGGGCCTTGCTCCGGTGCACGACATTGCCGATCCGCTCGACGACCTCATGGAAGAGCTGGGCCGCCATGATGGCGTGCACGCCCCCACCCTCATTGCGCCGCAATTCGACACGCTCGAGCGTGCTGTTGAAAAAATGCGCGGCATGCTCCACGAATTTGCTGCGGGCATTTACCCCAAGCCTGCGCCCCTCGAAGCCGCAGCCGTGCGTGAACTGCTCGAAGTCTTACGCGCCCAGACCCGCCCCCTAGCCACGGGGGGGCCCCTCAGCGCAGTGCCTTCATTCTCAGCGGCCGCACCTGCTGAGCACGACGCCGGAGTTGGCATCGCCGACACCACCCCCCAATACCGCGGGAACATCGATGCCAGCCCAGCAGAGGTTGCTGCAAGCACCTCTGCCCTATCCCCCGAAACAACTGATGAGGCCGATGAAGTCGATGAGATCGATGCGGTCAGCACAGTCCACGATGAACTCGATGCCGACCTCCTAGAAATTTTCCAAACAGAAGCCAATGACCTGCTGCCCTCCATTGCTGGGCATCTGCGCACACTGGCCGAACAGCCCAACGAACGTGAGGTTGCACGTGAGCTGATGCGCCAGCTGCACACCCTCAAGGGCAGTGCGCGCATGGCTGGCGCCATGCAGCTGGGTGAAATCGTGCACAACATGGAAACACGGATCGAAGCCGCGATGCAGTTGGCTGACGTACCCGTGGTCATCATTGAAGCTTTACAGGGGCAACACGACCAGGCGGTTGCGCTCTTTGATCGCTTGCATCTGGGAACCCCTGCGTCGAGCACCCCAACACAGAGCACGACGCCGACCACAGTCGCTGCGGTCACCCCGGCCATAGCCCCCAGCACTGAGCAACCCGACTCTGGTGCACGAACCCAGACCGCTGCGCATACCCCTAATCCCAATGCACCCGCCTCGGCTCAGCCCGCCTCGTTCATCCGCGTGCGTTCCGACGTGCTCGACAAACTGGTGGACCGTGCTGGTGAGGTGTCTATCGCTCGCGCCAAGCTAGAAACCGAAGTGGGCACACTCAAAACCTCGCTCACTGACCTGACCGAAAACATTGCACGGTTACGCGGCCAATTGCGCGAAATGGAAATTCAAGCCGATGCACAGATCCAGACTCGCGCCGGTCAACTCGACAAAGACTCAGCGGCATTTGACCCCCTGGAGTACGACCGCTACACACGCTTGCAGGAACTGACCCGCATGTTGGCCGAGTCCGTCGAAGACGTGGCCATGGTCCAGAGCAACATGATCAAGGGGCTGACACTGGCCGACACAGACCTGGGTTCGCAGTCACGCCTCACGCGTGAATTGCAGCAGCAACTCATGCGAGTGCGACTGGTGCCGTTTTCCAATATTTCTGAACGCCTGTACCGCGTCGCGCGCCAGGCTGCCAAAGAGCTGGACAAACGCGTGAACTTAGAAATCACCGGTGCCAGCATCGAAGTGGACCGGGGCGTGCTCGAACGCATGGCCGGCCCCTTTGAACACTTGGTGCGTAACTGCATCGTGCATGGCCTCGAGCACCCCGACGAACGTGTGGCCGCAGGCAAGCCCGAGATCGGCGAATTGACCATTGCCGCGCGCCAAGAAGGCAACGAAATCGTTGTGCAGGTGGCCGACGACGGCGCAGGCATCAGCCTGGCGCGCGTGCGTGAACGAGCCATCGAGCGCGGCCTCATGCGCGCAGAGCAAACCGTCAGCGACCGTGATCTGGTCGAGTTCATCTTCGCGCCCGGTTTTTCTACCGCTGCACACGTGACCGAGCTTGCAGGTCGCGGCGTAGGCATGGACGTGGTGCGCTCTGAGTTGTCGGGCTTTGGCGGGCGCATTGCCGTATCCACAGAAGCGGGGCGTGGCACGCGTTTCACGCTGTACCTGCCCATCACGCTATCCATCGCGCAGGTGGTGTTGGCCACTGTCGGCACGCGCCGCTACGCGCTACCGGCGGGAATGGTCGAACAGGTGCGCCGCTACAGACCCCAGCAATTGGCACCAGCTATCGCGCAGGGTTCACTGATCCTCAACCCGGTCGGTGAAGTGGTGTTGCGCCCCCTGGCCCAACTGCTCGGTGAAGAATCCACCGCGCACGCCACCGCACGGCAAACGCCTGTCGTGCTGTTGCGCTCGGGTGATGATCGCCTGGCCGTAGCGGTTGATGACGTGTCATCCAGCCAAGAAGTGGTGGTCAAAAACGTAGGCCAACAGGTGTCTCGTCTGGCGGGCATTTTGGGTGCCACCATTCTGGGTAACGGCGAGATCGTGCTCATCATCAACCCTGTGCAGCTCATTGCCCGTGCACCTGAACCGGCTGCTTATTACACCGATGCTGCGCTCCCCTCTGACAAAGGTGGCGGTGCCGAAACACGCACCAGCCCGGCAGCAATGACCTCGGCCACCGTCATGGTGATCGACGACTCGCTGACCGTGCGTCGCGTCACGCAACGCCTGCTCGAGCGCCATGGCTTCAAGGTACTGCTGGCCAAGGATGGGGTCGATGCCCTGCGCCAGATGCAAGACACCACCCCCGACATCATCCTGGTCGACATTGAAATGCCACGCATGGATGGCTACGACCTCACCCGCAACGTGCGCGGCAGTGCCGCCACACGTGACATTCCCATCATCATGATCACCTCGCGCACTGCCGAAAAACACCGTGCTGTGGCCTTTGATGTGGGCGTCAACGAGTATCTAGGCAAGCCCTACCAGGAAGACGAGCTCCTCGCGCACATCAAGCGCTACCTGGCCCAGCGCACACACTCGACGCCACACGCCACGGTAGGCTGAACACGCGCAGGCATTCAGCGCGATGCCTCGCCTCAGAACATGCGTTACCTGAAAGGCAATCGTTCAAAAGGTAACCGATCACCAGGAGCAGGCATGCTGCTTTGCAAAACATCAACCACATACTGGGCAGCATCAAATCTAAGTTGGGCTTTTTTAACTTTTAGTTCCTGAGCTTTAAAAGCTTGCTCTAATTGGTGCAAGGTTTCTATTTGGGCGCTCCTAGTCTTCCCAATTTCTGATACTTCATCCGCAAGAAATCTATCTTCTCTTGTGATGCTATGTTGAATTTCCTCCAACGCACCCTCGGCGCGGGTTAGCTCCTCTCTCGCCTCTTTTTTGTTTTTTCGCGCATCATCGAGATGGGCCCCTAATGGACCTCTAATCGTGGCCTGAGCAAGGGGCTCAATCGCTGCGCCGAGAAAAATCTTCGCCCATTCGTTATTTTGGTGGCGCGCCTCGAAGTAAATGGCTGGACTCAAAACTATAGGCCGGATATCAGATACATCAGCAAGGTACGTTGGGTCGCCCCTGACCCCCTTCAATCTCTCCATTGCATCCCCATACGCGTACTTGGCAGATCCATTTAGCTCTATGTATTCAGGCTCCCCAACTTTGAGTAGCGCACTTGGCGTTCTAAAAACCCCGATTTCAGCCAGCCTTCTATCAATTTCAGTTTCTACTTTCACGTCTACAGCATGTTTCTCTGGTTGTATGTCATTTCGGACATCGCCCAATTGATTTTGAATGGCTATGTCTAGCGTTTTTGAAATTTCATTTACTGCAGAAATAACTGACTGGTAATTTTCAGGGGTAATTGTTTCAGGAAGTTTTTTGTACTTATCGATTGCCCCTGAAAATTTTATTCCTGGAGTTGTAGTGCGCCAGGCTTGCGTCGCTGCGCTCTCTTGAGGTGTCACAGACCCACTCCCGTCAGCGCCATTGGCCACTGAGAAATGAGCCCTCATCTGCGCCATCCATTCTTCAGGAAGCGACAGAAAACCCTTCCCAACCAACGGAGGGAACAGGCTGGACACGGCCATTGGAAGCGGCGGCGTGCTGAGCGCCTTCCAAGCTTTCTTGGGCAGTACGCGAAAGCCAGCTTCCGCAATTTCCAAAAGTTTGGCGACCACAGGGGGCTTGAAATTTGGAATTTCTAGAGATGTGCTTATGGGGGTGTACCCACCAAGCGTAGGAAGCTTTTTCTCAGGAATGGAAAACAAATTATTCACGCCCAAGGAATCAGACTTCTCCTGTGAGTTTTTGCCTTGGATCCCCCAAAGCGCATCGTTTCCGTTTTTTTGTGAATGAGCACCCGTTACGCCTGTGGCCCCCAAACCAACGCCTGGGTTAATTGGCTTGAAACCCACCATGTGCAGTACTCCTTGAAATTGGATTCAGATCAACCCGCGACGAAAGTGGGGCTGACCATAACGACGTGTCCAGCCTCGGTAAAGAGCCACACGCGCATTTGTTTTGGTGCCATAGCGACGTGTTTGCGTAGGTACGTAGGCTGTCGAGTTGGGGGCAAGGAGAACGTAAATCGTGTCCTTGCCATTGGGTTGTACAGCTACAACAACGGCATCGGGCAAGTTGTGCCTGTTATGCCACCGCTTCGACTTGTACAGTTACCCATACTTGCAGCTTGTCAATCACGGCACACGCCTAGTGCTTAGTTGCGCCAATTTCATTTGTCAATGAATGGGCGGAACGCAGTACTAGGAAGCCGCTTTCTGATTCCATTTCTAGATTATTGCTGCCTAGGCGTCGAACCGCAGGCAGTGCACATGCGCAGCAAGGTAAGACAACGATGACAGGAATGATTTAAAAACGGAATAAGCGCCCTCAACCTAACGCGATTTGCCCATGGCCACTAGCTTGCTTGCCCTGCTCGACGACATAGCCAACGTCTTGGATGACGTTGCGGTACTCACCCAAGTGGCCACAAAAAAAACCGCGGGAGTGCTGGGTGACGATTTGGCACTTAACGCGCAGCAAGTGGCCGGGGTACGGGCCGAGCGCGAGCTGCCCGTCGTGTGGGCGGTGGCCAAGGGCTCGTTGTGGAACAAGGCCATCTTGGTGCCCACAGCATTGCTCATCAGCGCTTGGGCGCCGTGGCTGGTTACGCCGCTGCTCATGGTCGGGGGCCTCTTTCTGTGCTTTGAGGGTGCAGAAAAAATGGCGCACAAATTACTAACGCACCCTCAAGAAACAGCCACCCATGAAGCCCAGTTGCTCCACACCTTGGCCGACCCGACGGCTGACCTGGTGGCGCTGGAAAAAGAAAAAATCAAAGGCGCCATTCGCACCGATTTCATTCTCTCAGCCGAGATCATCGTGATCTCACTGGGCACCGTGGCTGCAGCACCCCTGGGCACACGCGTGGCGGTGTTGATAGGCATTGCGCTGTTGATGACGGCTGGGGTGTACGGACTGGTAGCCGGCATCGTCAAGCTCGACGATGCCGGGCTGGCTTTGAGCCGCACGCCAGGTGCAAGCCTCTGGGCGCACACGCAACAAGCACTGGGCCGCACGCTCCTACGTGGTGCGCCCTATCTGATGAAAACACTTTCGGTCTTAGGTACGGCAGCCATGTTCCTAGTGGGCGGCGGCATCCTGGCGCACAGCGTGCCCGGACTGCACGACACCGCGTCAGCATGGGCCCAAAACGTCGCCGGTTGGGTCACGGTGTTAGCACCCACCGTGGCCGACGCGCTGGTGGGCGTGGCTGCGGGGTGCGGGGTGCTGGCACTTGTCAGCGTTTGGCGCGCCCTCAAGCGGTGGGCACGCTAGCCCGGATATTTCATCAGGGACGCGGGCGTTGCGCGGATGCAAAGGCGAGCACTTGAGCGCAAGAGCACCGCCCCTGCGCCGCGCAAGCCCGCGTAGCTCCGACAATCCAAATTGGTTTTCCGGCTCGCGTCATGAAACGGTGAGTTATGAGAGGGAAAAGATTTATCAACCGGGGCAGCCTGGTGAAATATCCGGACTAGCAACGCCCCCCAGACCACAACCCAACTTGCAATTAGTTTTAATGCGAACTACATTTGTTCGCATTAAAACTAATTACCCCCTCCATGAAGGACATTCTGTTTTTGCCCACCGTGCGCGAATTGGCGCGCTGCTACCAGGCGTTTGAGCGCTTTTCGGCGGCGCAGGTGCGGGCGTTTGATCTCACCCCTTCGCAATTTGATGTCGTGGCCACGTTGGGCAATACCGAGGGCATGAGCCCCAAACAATTGGGCGAGAAAACGCTGATGACCAAGGGCACGCTCACAGGGGTGATTGATCGGCTCGAGGCGCGCAAGCTGGTACGCCGCAGCCCCAGCCCGGACGATGGCCGCGGCCAGATCGTGCGCCTCACCACTTCGGGCGATGCGCTGTTTCGCAAAACATTTCCCATCATGTTGGCGCATTTGGGCCAGGCCTTTGCGCCGCTCAATGCCAAAGACCACGCGCGCATCAGCGCGGCGTTGCGTCAGTTACGCATACTTTTTGAGTAGGAGTTTTTTCATGCCATACACCCGTACCGCTATCGCGTTGCACTGGCTAATCGCTGCGCTGATTTTTGTGGCCTTTCCGCTGGGGCTTTATATGGCCGAGCTGCCGCTGTCGCCCACCAAACTCAAGCTTTACAACTATCACAAGTGGATCGGCGTGACGGTGTTTGCGCTGGTGCTGCTGCGTCTGTTGTGGCGCGCCACGCACACGCCGCCCCCACTGCCCACGTCTATCCCGCCATGGCAACAGCGGGCCTCGCACGCCGTGCATGCGTTGCTGTATGTCTTGATGCTGGCCGCGCCCCTATCGGGCTGGTTGATGAGTTCAGCCAAAGGGTTTCAAACGGTGTGGTTCGGCGTATTGCCTTTGCCGGACCTTATTGGCAAAGACAAAGCTTTGGGCGAGTGGCTGACCGAAGTGCATGAAGGACTGAACTTCACCCTGCTCGCGCTGGTGCTGTTCCATGTGGCCGCAGCGCTCAAGCATCACTTCATCGACCGCGATGGTTTGTTACGACGCATGTCGTTTAGGAAAGGGGCTTCGCTATGAAACGTTTGGCTGCATTACTTGGCTTGGTTGCCCTGACCTCTACGGCGGCCGAGTACCGCACCCTCAAACCTGAGACAAGCCGCCTGAGCTTTGCCTACACGCAGATGGGTGTACCTCTCGAAGGGCAATTCAAAAAATTCAGCGCCATCCTCCACTTCGATCCAGCCCATCCCACGGCAGCCCAAGCGCAATTCGAGGTGGATTTGGCCAGCATTGACACCGGCTCTGACGATGCCAACCGCGAGGTGGCCGGTAAGGCCTGGTTCAACACGGCGACTTACCCAAGCGCCCGCTTTGTCAGTAGCGCCATCAAGGTGCTGGGCCCTAATCGCTATGAAGTGCAAGGTGCGCTCACCCTCAAAGGTCGCACCGTAAACGTCACGGCGCCTTTTACGTTCACACCACAAGGTGACCTGGGGCACTTTGTTGGCGCGTTTACCTTAAAGCGTCTCGATTACGCCATTGGCGAAGGCGCCTGGGCCGATGTGAGCGCAGTGGCTAATGAGGTGCAGATCAAGTTTCAACTCGCCGTGGCCACTGCAGCGGCACGTCAGAAATAGTGATTTTTTCTTTTCTTTTTTTACCCCCCTCAAGGAGTTTTCTTATGCAAAAACTAGCTGCTCTTGTTTTGTTTGCAGGTTTGTCAGGTGCCACGCTGGCGGCACCCGAAACGTATGTCATTGACAACTCACACACGTTTCCGCGTTTTGAATACAACCACTTTGGTTACTCAAACCAAGCGCATCGTTTCACCAAAACCAGCGGCACCATCACACTAGACCGCGAGAAAAAATCAGGGGCAATCGATGTGACCATTGACGCCAAGTCGGTGGATACGGGCTATGCGCTGTTCAATGAGCACATTCAAGGCGAAGATTTTTTTGATACCGCCAGGCACCCCACATTGACTTACAAATCCAGCAACCTGAAATTTGACGGTGACAAGTACAAACAAGGCGTAGTTGATTTTTGGTCTACAAGCTACAACCACGACTATTCAGAGTTCGCCGCTCGTGCGCTCAGAGATTGTTGCGCCCCCGGCAGCGGTGG
>WBZQ01000637.1_pt1 | contig 26693 bp, 20 predicted proteins | sample 5204251 | NCBI WGS metagenome assembly WBZQ01 (sample SAMN12412402, study PRJNA552823) | activated sludge metagenome | isolation source: activated sludge from nitrification reactor of wastewater treatment plant... | place: USA: Virginia | collected 2017-09
CCCAGGGCCGTCACCTGATCGTCGCGACCGGCGCGAACTTCACACCCCAGGTGATCGCCTGCTGCACCGACGCCGGCCTGCCGACCCCCGTCGAGGTGTCCGGAGCGCCGGGCGCGCCGGTGACCCAGGCCGCGACGCTGGAGTGGCCGAACGCGCGCATGCTGACGGTGGGCGACGGCGACCTGACGCTCGTGTCCTATGGGCTGCACATGGCCTCCCCCTACCCGACCACCGGGCGACTGGGCCGACGGCTGGGTTCCCCGCCGCGACGTCGGCTCGCGGCGATCGCGCCAGGCGCAGTGGCGTGGGTCGACGCGACCAGCGGCGATGTGCGTGTGATGTCGATCCCCACGCCCCTGGACGGCGCGCCGGCCGACGTCGTCACCATCCATCCGCAGGACGAGGTGCGGCGGCTCGCGGTGTCGGCGACCACGGTGGCCCTCGTGCGCGGCACGGGCGACACCGGGTACCAGCTGGTGCGGTACGACGCGCCGGCCTGGACGCCGACCGTGGTGTGGAGAGGCGCACGCCTGCCCGACGCGATGGTGCTCGACGGCCAGGCGCTCGTGCTGGGAATCGGCACACGCATCGTGCACCACACGCCTGCCGGTGGACTGATCACCGCCGTCCGCGTGGCAACCAAGGCGGCGGCCCTCGCGACCGATGGCACGCGCGTGGTGGTCGTCGAACGCATCCGGCTGCGCGGCCGCAAGTTCACGTCCATGCGCGTCTGGCCGCTAGCGACGCCGGCCACCACCGCCCGGGGAGCGGCTCGATGAGGAAGCTGCGCGCCGCGTTGGTCTGCGTGTTCGGCGCACTGGTGCTCGCGCCCGGCGCGCATGCGGCGGTGGTCGCGATCCAGGACGACCAGATCTCCAACGTCTCCAGTCCCGCCGCGGTCGACACCCGCGTGAACCTGCTGAGCGGCACGGGCGCCCAGTGGACGCGCGTCGACATCGATTGGTCGCTCGTGGCGCTCGCCGAGCCGGCCACCCCGACCGACCCCGCCGATCCGGCCTACGACTGGCGGCGGTACGACCTGATCTTCCTCGGGATGCGCGCCAAGCACGTGGGCGTGATGGTGACCGTGACCGGGACGCCACGCTGGGCGACGCCGAGCGGTGCGTGGAACGCGACGCCGCCGGCGACGTCCGGCAGCGCGTTCATCGAGGCCGTCGCCCGACGCTACAACGGCACGTTTACTCGCCCCGACGGCGTGCAGCTGCCCGCCATCAGGTCGATCAGCCCGCGCAACGAGCCGAACATCGATCTCATGACCTCACCCCAGTGCCGGCGGACGAAGGGACGCTGGACCCCGGTCTCGCCGATCGCCTACGCCGCCCTGCTCAAGGCCAGCTATGCCCGCGTCAAGGCCGTGGCGCCGAACATGCTGGTGGTGGCCGGCGACACGGCCGGAGGGACCGGCGTGTGCAAGAACGCCGGCAGCACGGTCGGCACCTTCCTGTTTCTGAAGGAACTGCACCGCAACCTCGGGGGTGGCAGGCGCATGCCCTGGGATGTCTGGGCGCAGCACATGCACCCGGTGGGACCGCCCGACCGCGCCGCCTTCTTCCCGTCGTGGCCGACGCTGCCCAAGGTCATCACGCAGCTGAACGCGATGCATCCCCGAGGCAGGATGCCGATCATCGTCAGCGAAACCAGCTTTGCGACGAGCTACAGCACCTACCACCGCTACTTCGTCACCGAGTCGCAGCAGGCCAAGTGGATCCGGCTGACCTACTCGCTGGCGAAGCGCTTCCCTCAGGTCGAGGTCGTCGTCTACTTCAATCTCCAAGATCATCTCGCGTGGCCGGCCGGGCTCTACCGCCGGGACGGCAGCGCGAAACCCGCAGCCGCCGCCTTCCGATCCATCGCGACGACCACGCCGTTCCCCCCGAACTGGATACCGCCACAGTGATCCGCTCCATCCCCGCAATCGCGATCGCTCCGTCTCAGCCGGCAGCCGTCGGAGCGTGAGCGGCGGTCAGTGGGATGGATGACGCGGTGCGGAACCGGCGGCTGGCCGGCTGGCTCATGGCCGCACTCTTCGTCGGCGGCATCGCCCTGTTCCTGGTGCCGTTCGCCTTTCCGACGCCGCCGCCGATCGTGAGGGGATTCCAGGCGACGCTGCTCTTCAGCCCCAACGGCGACGGGCAGCGCGACACGGCGCGCATCTCCTTCCGCATGAACGAGTCCGGCACCGCGTCGGTTTCGATCACCGACCCAGCCGACCGCGGCGGAGCGGTGCGGAAGGTGCTGGCCGAAGGCCCGCGCGCCGCGGGAGTGGTGGGGCTCGACTGGGACGGCCGCGATCAGGCCGGCAAGATCGTGCCGGACGGTCGCTACGTGGTGACGCTGCGCGCACGCTCGGGCAGGAAGCAGTACAACAGCAGCCGCGCGGTCGAGCTCGACGCCACGGGCCCCGCGTTGGGCCCGGTGACCGCGACCTCCGCCGTGCTGGCGCCACGGGGGGAGGGCCAATGCCGGGTGGCGGCGACGGCAATCGACCGCGGGACGCTGGCGCTGGAGGCGGCGCGTGCACCCGGCACCGAGCCGCCGGTGGCCCGCAACGACACCCCGTCGGTGACGGCGGGTCAGAGCGTGCTGTGGAACTGGGACGGGAAGAAGGCCGACGGCCGCCCGGCCACGCCGGGCCTCTACGTGGTCACGGCGACCCTGGTCGACCGTGCGAAGAGCACGACCCGCAAGATCGTGACCTGCTGGGTCGGCCAGGGCACCGGCACCGTCGTGCCCCAACGGCCGAAGCTGGGCGACGTGGTGCGCGTGCAGTTGCGGGACGCGGCCGGCGCTGCCCTGCCCGGCGGGACGCCGGTGACCCTCGAGATCGCACGACGCGTCGCCAACCCGGGCGGCACCAGCTTCACGGTCGTCGGCAAGCGCGTGGGCGGCGTCGCACGCGGACCGCTGGGCGGCGCGCGTCTGACGCTGCCGCGCAAGATCCCGCCACGATCGTTGTGGATCGTGGCGACCACCGCGAACCAGCGGGTGCTGATCCCGCTCCGGCCATGACGACCCTCGAGTCATTTCGCGTGATCGCCGCCGTCGGCGCGGCCATCGCCACACTCGGTCTGCTTGCACCCTCACGCGGTGACACTCGGCGCATCGCATCGCTGGGGATGCTCTGCGGCAGTTGGGTGTTGCTCGCCGGAAGCCTGGTGTCGCGCACTGACGCCGAGAAGATCGCCGACCGGTTTGGTTCGGCCGCCCGCATCGGGTTGGGAGTGGTGGCGGCCGTCGTCGGGCTCGCGGCAATCGTCCTGCTGGTGCGGCTCATCATCCGGCGCCCAGCCATCTGGCTGGTCATGCTGGGCCTTGCGCTGCCCATCCGCATTCCGGTGACCCTGGGCTCCCAGAGCGCAAACCTGCTGCTGCCCCTGTACGTCGTGATCGCGCTCGGCGTGATCGCGCTGGTGTGGCGGGCTCGGCTCGGCGGACCATCACCCGCGCCGACGCCGTCCGCCCTCATGGATCTTCCCCTGGGACTGTTCGTGGCGTTCAGCCTTGTGTCCACCGCCTGGAGCGCGGACATCAGCGAGGCCACCGTGAAGATGGTGTTCTTCTACATCCCGTTCGTCGTGCTGTACCGGGTGACGATCTCGTGGTGGTCGTTGACGGAACGCCCGCTGCGGCCGGTGGCCGTGACCTCGGTGTCGCTGGGGGTGCTCGTGGCCTGCCTGGCCGTGTTCCAATACCTCACCAGGACGATCTGGTGGAACGACACCCTCAAGCAGGGCAACATCTACAACCGGTTCTTCCGCGCAAACGGCATCTTCTTCGACCCGAACATGCTGGGACGGTTCCTGGTGCTGTGCATGGTGGCCGCCCTGGCCTACCTCGTCGTGGTGGACGAACGCGCACACACCGTGATCCTGACCGTGGCGATCCTGGTGATGACGGCCGGACTCACCGTGAGCTTCTCGCGTTCCAGCGCGCTCGCCCTGTTGGTGGCCCTGGCGCTGATGGCGGCGCGCGTTTTCGGCGTGCGCCGCACCCTCGTGATCGGCGTCGGTGCCCTGGTGCTCGTGGGCGGCCCGATCGTCGCGCTCAACGGCAACGTCCGAGACAAGGTGACGTCGATCGAGCGTCTGGCCAATTCCGGCGAGGGACGACTGCGCCTCGTCAAGGGCGGCGTGGAGCTGTGGAAACACGACCCCGTCGTGGGCGTGGGCCTGGGTGCCTTCGCCGACCGCTACAAGGAGACGCTGCCCCGGCGCACCCAGCTGCGCACGCGGGTGTTCATCTCGCACACTGCGCCGGTGACCGTCCTGGCGGAACTTGGCACGATCGGCATCGGGCTGCTTGTGCTCGTGCTCGCAACCGGCGTCGTCGCGATGCTGCGAAGCGCGCGGCGCCGTGACGCGACGGGCCTTGCCATCTGGACCGTGCTCGCGCTCACCGTGGCCATCTTCGTGCACAGCATCCTGTACTCGGCGTTCTTCGAGGACCCCTACCTGTGGTTCCTCGCCGCCGCAGCCGGAGCGATGGCGGCGGCGCCGGCGCTGGCGCCGTCGCGTGACGACCCGACCGGCGCGCTCACGCGGGTGACGCCCCTCCCGACCGGATAGCGCCCCATGCCGTCACCCCTTCGCATCCTGTGCCTCAGCAACATGTACCCGGGGCCCGATGCGCCGGACTACGGGGCGTTCGTGGCGACCATGTGCGCTGCGCTCGAACGCCAGGGCCACGAGGTGACGCGGACAGTGATCGACACCCGTTCACGCGGCGCCATTCACACACCCGTCAAGTACGCCGGGCTCGCGCGGCGAGCCGTCGCCCCGGCGCGCGCGGCCGACGTGATCTACGGCCATTTCCTGTTTCCCACCGGTGCCGTGGCGGCCCTGGCGGGCCGGCTGGCGCACCGCCCGTGGGTGCTGACCGCCCACGGCGCCGACGTCCGCAACCTGACGTCGGCGACCATCCGCGGCTGCTCGGCACCCGGCATCGGCGGGGCCGCGGCGATCATTGCGGTGAGTCGCTACCTGGCCGACCAGCTGCGCGCAACCGGTGTGAACCTGCCTCCGGTCCGAATCGCCGACATGGGCGTGGACATGACCCGGTTCGTCCCAGGCGATCGCCGATCGGCGCGGGCGCGGCTGGGCCTTGCGCCGGACGGCCCCCTGGTGGTGGCGGTCGGCGGGCTCACGGAACGCAAGAACCCGCTGCGCCTGCTGCAGGCCGTCCGGCGCGTGCGCCACGACCTGCCCGACGTGCGACTGGCCTTCGTCGGCGACGGACCCCTGCGCGAGGCGGTGCGTGCCGGAATCGCTCTCGAGGGCCTTCGCGGCGCGGTGACGCTGGCCGGCACCCTGCCACACGATCAGGTCGGAGCGTGGCTTGCGGCTGCCGACCTCCTGGCCCTGCCGAGCACCGTCGAGCCCCTCGGCGTGGTGGCCCTGGAGGCGATGGCGAGCGGTCGGCCGGTGGTCGCGACCCGTATCGGTGGCACCGCCGAAGTGGTGGGCCGGGCCGGCGTGCTGGTGGATCCGCTCGACCCCGCTGCGATCGCCGACGGCATTCGCCGGGTACTGGCTGCCCCGCCGAGCGTCGCTGTATGCCGCCAAATGGCGGCCGCGCACAGCGTCGATCGTCAGGCGGCGCGCGTGGCGGCGATCCTCGCCGACGCGATCACTCCGCCGCGCTGAGCGGCGGGGGTTGACGGTCGAGCAATTCGTCCTCGCCCGACAGCGCGCCCGATTCCCACAGTTCGAGCATTGCGGCCGCGGCCACCGGGCAGAACTGCCGTCCCATCTGCTGCTCGATCTCGCTGATGGCCTCGTCGCGTGTGTGGGCGGTGCCGTAGGTGCGCACTGTCGTCATCGCATCCCACGCGTCTGCGACCGCGATGATCCGCGCCCCTTCGGGAACGGCGTCGGCTGCGAGCCGGTCCGGGTAGCCCAGCCCGTCCCACCGCTCGTGGTGACCACGCACCCACGCGACCTGCTCGGGGTTCAGCACATCCGACACGATTTCAGCGCCGAGCGACGCGTGCGCTTCCACCTGGCCCATCTCCTCGCCGGTCAGACGGCCGGGCTTGAAGAGCAGGCTGTCCGGCACGCCGATCTTGCCCACGTCGTGCAGCAGCGCGGCTTCTTGCAGCAGCTGCAACCGTTCGGAGTCCCAGCCCATCTGCTCGCCCAGCTTGACGGCGACGGCGGCGACGCGCTCGGCGTGGCGCGCCGTGGACGAGTCCTTGGCGTCGACGGCGCGTGCGAGGGCGCGCAAGGCGGTGACCGCCTGCGTGCGCGCCAGACGCTCGGCTCGCTCCGAGGCCGACAGTTCACGCACGACGTCGGGGGAGTAACGGAAGGTCGCATCCCGGCCGCTCGCCTTGGCCCAGTACAGCGCACCGTCCGCCAGTCGCAGCAGGGTGGCGGCATCGCTGGCCTGCGCGAGGTCGGCCACGCCGGCCGACGCGGTGATCGTGCCGACGCCGTCACCGAACGGGCGCTCGGCGACGGCACGTCGCGCTCGCTCAGCGGCCCGCCACGCATTCAGCCCATCGCTGGCGGGCAGGATCCAGGCGAACTCCTCGCCACCGATGCGCGCCACCACCTCGCCGAAGCGGGCCTCACCTGCCAAGCGCCGGCCGGCCTCGGCCAGCACGGCATCGCCCACCTGGTGCCCGAAGGTGTCGTTGACCTCCTTGAAGTTGTCGAGGTCGATCATCACCAGCGCCAGGTCGCTCTGATCGTGCCGGGCACGGGCCACCTCGACCTCAAGGCGTTCGTGGAAGCTGCGGTGGTTCGCCAACCCGGTGAGCGGGTCGGTCGCCGCCTGGCTCGCCAGCCGCGCACGAGCGTCGGCATTGGCGACGGTCAGGCCGACGAGCTCCGCGAACCGCGCCAGACGGTCCTCCACGCCCGGGCCGAACGTGTTGGGCTCATGAGAGAGCACGGCCACCGCCCCCCAGCGCGCGCTGCCCACCTGGACGGGCGCGGCAGCTCCCGAGCGGTAGCCACGCCCCACGAGCAGCTCCGCGCTGGTCTCGTCGAGGTTCGCGAAGTCCGCCACATGGGCCGGACGGCCCTCTTGGAATACCAGCGCGGTGGGCGATCCACCCTCCAGCGGCACGCGCGTTGGCGGCCGTTCGGCCCCGCTCATCGGGTCGACCCAGGTACCCACGTCCACGGTGCGGTCGGTCTGCACCTCGAACCGCGTGACGACGGCCGCGGCGGCACCCAGCAGCGTGGCGGTCTCGCAGGCCACCAGATCGAACACGGCGGCGGGGTCGGCGCCGCCGGCGACGAAGGTGGCGACCCGCCGCAGCACCTCCCGTTCGGCCGAGAGGTTGCGCAGTTCCAACTCGGCCCGGCGGCGGGTGGTGACGTCCTTCATCACGTGCAGCACCCCGGCTCCGGCGGCCAGCGGCGAAGCACTCAACAGCACCTGGCGCACCTCGCCGTGGTGGCGCAGCGTGATGTCGATCTCGCCCTCGAAGTCGTCGGGCATGTCGTCCAGCCACGGCGCCCGCACGCCCACGACGTCGCGCAGTGGGATGCCGGTGATCTGCGCGAGCGGCTCGTTCGCCCGCTGCACCACACCGTCCGGGTCGAGCACCGCCAAGCCATCCTGCACCGATGACGTCACGGCCTCGTTCGCATCACGTTCGGTCTTGATCTCCTCGAGCGCCGCCCGGCGCTTGCGGTCCACGGCCACCCACATGGCCGTCGCCACCCCCACGAGCAGCACGATGAGGGCACCCAGAGCGATCAGCAGTCGCGAAATCAGACGATCGCCGGCGCTGCTTTGGCGGTCGAGCTTCGCGCGCAGCACCTGCACCCAGTCGTTGAGGTTTCGATCGAGGTCGGCCACGGTGGCTCGAGCCCTCTTGATCGCGATTGCCTGCGCCGCGGCAGTCGGCGCAGTCCCCACCGTGTCGAACGTGACGATGGTGCCGAGCTGGCCCACCGCGGCACGGGTACGATCGATGACACCCCGCTCGTCGGTCTGGGAATGGCGAGCGGATGCGAGGGCCTGGAACTTGGCGTTCTCGGCGATGAACTTGGCCGCCACCGCTCTCGGGACGCCCGGTCCGGCGCCCTCCACCCGTCCCGCCCAGTAGTCGGCATACAGCGTCTGCAGCATGTGGCGGAACTCGACGAGCGTGCCGTGCGCCTGCTCTGCGGCGCGGCGCTCGCGGCCGGCGTCCAGCACGCTGCGCGCCATGAAGATCGACGCAAGCAGGATCGCGAGGGTCGGCAGGGTGATCGCCAGCAGTTGCAGGCGCTGCAGACGACGGTGGCGCGCACGTTCGCCGGCGCGCAGATCGGCGCCCACCGGACCGCCTGCTGGTGAGTTGGTTTCAGACATTTGTTCGCTGTCGCACGAGACCCGCTGCGACCGCAACGATTTTAGCGCTGCCGCTCGCTCACGCCTATACCGCCGACGCGCGGGCTGCGCATGATGCGCTGGTAGCCTCCACCGACCGATGACCGCCCCTCCAATGCCGCGATCCGCCGCCGCCCTGCTCGTGGCGGGCACCGTCATCGTCGGCACGCTGGCCGCGCTGGCGCCGAAGCTGGGGCTGGGCCTGGTGCTCCTGGCCGCGCTCGTGGTGGGAATCGGACGCCTGCCGCTGCCACGCCTGGGGCGCCTGGCGGTGATGGTTGCGGCGGTCACCGCCATCCTCGGGCCGAACCTCGCACTGCCGCAGGCCCCGCAGGCCTTCGCATTTCGCATCGTGATCGTGCTGCTGGCTGCCGGCCTTGCCATGTACGTCCTGGTCGACGGACAGCTGGCGGTACCGAACGGCATGGTCCGGCCCGCAGGACTGCTGGTCGCCCTGACCATCTGGGCGTTCGCGTCGATCGGCTGGGCCGAGAACCTCACGGGTGCGCTGCGCTGGACGCTGTTCCTGGCCATGATGGGCGCTCTGGCCATCGCGATCCCCCTTGCCTGCCGCCGCCGCGAGGTCGCGATCCGGCTGATGGTGGTACTGGCCGTGACGTTCGCCGTCTCCACCCTGACCGCCGTGGCGCAGCTGAAGTTCGGCGTCACGCTGTCCACCACCACGCAGCTCTCGAGCGGCGACAGCGAGTTCGCGTCCAGCCTGTTCGGCAATCAGAACAACTTCGCCACCTACCTCACGCTCACCCTCCCGTTCTTCCTGTGCCTGCCGGTGGTCTTCCGCGAGGTGCGCCTGGTCGTGCTGGGGATCGTCGGCGCCGTGGTGACCCTCGGCGCGCTGATGTTCACCGGCAGTCGCAGCAACCTGATCGCCGCGGTGCTCGTGATCGGCGGCCTCGGCGCCTGGTCGCTGATGGCGCGCCGCGCGGGCGGCCGCAAGGTGGCCATCGCGATCGCGCTGCTGGCGGTGCTGCTGGTGATCCCGTCGGTGGTCGGCCGGGGGGTCCTGCCGATTCCGCAGACGGCGATCGAGAAGTTCGACCTGCGCGTGCTGCTGCGCCAGCAACAGCAGCAGTCCGGTTCGGGCGCGGTGCGGACCGCCGTCCTGCAGGAGGGGGTCGGGCTCGTGCGCGACACGCTCGGGCTCGGCGTGGGCGCCGGCAACGCGGAAACCCGCCTGCAGTCGCTCGACACGTTCACCGGCGTCGCGAACCTGCACAACTGGTGGATGGAGGTGCTCGTCGACCTCGGCGTTCCCGGTCTGGCGCTCTTCATCGGCTTCTACCTCACCCTGCTGCGCGGTCAGTTCCGCGCCGCCCGGCGCGCCGCCGACCCTTTCGTGCGCTGGCTGGGACTCGCCTGTGGGCTCGCGCTGGTGGGCTTCATCGCCGGATCGTTGGGACCCTCGTCCGTGATCCACTTCGCACCGATGTGGATCACGTTCGGGCTTGGCATGCTGACGATGGCGCTGCACCGCGCCGCCGACCGATGAAGATCCTCGTCCTCTCCCACCTGTACCCCAGCCCGGCCGACCCGACCGCGGGCACGTTCGTGCACGAGCAGGCCACGGCGCTCGGCGACCTGGGCCACGACGTGCGCATCATGTCGCCGAAGCCCTACGCGCCGCCGCTGCTGCCGCGTTTCGCCCGCTTCCGCGCCGTCCCCGGTTCGGCGGTGCACGACGGCATCCGCGTGATCTATCCGCGCAAGCTCACCCTGCCCGGCGGGCGTCTCGGCCATCTGAACGCCGAGTCGATGCGCCTGGCGATCGCCGGGCCGCTGGAGCGCATCCGCGAGCGCTGGGCGTTCGACGTGATCCACGCCCACATGGTCGTGCCCGACGGTTGGGCGGCCGCGAAGTGCGGCGCCTGCCTGAACGTGCCGGTGCTTGCCACGGCCCATCGCGCGGATGTGCTGGACGTGCCGGCACGTGGAGGCGCCCAGCGGGCACAGGTGGCCGAGGCGGTGGGAATGATCGACCAGATCGTGGCCGTCAGCAACGCGATGCGGACCGCCGTGGAATCGGTCGCGACCCCGCGCCGACCGGTGGCGGTGGTGCCGAACGGTGCCGACATGCGCGTGTTCCACCCGCGCGACCGCCTGGAGATGCGACGCGAGCTCGGGTTGCCGCACGACGAGCGCATCGTGACCTTCGTGGGGGCGCTCACGCCGCGCAAGGGCGTGGACACGCTGGTCGAGGCGATGGGGCTGCTCGCCCGGCGATCGGGCGGCGCCCCGCTGCTGACGATCGCCGGAATCGGCGAGCTGCGCGAGCCACTCGAGGAACGCGCGCGGCAGCTGGGCGTGGCCGAGCGCATCCGCTTCGTGGGCAAGGTCGCCCACGACGACGTGCCCAAGTGGATGGCGGCCGGCGACGTGTTCACCTTGCCCTCGCTCAGCGAGGGACTGCCGACCGTGGTCTGCGAGGCCATGGCCTGCGGCCGCGCGGTGGTCGCAACCGCCGTGGACGGCACACCCGAGATCGTGGACGACGGCGCCACCGGCCTCCTGGTGCCCCCCCGCGACTCGGGCGCGCTCGCCGCCGCTCTCGGACGGGTGCTGGATGACGACGACCTGCGGCGGCGGTTCGAGCTCGAGGCCGCCGACCGCGCACGGCACACCTACACCTGGGCCGCAAACGCGGCGCACTACGTTCAGCTGTACGAGGCGCTGCTTCGGTGACCGACATTGCGCTGTTCGTGCGCGGCGACGACGGACGCGTGCTCGACCGCCTGCGCGCCGCGGCCTGGCGGGGCCTCGTCGTCACCGTCTTCGGAGGCTCCGAGGACCGCCGCGCGGTGCGGCTGGCGCGCGCCGCCGGCGCCGAGCTGGGCGCGATCGCCCCAGACACCCACCGCCCGGTGGTGCTGTGCCCTGCAGGTCCGCCTCGTCAGGGCATCATCGGCGAGCAGACCCTCGTGGTGCCCGACCCGGCCGACCGTACGCGCTGGCAGGTCCTGCGGCGCGACGGCAGCGTCGGCGTCGCCATTGAGGATTGGGACGAGCAGACGCTCGACGCGCTCATCGGCCAGGGGGTGCAGCTGGGGCCGGTGTCGGCGATCCCGCGCCCGGCGGCCGTCGACCTCCACGGGGTGCGTGCGCTGCACGTCACAAGCGTCCATCGCCCGGACGACGGCCGCATCTTTCAGAAGGAGGTCATGGCCCTGCGCGCGGCCGGCGCCTCGGCCGACGTGCTGGCGCTCGAGCATCGGCCCGGACGCCGCACGCGCATCGCCGCGGGCTGGCGGCTGATGCGCCAGGCGCGCCGGGCACGACCGGATGTGATCCACATCCACGACCCTGAGCTGCTCCCGGCCGCCGTGCTCACCAAGCTGCGCACGGGACGGATCGTCATCTACGACGCGCACGAGTACCTCGGGCAGACGACCCGCACCAAGCCGTGGATCCCCCGGCCGTTGCGCCGTCCGCTCGCCACGATCGTCTGGCGGGTCGAGGCGTTTCTCGGGGCACGCCTCGACGCGGTGGTGGCCGTGACCGAGGACATGGCGATCGACTTCGCATCCCGGGGCGCCGACGCCATCAGCGTCGCCAACTTCGCCCCGCGCGATCGCTTTCCCGCACCCGGCCCCCCGGAACCCGGCACCGTGGTCTACGTCGGGGCGCTCGATCGCTCTCGGGGGCTGCAGCTCATGCTGGAGGCGTTCCCGCAGGTCGACGTGCCCGGCGCGCGGCTCATCCTCGCCGGCCCCGGCGAGCCCGGCCCGCTGCCGCCCGGGGTGGAGCACGTCGGCCGCGTGCCCTACGACGAGGTGCCGGCCCTCCTGGCGCGGGCCGCGGTGATCTGGATTCCGCTGCGCCGCACCCCGAACAACGACCTCGGCCGCCTGACCAAGGTGATGGAGGCGATGGCGAGCGGACGACCCCTGGTGGTGAGCGATCTGGCGCGTACCGCCGCCATCATGCAGACGTTCGGCTGCGGCGAGGTGGTGCCCTTCGACGACGCCGCCGCCCACGCCCGCGCCATCACGGGCCTGTTGCGCGACCCCGAGCGGGCGGCGCTGATGGGCACGCGCGGCCGCCGGGCCTTTCTCGACCATCTGACCTTCGAGGGCGAGGCCGCCAAGCTGGTGGCCCGCTACGCCGAGCTGGCCGGGCAGGGTGGTGGGGCGTGAGGGTGCTGTACGTATCGCAATACTTCGTGCGCGGCGATCAGCCTGGTGGCGTGCGCCACTGGCACCACACCCGGGCGCTGCGCGACGCCGGGCACGAGGTGCACGTGGTGACCTCCTACGTGCAGCACAAGGAGCGCACCGTGCCCGAGCGCTACCGCGGCAGACGCGTGGTGCGCGAGCCCGAGGACGGCCTCACGATGTGGCGCACCTACTCCACCCCGGGCTACGGCCGAGACCTGCGCTCGCGGCTGGCCAACTACCTGAGCTTCGCCCTCTGGGCGTTCGTCGCCGGGCTCCGGGCCCCACGGCCCGACGTGGTGGTGGCGTCGTCACCGTCGCTTCCGGCCGCCGCCGGTGCCGCCGTGGTGGCGGCCACGAAGCGGGCCCCACTGGTGCTGGAGGTGCGCGACCTGTGGCCCGAGTCGGCCATCGCCATGGGCCTGGTGCGCCCCGGCAGCGCGTTCGCCCGCGTCGCGAGCGCCCTGGAGCGCTTCTGCTACTGGCGCGCGCGCCACGTGATCGCACTCACCGACGGCATCCGCGACGGCGTGATCGCGAAGGGCGTCGCGCCCGCTCGCGTCACCCTCGTCACCAACGGCGTGGATCGGCTGCCGGGGAGCGCCGCGCCGGCGGTCGACGTGCCGGTGCCCGACGACGCCTTCGTGGCGATGTACGTGGGTGCCCACGGCACCTATAGCTCGCTCGCGACGGTGCTGCGTGCCGCCTGGTTGCTGCGCGACCGGGACGATGTGCGCGTGGTGCTGGTGGGTGGCGGCGATCAGAAACCCGGCCTGGTGGCGCGCGCGCGCGAGCTGGGGCTGCACAACGTGGTGTTCGTCGACCCGGTGCCAAAGACCGACGTACCGGGTTGGCTGGCCCGAGCCGACGCCTGCCTGCTGCCGTACCAGGACCGCCCGCTGTTCGCCGGTGCACTGCCGAACAAGACCTTCGACTACATGGGTGCCGGCAAGCCCATCATCGCCGCCGTGCCCCGCGGCGAGCTGTCGCTGCTCGTCCAGAAGGCCGGCTGCGGCGTGGCGCTCCCGCCGGAGGACCCCGCCGCCATGGCGGCGGCGATCGCGACGCTGGCGGACGACCGACCGGCAGGCGCCGTGATGGGCGCGGCCGGTGCCGCCTATGTACAAGCGCATTACGACCGCACCGCGCTGGCGGCCACGTTCGTCGCAGTGGTCGAGCAGTGCGCGCGACGGCACTGATGCGCCCCCGCGTGTGCGAGGATTGGCGGACGTGAGTGCCCTGCCGTCCCATCACCTCGAAGCCGTCGGCGGGCGCGCCAAGCGGATCTTCGATCTGACCGTCGCGGTCCCGCTCACCATCGTGCTGGCGCCGGTGATGATCGCCATCGCCATCCTCATCCGCCGCGACTCGCCCGGTGCGGCGATCTTCCGCCAGCGTCGCGTGGGCCTGCATGGCCGCGAGTTCGACGTGCTGAAGTTCCGCTCGATGGTGACCGGCGCCGAGCAGATGGGCGCCGGCCTGGCCGTGCAGGAGGGCGACGAGCGCATCACCCGGGTGGGCCGCTGGCTGCGCCGCACCTCGCTGGACGAGCTGCCGCAGCTCCTGAACGTGGTGAAGGGCGACATGAGCATCGTGGGGCCGCGACCCACGGTGCCCGCACAGGTGGCCCGCTACACACCCGAGCAGCGGCGCCGGCTCGATGCGCGGCCGGGTGTGACCGGGCTGGCGCAGGTGCGCGGCCGTGCCACGCTGCCCTGGTCGCAGCGCATCGCCCTCGACGTGGAGTACGTGCACGACTGGAGTCTTGCCGGCGACCTGCGCATCATCGCCCGCACCGCACTGGTGGTGGTGCGCGGCGAAGGTACCTACAAGGGCGCCACCGGTGGCTTCGACCTGCCCGCGCCCAACGAGACCGAGCCCCAGGAGGACGTCCCGTCGCCGAAGTGAACGTACTGCTGACCTGTGGTGGCTCCCGCGTCGACTTCGTGCAGGCCTTCCAGGCCGTGCTGGCCGCCGGACCGCACCATGGCCGCGTGCTGGTGAGCGACGCCGGGGAGCTCTCGCCCACGCGATTCGTGGCCGACGGCGTGGTTGACCTGCCGGTGGTGGACGACCCCGCCTATCCGGACGCCGTGGTGACGGCGTGCGCGGCCGCCAGCGTCACGGCGCTGCTGCCGGCGACCGACCTGGACCCGGTGATCCTGGCGACCCTCGCCCCGCGGCTGGCCGAGCAGGGCACCACGGTGTTCCTCCCCAGCGCCGCGGTGGCCCTTGGCTGCCAGGACAAGTGGGAGTGCCACCTGATGCTGCAGCGCGCAGGGCTGCCGTCACCCCCCACCTGGCTGGCAGCCGAGACCGATCCCTCCACCCTGACCTTCCCGATCATGCTGAAGCCGCGCCTCGGCTTCGCCGCCCGTCACATCTACCGGGCCGAGACTCCGCAGCAGCTGGAGTTCTTCGAGGGCTACTCGCCCCTGGAGTCGGTGTACCAGCAGGCCCTGGACGGCACCGAGTTCACCATCGATTGCCTGGGCGACCTCGAGGGCCGGTGCCTGGGCGCCATCCCGCGGGCGATGCTGCAGGCGAAGGGCGGCGAGCAGGTGAAGGGCGAGACCCTTGACGACCCTCAGCTGGTGGACCTGGCAGTGCGTACCGTCGAGGCGCTGGGTCTGCGCGGGCCCAGCACCATCCAGTGCTTTCGCAAGGACGGCGTGATCCAGGGCATCACCGATATCAACACCCGTTTCGGCGGCGCCTTCCCGCTGCCACTGGCAGCCGGCGGGGGCTATCCCGAGTTGATCGTGCGCATGGCGGCGGGCGAGCAGCCCGAATCGCGGGTCGGTCGACACCGCGTGGGCGTCGTGATGACGCGCTACCTCGATCAGCTCATCCTCGAACGCACACCTGACGGGCTTCGGCACGTCTCGGGCCCCAGATAGGTTTCCTGGTCGTGGACAACGAACGCACCCTGCGGGATTACGCCCGCATCCTCTGGGCGGGCCGCTGGGTGATCCTGTTGACGGCCATCGCCGCCACCCTGGTCGCCATGCTGGTGACCGCCGTCAAGCGACCCACCTACACCGCGTCGTCGGTGGTCTACATGGGCCTTGCCACCACCGCCGTCACCGGGCAGGTCGTGCCCTCGCCCATCACGACACCGGTGACCGCGCTGAAGGCCATCAAGGCCGACCGCTACGTCAAGGAAGCGGCCGCGGCAACCGGCATCGACCAGGACCGCATCCGCAACGGCATCACCGTGAGCGTGGAGCGCATTCCCGGCGCCGTGGGCGGAAACCTGCCGACCGTAGCGACGCTGCGCTACACCGATCGCAACCGTGCCACCGCCATCAAGGTCGCCAACGCCTACGCGAAGTCGGTGTTCGGCTTCGCCGAGACCGGCTACACCGGGGTGGCCGACGCCTACGGCAACCTCGTGAGTTCGGTTGACACCCGCGTCACGGCGATCCAGACCGCACTCGACCGCGAACGTGCGAAGGGCGCCGGGGCCGACCAGATCACCCTCACCTCGCTGCAGCAGGAACTGTCCACCCTGCTCATCCACCAGGGCGACGCCGCGGTGAGACTCGCGAAGACCAAGCAGCAGGAGGCTCCCTACATCGTGTCGGAGGCCACTCGGGCGACGGCCTCGCGCACGCCCGGACAGGTGGTGCGCAGCACGATCTTCGGCGCCATCCTCGGGCTGATTCTCGGCGCACTGGCGACCTTCGTCTGGAAGGGCACCACGCCCGAGCGCGCCGCGACCGCGGGGTAGCGGCGTGACGCGGCGCGCAACCGCCACCGTCATTGCCCTCGTCGCCGTGCTCGTCGCCGGCTGTGGCGACGACGACTCGCCCGGCCCCACCCAGTCCACCGGCGCAGTCCCCGCACCGCCGCCCAGCGGGCTCGTGAGCCGCGTTCTGGACGGCGACCTCGGCACCCCCATCGCCGGCGCCACCGTAGCCGCCTTCGACAACGGCCATCAGCTCGGTCCCGGCACGGTGACCGGTGCCGACGGTTCCTGGGTCCTGCCCAGTGGAGCCACCCTCTCCTGGGCCCGCATCGACGGACGCCAGCCCGGCTATCAGTACATCAAGGCGGGCCGCACGGACCCGGTGGACGTGCCGCTCTACGACCCGGCGTTGCAGAGTCCGGAGGTGGGCGGCGGGCCGGCGCGTACACGCTACGTGCCGGGCATCGTCATCCCGGCGCCGAGCGGCCCCCCGACGTGGCGCTACCGAACCACCAACACCCTGGGTCAGCCGCCGGTGGTCAGCAACGGCCTCGCCGTCATGGTCGACAGCGACGGCCGCATGATCGCGGTCAACACCCGCTTCAACACGCGCCGGTGGGCTGTGCGCATCGGCACGTCGGGGCGGGGTGCCATGACCACGCCGACGATCCTCCAGGACGACGGGCGGGTGCTCGTGTCGAGCACCGACCGCGGCCTCGGGTCCTACGATCTCGGCAAGGGCACGCGGGAAGCGTCGTTCGCCACCGGACCGAATCCCCTGAGCACGCCGCCGCTCGTGCTCAAGGACACGGTCTTCGTGGGCAGTGAGGCCGGACGGATCTATGGCCTCGACCGCCGCGACCTCGGGTTGCGGTGTTCGTTCCAGGCGGCCACGGCGATCGTCGGCACACCTGCCCTCGCCCCGGCGGGGGTCGTCTTCACCGACGCCGACGGCACCCTGTACGCCATCAACCCCGCCAGCTGCCGCGAGGTCTGGCGGCACGAGTCGGGAGCGCCGGTCGCCGACGGTCCGGCGATCACGGGCAGCCTGGTGATCGCGGGCAACGCCGCCGGCCAGGTCATGGGGCTGGACCAGGCCACGGGCAAGCCGGTCTGGACCCACCGGGCGCAGGGCGCGGTGAGCGGGGCGCCCGCCACCGACGGTGAGCTGATCTACCTCGGCAACCGCGCGGGGTGGATGGAGGCGCTCAGCGTGACCACCGGCGAGCGGCGGTGGCAGACGAACGTGGCGCAGACGATCTCCGGCAGTGCCACCGTCGTAGGCGCCAACGTCTACTTCTCGTCGGGGTCGTCCACCGACTCGAGCGTCTACGCCGCGCGGCGCCAGGACGGCCGCGTGGTGTGGCAGAGCCCGACCGCCAACCGTACCGCGGTGGTGGCCGCGGGCAAGACCCTGTTCGTCGTCGAGCCGAAGGCGCTGCGGGCCTACCGTGCGCCGTAAGCTCCTCATCGGCGCCGGCGCGCTGCTGCTGGTGGCGGTCGCGGTGGTCGGGCTCCTGCTGCTGATCCAGCCGAAGGACGCCGAGATCAAGGGCAGCACCACCGGCTTCGTCGACCTCGAGCCGCCGCCCCCCGAACCCGACACCTGGCCCGTCTACGGCTACAACGCGGCCGGCACCCGCGCCAACCAAAAGCTCGAGATCGCACCGCCCTTCACGCAGAAGTGGACGTACGAGGCAGGGGCGCTGATGGAGTTCCCACCGGTGATCGCCGGCGGCCTCGCCGTGGCCGGGACGAACTCCGGCGACGTGTTCGCCCTCGACCTCGCCTCCGGGCGCGAGGTCTGGCGTACCAAGGTGCGCGGACTGGTGGCGTCGAGCCCGGCCATCCGGGATGACATCGCCTACATCGCCACCACCCACGGCTTCCTGCTGGCGATCAGGGCGAGCACCGGCGAGCGACTGTGGCGCCGCAAGCTGGGGCGTTCCATCGAATCGTCCCCCGTCGTCTTCACACGCGGCCTGTACGTCTCGACGCTCGACGGCTGGGTCATCCGGCTCGACCGCGTGAGCGGCGAGATCGTGTGGCGCACGAAGCTGTCGAACCAGATCAAGTCGGCCGTCGCGATCTGGGACAAGAAGGTGATCGTAAGCGACTACGGCGGGCACGTGAGCGCGTTCTCACGTCAGAACGGCGTGCGCCTGTGGCGCCGCAACAGCCCCGGCAAGCGCTTTCGCGGTCCCGGCCGGTTCTACGGCGGGCCCGCGGTCTCCTACGGCCGTGTCTACGTGGGCAACGTCAACAGCCGCATCCTGGCTCTGCAGGTCGACACCGGCAGGATCGCCTGGGTGCACAGCGCCGGTGGGTTCGTGTACTCCAGCCCGGCCATCGCCGACAAGACGGTGTTCGTGGGCAGCTACGACCACCATCTGTACGCCTACGACGCAGCCGAGGGTGACCGGCGCTGGTCGTTCGACACCCACGAGCGCATCAGCGGCTCGCCGTCCGTGATCGGCAAGCTGGTGTACATCTCCACGCTCGCACGAAAAGGCAAGGGCACGACGTACGCCCTCGACACCGCCACCGGCAGGAAGGTCTGGTCGTTCCCGGACGGCCGCTACACGCCGGCCGTGGCCGTGGGCCGCACCCTGATCATCACCGGCCGCACGACCCTCTACGCGTTCACGCCACAGTGAACCGTGGCGCCATCGCCCGGGCCGCCGCGGTTGTGGCGGGGTTCACCATCGTGTCGCGCATCCTCGGCTATGCCCGCGAAATGGTGCTCGCCGGCGCGTTCGGCACCCGCGGCGAGCTGGGCGCCAAGGCCGACGCGTTCAACACGTCCCTGCTGATCGTGAACTCCGTGGCCGCGGTGCTGCTCTACACGCTCGTGACGATCGTGATCCCGGGCTTCGAGCGCGAACGTCAGGAACGCGACGAGCGCTCCGCTTGGCAGATGCTCTGGACGATCGCGACTTGGGTGACCATCGGCCTGGTCGCGCTGGCCGGCCTCATCGCCCTGTGGCCGAACCTGGTCACGGCACCCTTCCGGCTGGACGCCGAACGCAGCGCGCTCATGCGCGAGCTCGTGCAGATCATGGCGCCGGGCCTGGCGTTGCAGGGCATCTCGGCACTGCTCACCGCGGTGCTGCAGTCGCAGCGGCGGTTCGTGGGCCCGGCGGCGGTGGGCGTGGCCTTCAACCTGGGCATCATCCTGGCGCTCGTCATCGCGGGCCGCAGCGTGCAGGCGGCCGCCTGGGGCGTGGTGGCGGGAGCGATCGCGCAGGTGATGTTCCAGCTGCCGCAGCTGGTCGCCGTGCTGCGGCGCTCCGGCGGCTGGGCGCCGCAACTGGCCCACCCGCGGCTGGCGCTGCTCGTCGGCGGGGCCGTACCGGTTGCGACCGCATCGGTGCTGCAGCAGATCAACGCCTTCACCGACAAGGCGTTCGCCGGCACGCTGCCGCCCGGCCGGATCGCCGCCCTCAACTACGCCAACGCGGCCGGGGCCGCGCCCCGCACCGTGCTGCTGATGCCGCTGCTCGCGCCGCTCTTCCCGGTGATCGCACGCATGGCCGCGGAGCGGCGCGACGCGGACACCCTGCGGGCCTTCGATCGTGCTGCCGGCGTACTGGCGCTCGTGTCCCTGCCGATCAGCGCGTTCCTGATGCTCTACCCGCGCGAGGTCGCCCAGCTCCTGTTCGGCTGGGGCAAGTGCGACGCCGCGTGCGTCGGGGACATCTCATCGCCCCTGCGCTACTACGCCATCGCCACCTGGGCGGCGTTCCTCGGGTACCTGCTCAACCGCACCCTGGCGGCCCTCGACGCTCCGCGCGACATCCTGCGTGCGACGGCCCTGACGGTGGTCGTCACCATTGGGCTCGACCTCCTGCTGCTGGGGCCGATGGAGCACTCCGGGCTGGCGCTGGCGACGACGCTCGGCGTCATCGTCAACCTGGTGATGAGCATCGGGCAGCTGCGGCGCATCCTGCCCGCGTTCTCCTCGACACGGCTTGCTGGTCAGCAGGTTCGGGTCGCCGTCGCCGCGATCGTCGGGACCGCGGTGGCGCTCGGCGCCGATCGGCTGCTCCCCACGAGTGATCGCGCGACCCTGCAGATGGTGGCGCCCCTCGCGGTCAAGGCGCTCGTCGCCCTGGCCGCGTTCCTGATCGTGATGCGGCTCGTCGCACCGGACGTGCTGCGCGAGGGGACGGGCGCGCTGCGTTCGATCGGCCGGCGGCGGCGAAAGGCCGACGCATGATCGCGCGCCTGCGCGTGGCGCACTGGGGGCCGCTGGCGGGGATCCTGGCGTTGGCCGTCGCCCTCCGCTGGTGGGCCTGGGTGGGGCCGGACATGGCCTGGCTCTCCGACGAGTCGCGCTTCATCGCGGTGGCGAAGAACATGGCCGACGGCTACTTCCCGGACGGCCCCAGCGAGTGGTTCGGCACCCGATTGGTTCTGCTCGCGCCGGTCGCGGGGCTCTTCCGCGTGTTCGGCGCGAGCGACGCGACGGTGGCCATCTGGCCGCTGATCGGCTCGCTGCTGTCGGTCGTGGCCGCCTACCTGCTGGGACGCGATCTGGCCGATCGGCGCATCGGGCTGGTCGCTGCAGGGCTCGTCGCCGTCGCGCCGCTGGAGACACGCCTTGCGACGTTCCTTCGTCCCGACTCCCTGGTGCCGGCGCTGATCGCCCTGTCGGTGTGGTGCGCCCTGCGCGCCGGTCGCTCCGAGCACCATGTCGTGCGCTGGGCACTCGGCGCCGGGCTCCTGCTGGGCCTTGGCTGGTCGGCCCGCGAGAACGCCGTGGTGATGGCACCCGTGGTGGCGTACGCCGGGTGGCCGCAGGTGCGCCGCGCCATCGCGCCGGGCATCGCCGGCTTCGCCGCCGTCCCGGCCGTGGGGATGCTCGTCTGGGCAGCCGCCGGCCGCAGCCCCGCCGACGCGGTGTTCGGTGCCGGGGCCGAGGGGGTGTTCCGCAACCCGATCGCGGCCTGGAACACCCACGACTCCTACTTCGCCATGTTGTGGCGGGCCGCACTCGACCACCACGACCTGCTGTTCTTCGCGCTGCCGCTGGTGGCCGCCACGATCTCGGTGCACTGGTTCCGGGGCGAGCGGCGCGCGATCCTGCCGCTGTTGTGGATCGGGTGGGGCTACCTCTATCTCGAGTTCGGCACCCTGATGAACCTCGCCAAGCCCAACCGCTACCTGACGCTGCTCGTGATCCCTGCGGCCCTGCTGATTGCCCTGATGTTCGACGGCAAGGGGGCATGGCTTCCGGTCGCGGTGGCGACCGGCATGGCGATCTGGGTATTGTGGGCGCTCCCCGCGCGGGATCTGCGGGGAGATGACGTCGCACTGCTCTCGCGGGTGTCCGCGCGACTTGCGACGCTTCCGCCGGCCCCAGTCGCAACGGAGAGCTACACCTGGTGGGCGAAGTTCCAGACATATCGCGCAACGGCGCGCCTGACGATTCCGCAGGTGCAGGATCCGACGTTCGTTTCGAAGGAACGCGCACGGCAACTGCGGGTCATGGACCCGTTGCCGAACCCCGCCGACGCCTTGGGTGGCTACGTGGTGACGGGTCCCGTGCACGAGCGGCGCGGCTGGCCGTCGAACTGGGATACGTATCGGAGCGCACTGCGACAGACGGTGCCGCCCACCAGCCGGCTGGAACTGGTCGCGACCATCGGAACGGCCAGGATCTGGCGGTGGCGCGCGCCGTGATCGGCATCGTGATCCCCGCGCTGAACGAGTCACCGACCGTTGGCGACGTGGTTCGCAAGACGCTCGAGACCATTCCGGACGCCGTGGTCGTCGTGGTCGACGACGCCTCCGACGACGGCACCGACCGCATCGCCCGCGAGGCCGGCGCGATCGTGGTGGTGCACCACCAGTCGAAGGGCTACGCTGAGGCGCTGCGTGCCGGCTACAAGGTGGTGATCGAGCAGGGCGCGGAGCGCATCCTCCAGCTCGACGCCGACGGCCAGCACTCGCCGGAGGACCTGCCCGTGCTGCTGGACGGGCTGGACGAGTACGACCTCGTGATCGGCTCGCGCTTCAAGGGCGCGGGCTACCCGATGACGCGCACCCGTCGGGTCGGCATCGCCGCCTGCCAGGCCATGGTGCGCCTGTGCGGGCTCAACGTGAGCGACCCCACGTCGGGCATTCGGGCCATGCGTCTGTCGGTGGCAAAGCCGTTGGTGGAGTTCGGGTACCCGGACGGACTCACCGAGTCGAGCTTCCTGGTGTGGCTGTTGCGGCGTGGGCTCACGATCGGCGAGGTGCCGGTGACGATGCGTCCGGCCCCGGGCAGCGCATCGATGCACGACGGTTTCGCCGGGGTGATCCACTTCGGCAGGATCGTGCGCTCGACGGCCGGCGTGGCCCTGCGCCGACGCGCTCGGTAGCGTTCGCCCCGTGAACACGTGCATCGTGACCGGCGGCGCCGGCTTCCTGGGCTCGCACCTGTGCGACCGGCTGATCGCCGAGGGCAGCCGGGTGGTGTGCGTCGACAACCTCGACACCGGATCGCTGGAGAACATCGAGCACATCCGTGAGGCGCGGTTCGAGTTCGTGCAGCACGACATGGTGAACCACCTCGAGTTCCCCGACCACGTGGACGAGGTGTACCACCTGGCCTCGCCGGCCAGCCCCATCGACTACCTGCGGCTGCCGCTGCACACGCTGAAGGTGGGCTCCTACGGCACCCACAACGCCCTGGGCCTCGCCAAGCGCCACCGGGCGCGCTTCCTGCTGGCCTCCACCAGCGAGGTGTACGGCGACCCGCAGGTGCACCCGCAGCCGGAGACCTACTGGGGACACGTGAACCCCATCGGGCCCCGCGGCGTATACGACGAGGCCAAGCGCTACGCCGAAGCGCTCTCCATGGCCTACCACCGCCAGCAGGGCGTCGATACCAAAATCGTGCGGATCTTCAACACCTACGGGCCGCGCATGCGGCCCAACGACGGACGCGCGATCCCCACGTTTCTGCGTCAGGCGCTGGCAGACATCCCGCTGACGGTGTTCGGCGACGGCAGCCAGACCCGTTCGTTCTGCTTCGTCACCGACCTCATCGACGGGCTCGTGCGCCTGATCCGTAGCGACTACCACCTGCCCGTGAACATCGGCAATCCCGGCGAGTACACCGTGCTGCAGCTGGCGCAGACGATCATCCGGCTCACCGGTTCGGCGTCGCAGGTGGTGTTCGAGGCCCTGCCCCAGGACGACCCCACGATCCGCCAGCCGGACATCACGCTCGCATCCGCGCTGCTGGACTGGCAGCCCACCGTCACCCTCGACGAGGGCCTGCGCCGCACGCTGGCCCATCAGGGCGTGCACGTCGGCGACGGGGCGCGGGCAACGGGGTGAGCGCGTCCCCGACCCCCGCGGTTCGGGCGTCGGGGCTCACCAAGCGGTTCGGCGATCTGGTCGCGGTGGACGGCGTCGACTTCAGCATCCGCCCGGGCGAGTGCTTCGGCTTCCTGGGGCCGAACGGCGCCGGCAAGACCACCACGATGCGCATGCTCTCCTGCCTGGCACTGCGCGACGCCGGTGAGCTGGAGGTACTGGGCGACGACCCGCAGGCGCGGCCCCGGCAGGTGAAGGCGCGTCTCGGCGTGGTGGCGCAGGAGCTCAACCTGGATCTGGAGCTCACGGTTCGCGAGAACCTGGTCGTCTACGGCCGCTACTTCGCGCTGCCCCGCCACGTGGCTGCCCAGCGTGCCGACGAGCTGCTCGAGTTCGTCCGGCTCACCGACCGTGGCGACTGGACCGTCGACCGCCTCTCAGGCGGCATGCAGCGCCGCGTGCAGATCGCGCGCGCCCTGATCAACGAGCCGGAGGTGGTGCTGCTGGACGAGCCCACCACGGGACTGGATCCCCAGGCACGCCACCTGGTGTGGGATCGCCTGCGTGCGCTGCGCCGCCGGGGCGTGACGCTCGTGCTGACCACGCACTACATGGACGAGGCCGAGCAACTGTGCGACCGGCTGCTCGTGATGGACCACGGCCGCATCCTGCGTGAGGGCCGCCCCGACCAGCTGATCGCCGACGAGGTGGGTCGGGAGGTGCTCGAGCTCGTCCCCGCCGGCGACGGCTCCGCCCTGCTGGCCGGCCTGTCCGGCCACATCCGCGGCCACAGCCACCGTGGCGACGCACTGCTGCTGTTCACCGACGACGCCGAAGCGGTGCACCAGCTCGCCCAGGCGATCGAACCCGAATGCCGCCGACGCGCGATCCGGCGGGCGACCTTGGAGGACGTCTTCCTGCAGGTGACCGGACACGATCTGCGCGACGGCTGAGGGACTCCGGCGTTCCCGACCCTCGCATGGCGTGGCCGGGAACTAGCCGACCGGTGCGGTGGCGCGCTCCAGGTCGCGAGTGACGATTGCGGCAGCACGCGTGAGCGTGCCCTCCGCACCCTGGGGAAACGGCTGCGGCTTGGTGCTGGCGGCCAGCAGCGCACCCCACAGCTGCCCGTCCACGATGACCGGTACGGCGACGCTGCTGTGATACGCCCCGGACCGGGCCACCTCTGCGATCGGGTCATTCCCAAGCGATCCGTAGTCGTCGATGCGCGCACCGGCTCCGGTGCGATAGACGGTGGCGACCGCGCCCATCCCATCCGGTGTGAATGCGTCGAGGCGCTGGCCACGCGGCAGCACGCGCGCGACCGGAACGGCCGTCTCGTTGCGGAACGCGAACACGATGGCGCACTCCACTCCCAGCTCCTTCGCGACAGCCGCGGGAACGTCCTCGATCGACATCGTCGGGGAGGCGTCGAGCGCGCGACGAGCAACCGGCGGGCGACCGGACGGCACAGCCTCGCGCCGCGGACCCTCCTGGCCGGTGAACAACTTGAGCTGCGACGCAAGGTTCGACAGCGACCGCGCCGCGGTCTGGGTGTCTTCGGCGCCGGTGGCGATCTGGGCGCTGGAGCCGGTGACGTCGGCCATCGCCTGGGCGATCTGATCCATTCCCACGTGCTGCTCGCGCAGCGACATCGCGATGCCGCTCGCGAAGTGCGCGGTCTGACGAATGGTCTGGTCCATGCGGTTGATGGCGTCGCCGGCCTTGCGCGCGCGGGTGATGCCGTCCTCGACCGCCTTGGTGCCCTCCTCCGTTGCGATCACCGCAGCCGAGGTGGCTCGCTGGATCTCGCTCAGGATGGCCTGCACCTGCCCGGTGGCGGCCTTGGACTGCTCGGCGAGCGTCCGGACCTCCTGGGCAACCACCGCGAAGCCCTTGCCCTGCTCACCGGCGCGGGCGGCCTCGATGGTCGCGTTCAGCGCCAGCATGTTCGACTGGTCGGCGATGTCGTTCACCGAGCGCGTGATCATCTCGATGGCCTGGGTCTGCTCGGACAGGCTGCGGATGTCGCCTGCGATGGCGTCGACGCGCTCGCGGATGACTGCCATGCCGTTGACGATCTGGTCGACTGCGCTGTTGCCGTCGGTCGAGACCTCCATCGCACCCTCGGCCTGCGTGGCAAGCTCGGATGCGCGGTCGACGACGCTGCGGTTGAAGCTGCGCACCTGGTCGATCGTGACGAGGGTCTGCGACACCGACGCGGCCTGCTCGTTGGTGGCGGCCGTGTTCTGCGTGACCACCGCCAGGATCTGCATGGCGGCATCCTCCATCTGGCTCCCCGCCTCCTGCACCTTCGTGCGCATCGTGGCGAGGCCGTCCACCACGCCCTTCAGGCGAACCGCCAGGGCAGCGGCATGCGGGTTGTCGCTCATCATCTCCACACGCGCATTGGGGTCGCCTGCCAGCATGCGGTCGGCCACCGACGCCAGGCGCTCCAGCTCCTCGGTGAGGCTGCAGAACTCGGCTTCGGCAGCAGCGACGGCTGGCTCGTCGGCCTGCGCGTCGCCCGCGCTCGCGTCGCTCGGGTGCGCCTGCAGCGCCCTGGCGACGAGGTGGGCGGAGAGCGCGATGGCGCCCATCGCGACGACCAGCAGGCCCACGCCGGTGTTCTCCATCGCACCCCCGCGGAGCAAGATCGCAAGGACCAGGGGCAGGATCGGTGCGGCGACGAAATACAGCAACTTCGGCACGGAGGCTCGCTTTCGGGACGGCGACGGGCGGAGCATCCAGCCCCGCGTCTGAGCAATCGGCCGTCCCGACGGGGAACTTGAGCTATCCGGGGTCGGTGGACGTACCGTCCGATCCAGCCCACGCATCACGACTCCACGGCGCCGGCTGACCAAACGCCCTCGCGAGCCAGATGCCGAGTCCGTAGAGGGCGATCTGGGGGACCATCAGCAGAATCATGCTCAGCGGATCGCCGCCGGGAAGCAGCGCCGCCACCACCGCGATGAGGACCGTGGCAGTGCGCCACTGACGGATGTACGTGCCGGCCTGCACGATGCCCAGGCGAGCGAGCCCCAGCATCGCGATCGGGATCTCGAACATCAACCCGCTCGCGAGGGTGAACGTGGTCACGAAGCCGTAGTACTCGCTGGCACGCAGCTGGTTGGCGAACAAGTCGTTGCCGAACGACTGGAGCCACTTAAGCG
>WBZQ01000638.1_pt1 | contig 26690 bp, 25 predicted proteins | sample 5204251 | NCBI WGS metagenome assembly WBZQ01 (sample SAMN12412402, study PRJNA552823) | activated sludge metagenome | isolation source: activated sludge from nitrification reactor of wastewater treatment plant... | place: USA: Virginia | collected 2017-09
CATTACATCCTCGTTCCCCGGTAGCTCAGTTGGTAGAGCAGCCGGCTGTTAACCGGCTGGTCGCAGGTTCGAGTCCTGCCCGGGGAGCCAACCTTTACGCTCCTGCGAACTCGTTCCCATCTCGGCAAGTTCAAAGATATTAATGACGAGCTTGTCGGGGTGAACGATGATATCCCGCACCAAACACCGAAGTACTTCCATCTGCTCTTTCGGTAGCAATGTCGCAAAGATCCTTTGAAAATCCTTCAGGTTTCGTAGAACGATCTCTGAATCATATTCCCTGGCCGAGTGCTCCTGAATCTGGCGTTGCACGGCCTGGTACTGTGTTTCTAGGCTGTGCTGCTCTTTGTGCTGTCGATGCATCTCCGCTTCAAGGCGTTGAACCGAAACCGTCCCCTGCCCTACCCCTCGCACCAACCGATCTATTTCTCGTTCTAGCCGGTCCAGACCTGCCCTGAGGCGAATGGCTTCCTGTTCCAGTGGTCGAACTCGCTCCTTTTGGTCTCGGTTCAACTCCTCCACGGTCACCTTCACCCATTCAGCCTGCTGACTCAAGGTGGACAGGTATTCCACAACCTGTCGTTCTACCGCGTCGGCGTTGAGGGCCTTGACCGTACAGACCGTATTGTTGTGCTGCATGGTCCTCGTGCAACGATAGTAGGCAATCCGGTTAATCGATTGATCCTTGCGGCGTTTCTGCGTGTAATGCGGGGTCATAGCCGACTGGCAGACACTGCATTTGAGCAACCCTTTGAGCAGAAACGTCCTCTGGATCTTCGTTTCGGCTCGCGTGTGCTCACGAGGCAATGACTGAACCTTGTGATACAACCCTTCTTCAATCAACGCCTCGTGGTCGCCTGGATAGAGTTGATCGTTGAATTGGATGCGCCCGCAATAGATGGGGTTCGTCAGGATATAGTCGAGCGTCATCTTTCCCCACGGCTTCCCGGTCCTGGAAAACCATCCTCTGCGCTGGAGCTCGGTACGGAGTCGGGTTAGCGATGGATCTTGGGCAAACTGCTGAAACATGAATTGGACGCAGGCCGCTTCCTCGGGATGCCTCACAAGGCGCTTATCCTCATTGCGATAACCAAAGGGAACATTCCCGCCATTCCACAGGCCCTTCGTCGCCCGCTGCTGCATTTTGTCTCGTGTGCGGTCGGCCGTCATCTCCCGTTCAAATTGGGCAAAGTCGAGCAGGATGTTTCGGAGCAGCCTCCCCATGGGATGGTGCGTATCGAGACTTTGGGTAATGGATACAAACTTGGCCCCATGGCGGTCGAACAAATCCATCAGGACATGGAAATCCTTGACCGATCTCGTCAATCGATCAATTTTGTACGCCAACACACAGGTAACCCGTCCAGCCCGAATATCCTGCAAGAGTTCCTTCAAGGCCGGTCGATTCATCGTATCCGCCGAAAAGCCAGCGTCTTCATAGACTCGATAAATGACGTATTGGTCCTGGCTCTTGCAGTAGGCCTCCAATTTTTCGCGTTGGGTTTCGAGGGAGCTATATTCGGTATCGCCTGATTACGTGTGGAGACGCGCGTATAGAGGCCGCAGATTGTCGGGACAGGGGTAACCGCCATTATGCCGTTCCTTTCGCTTGTAGACTCAATAGGGCCCGTTCTAGCCACTTGGCGAGGCGGATTCGCTGGTGATACCAGGCCACGTAGCAAATCACACGAAGTGCGCGCCATGCCATCCCTCGATTATTGAGAACATAGAGAAAGACCTCGGCCTCAAGTCGCTCCTTGGGCAATGAGCCCATGAGCCAGACCAGGGCAAAGGCGTCTGCCTCGATGTCTCGGTGATCCGCCCGATCAAGTGAAAGCTGGGCGTCGGTCGCCCTCATGTCGGGAAGGTGCAAATGGACATGCCCCAGTTCGTGGGCGATGACAAATTGCCGATTTAACGGGTTCAGTCCACGACGAAGCACAATCATGACCTGGCCCTCGTCCCGCGTCGTGATGCCCTCAATCTTGGGCCCAAACGAGGTTTCCAGGAGCTCTACCCCTTGGTTCGCGGCGGCTTCTTCTTGATTGTGAAATGGGACGGTTTGACAGTGGGGATAGACGGCTTGGAGTTTCTGAATAAAGCGTTCCGGTCGTCGCAACCACTGAATCAATGCAGCGAGCAGACCGGAGACTGTCTTCATCGGCGCCCTCTCTTCTTCCGTTGATTGAGGATCACCGCCTGTAACTGCTTCATCGCCTCCTTCAGATCTGCCCTGGAGACTGCTTCGTGTGCACTCAACAGTGCCGGGAGCAGCATATCTGGGACGCGCTTCGCTTCGACAAGCAACCGTTCGGGCGGATCGATGCGAAGGACCTCGGCTAGCTTGAGAATGAGGGTGTCGTCTGGCGGAAGTCCTCGTTCGCCCGATAATAGCCGCGAAAGATAGGCCGGCGAAATGCCGGCTTCGCTGGCCACGGTCCGGAGACTGAGGTTGACCGTTTCCATTTGCCTTTTAACCAAGGCACGAAATCCATGCGGGGCTTGAGGAGTCTCTCGATTCATCTCTGGAGTATTCATGGGACGAGTCTATACCTGAACTGTTGTCTTCCAGTCAACAGAAAATGCGTCCACATATTGACCGTTGGGCAACGCCTCTCTATAGTGCGCTGCACGGAGGACGAAGATGATTAAGAACAACCTCAAAGAGTGGCGAGCCCGCCAAGCTCAACGCGGCATTTCTAAGGCTGCCCTCGCCCGCAGGATTCGGGTGAACCGTTCCTATGTCACAAAACTGGAGCAGGGAAAGGCAGTCCCGAGTCTGCAGGTCGCCCTGCAACTCGCTGAGTATTTCGGCTGCACCGTGGATGAACTCTTTCAGTTACAGACCGAAACGACCGTCGAACTTTGCCGTACCGATATGTTGCCCAATGGGCATTCACATGAAGATTGAAATTCATTTCGTCCCAGTCGATCCGCAGGCACGTGTAGAACGCACCGACTTGCTGCGGTCGCTTCTACTCCAGGGCGCGCGACGACTCGCCACAAGTCCTGTCGATCTTCCTATGAACTGCACGGAGCCACCTGCATCGGCTCTCACGTCCCAACCCATGCCTCGGGAGTCTTTTCATGTCTGAAGCCTACCCCTCCAGGTTCGAATCACGTCCGCAAGCTCCGCGGTCCGGTGGTCGCCCTGTCAGACCGGAATGGTCGCGCAAACAAAAGCGTGGGTATCAACGGGTCCGTTCGCTCCTATGGTTTTGGGAAGCCCATCACTTCCAAGTGTTATGGGTCACCCTTTCCACGGCAGAGGGCGGTCAGGCCGACAAGCTGACCTATCACCACAAACAATTACGCCAGCGGATCGAACGGCAGCTCGGCTATCGAGGATTGGAGTACTACCAGGTTCGCACGGAAGAAGGTCACGGCGTGCTCCATATCTTCTGGGCTTGGCGAGTCCCGGATGGCGAGCGTCCTCGTCGGTTTTGGATCTCGCAGGAATGGCTCTCGGCGCAATGGGAAGCCCTCCACGGGGCTCCGGTGGTCTGGATCAAGGCTTACAAGCCGGGGCATCGCTCCCGGAACCGCCTCAGCCGGTATGTCATCAGCCAATATGTCCAGGACCAATCGGGCTACGTGAATATGTGCTGGTCTTGGAAACGGTCTCTCGGCTTTCCCATGAGTGCCTTATGGGAAGAGATGCGCAATCAATGGTCCAGCCGGAACGTGTTTCGTCGAATTCGAGGAGAGATCGAGATTCCCCGCGTCGTTCTCTTCAAAACCTGGGAAGACCTGCTCGCCGGGCATGCCATCTGGTTCAACGGATTCATTCTGCAACTGGTCCTGGGTAAAGGCCTCATCTGTGAGAAGCCATGAGCCATAACACCTGTGTGCGAAAAGTTGAGTCTCTGTTTGGTCAGACCTGCTGCGGACGGCCTGGCCTGATCTATGATCGAGCCCGAAAGGGCTGGCTCTGCGCTGAACACAGTCAAGAACGCTTGTGCGAGTTCTGTCAGGCCGATTGGGTGTGGGGCCGCATTTGCTACCAAGCAGAAGGCGTGACCCAAGAAATTCTGCTCTGCTCTGCCTGCGCTGGCCTCACCTTCCGCAAATCCCGTTACTAACCTCTCGGTTTCCCTTACAACCAATCCATACCACCCTGTCACCCTGCTGGCCTCCAGGGGTGAGAGGGAAGTGTCAGAACGGCAGTTATCAAATGATGACGGCGATGCGCTAGCTTGGCCGTCCCCTTGGAAAGGCTTGGGCATCCTTATGGGAAGGACAGGGACTTACAGGACCACGGCGATTAATCGAAGAAGAACCCAACCCCACGAAGGCCCGCCGGCCGTTCCGGGTCACGCGGACCGGACGGCCGGGGGGCTCGGGGGCGCAGCCCCCGCTTCACTTGATTCATATGGTCATAATAGAACGACACTGTCTCTTTCGATTTCATCAGGCCAATGTCCCCACTTCAGTCATATTCGCGGCTTTGAGTTTGGATGAATCGAGAGATTGCCTTTTCTCAAATTAAAGATTGGCCTCACCAGCTCTCTGGTTGGATTTCTTCAGGTGACTTCGGGCATTCAGAGGGTGGTGATTCATTACCCCTACTGTTTTTATCAATCCTTGACGGATCTCAGTACTAAGCTACACTTTCCTCATGATTCGAATGTTGCTTCTGTCGCTCCTTCTGACAGGCCTTGGTGGGTGCGCCAGTATCATTGACGGCCAGACGCAGACGGTGACCTTTAACTCTTCGCCGAGTGGAGCGCGTGTTTATGTGAATGGTATGGATATGGGTTCCACGCCATTGACCGCCACTGTGAAGCGATCCAAAGTCACAATGGTGTCCGCACAGAAACCCGGGTATGAAGCTCAACAGCTCATGTTACAGACAAAAGTGAATATGTGGTTTTGGGGGAATATCATTTCCGGTGGATTATACGGATCAACGACTGATTACAGCACAGACGCTATGGTCGAGTACTCACCGAATATGTATCACATTACCCTGAACCCGCTCCCCTTCACAGAAAATGAGCCTGGCAGAAGCATACGCACACGGATCGAGCCAGAGGATATGAGTAGTGAGAGACAGGTCAGGAACTATGTGCTGCGCAACCATGCGTATATCCTAACGGATCTTGCAAACGGGCGAGGGGAATACCTGTCTAGTCTCTATAAACTCTTAAAGCTTCCTAATAGCTCTGAAACTACCAGGCAATTCAAGATCCTCGCCTCTCGGCATAGAGCCACGCCTGCATTTGCAGAAGCCGTATTGACACAATTCTATCCGCAACCGTCCAAAGCCCCTCGGGAGTTAGAAATTGTCGATAGGGCTGAGCAATCACCGGTGGACGTGGGTAACCGTTATGGGCGGGGACTCATTATCGAGGAAAGATAGCTGTCACTTGCAACTTCCTGCGCCCCTAGCATGCATGCCGACCAGGAAAAAGAAAAAACATCATAAACTGTCAAAGAATCTGTCTGGAACTGCTGGGGAATATTTCGTGGCGGCGGAATTATCCCGTCGTGGTTGGCTTGCCTCGATTGCACTACGAAGCTCAGAAGCTATTGACGTACTCGCCATACACCCCCGAACGCATAAACAGGTGACGATCCAGGTGAAGACTCGGCAAGGGGCAGGTACAAAATGGACTCTTCAACAAAAAGCAGAGGGCCTTCACGACAGCCACATTTTTTATGTGTTTGTTCGGTTGTTGGACAAGAAAACTAGGCCAGACTTTTATGTGGTGCCTTCCAAGCTGGTGGCACAACATGTACGGCGTCGTCATCGTAAATGGCTTTCGAAAAACAAACGTGATGGCAGACCTCGCAAAAATACTCCGCTACGACGTTATTTCACACCTGATGACTATCTCGACGCGTGGGAACAACTCGCTGCGGAGAGTTCGATAAAGGCGTGATCGCCATGGTACTTTTATATGAGCTCATCAGGTGTTCAACAGCCCTAAATCAAATCTCGAGTTTTAACACCCTGATTGTCCTGCTGGCCGCCACCGTTGTTGGACTAATTAAATAGCCAAATTCGAAAATTGAGATACTAGAATTGGCGGTAGCTACTAGCCCTTTTACTGCATTGCAATGCGAACTGAATCGTCCGACAGGGATATAGACTGGGAGGCCATTCGGACGCCTCGCATACTCTCATATTTTTCGAGAGGCCAAACTTGAAATCTGTGTGTCCCCCTCAAGGACAAATCTAGACCGTCCCCTAGCCTGATAAACCTACAGCCTCAAGCATAGACCTCTCAGTTGTTCACAGCGTCGGCCGGCGACAAAAAATAGTCATCCCCTTACGTCTGCGGGCTTTCGGAAGCACAATTCCACGTATACCATCAAACTTTATCGCTTTGGGATCGAAGTGTCCGACTCGGCTACAGATGGATAAGCGTACAGCGCCCCTTCAAATTCCTAACCCTATGAAAGTACTTCATATACCTCTCTTGGTTGGCTACTAGTTTTAGAATCTGCCTGATCTGCGGACCAATGACTACTCGCCACGGAGTGACATATTATGGAAATGTCAGAATTACGTCTGAAAATGAACGAATATCTCGCGCTGGAGTTCGCTATCGATGTAACACCTAGCGAAAATCTCCCATTCGTTCTTACCCTCACTCATCAAGATCCAGACCTAGTGATCTTCGAGTTTGAGGAGAATGAGCCATTCTTTGCAATTGAATCAACCAATTGCCTCGAATACATACCTAAATCCGGCATGACCGTTCAGGATCTCCTAACCGAATACATGGGATCGGGATGGATCGCTGACCGCGAGCCAGTATCCGATGACACTGTTGTCATAGGTGACCCCCTAGTTCCACCTCTTAGCGAGCGAAGGGCGAACTTCGGTAGGTTTGCTGCAGAAGAAGGTCGTAGTCATCCTGAAAACTGGCAAGTTATCGAGAGTGTGTTTCTCCGAAGTGCGACTAAGTACCTGGGACTCGTCGGTCAGCCTGGATTAGATCATGCTTGGATAATCGGGACTGGCTTGGCACCTATTAAGGTCGAGTTTCCACAGGCGTTGGCTTCTCGGCGGATTGCCTTTGGGATCGGCAAAGCACTTCAGACTGGAATACTGAGGTGAAGCTGCTTCTTCTCATGAATTGTGCTTACACGGAATGAAAAAACCCTTTGAATACAAGCCTCGATGTAAGATTCGCGCGGTGCTAGGATCGGCCTAGTAGGTCGCGGTACCACGGCATTTCAAGGTAAACTCTAGTGTCCGACATGGATAAAGTCCGGGGAGCCAATCTAGAAATAGAAAGGGGGCTGGCGGTATCACCGGCAGCCCCCTGCTTTCTCTGCAGCGTTTACGGCCACGCTTGCGCGTTGAGTCGTTATCGACGGGCTAGTCGCGCGCCGACTCCACTTTTCAATACGATTTCACAAATATGATCGAGCCGCTCAATGTGCTCGTAGGCCGCCCATGGATCCGTCGCCACGGCGCACACGCCGTGATTCGTTTGCCCCACGATGTCGAATTCCAGGGTCCCGTCTGTTTTCAACCCTAAATATTCCGCTGTCACATCGGCGAGATCACGGGACAGGGCCGGCAACGCAGCAACCGTTCGCCCAACACGCGTATACCGAGAAATCTCGGGAAATTCAGCACTCATCGCCTGCAAATCAATTCCCGCATACATCGCTGCCACGATATGGGTCGCATGAACATGCACAACCGTGCGAGTCTTTTTCGTATCTCGTTGGAGATTCCAATGCATCCACAGTTCACCGGAAGGCTGCTGCCCGTCCCGCACGCTTGGCACCAATTGGCCGGTTGTGGGGTCAGTCACCACCTCCAATCTCACGACATGTTCGGGATGAACAATGGTTTTCCGCCATCCCGACGGTGTGATATACAGGTATTTTCCATCCCGTTTCCGCATGCTGATGTTTCCGTCTCTGGTAGTGATCCAGCCTCGCTCATACACTCGCCTCATCACATCGCCGATTGCGGTCAGCATAGCTGCCTCCTATGAGAAACAAGGATCCAGCATCTGTTATCGGCTTTTTGCTTCCGGGTCTTGAGCAACACACGATGACTCAGAAGGAACGGAAATTGATTTGGGCAGCCCGAGCGAATTTTGGCTATGATACCCAGCCTATGACTCTCCTCGACGCGTTTAACCCTGCGTTGCTGCTTCGAAACCCACATCTCATGACGCTGATTCCTCGCTATTGGCCTCGTCGGGGATGGAGTGAAAGCCTGCCATCCAGTGAACGTCGTTTCACGACTCAACCAGGCACCCAACTTCTCGGACTTTGCCATTGGCAGGATGACCCCACAACGGCACCCACCGCCCTCTTGGTTCATGGCCTTGAAGGCTCGGCCGATTCTCACTATATGCGTGGGATAGCGGCAAAGGCCTTCTGTGCGGGGTTCAATGTCATTCGGGTGAACCAACGCACCTGCGGGGGTACGGATCACCTGACGCCGACTCTGTATAACAGCGGACTCAGCAATGACTACCGCGCCATCCTCCACGAATTACGCGAACGCGATGGCCTGAGCCGTATTTGGCTCGTGGGCTACTCGATGGGAGGCAATCTCGTCCTCAAGGCAGCGGGCGAGCTCCAACGCTCGGACGCAGCCCTTGCAGGGGTGGTGGCCGTCAGTCCTAATATTGATCCCACGCAATGCGTGGCCGCTCTAGAGGAACCTCGGAACTGGCTCTATCATGCGCACTTCCTTTCGAGCCTCAAAGCGCGAATGCAACGAAAAGCCGCGCTGTTTCCAGGCCAATGGAATCTCTCACCGCTGCGATCCATGAAAACGATTACACAGTTCGATGACACCTACACCGCGCGCGACGGAGGATATCGGGATGCTTCGGACTATTACAATCGAGCAGGAGCTCGCCACGTATTGTCTGAGATTGCGGTGCCGACGTTGATTATCACGGCCGAAGATGACCCGTTTATTCCGGCATCAATATTTAAAACGGCAGGGATCAGCACCAATCGCCATATCACCCTGGCGATGCTACGGAACGGCGGACACTGCGGGTTTTTTCAGAAACGCCGGTATGGAGAAGATCGGTTCTGGGCGGAAAACAGACTTATTGAATGGATCTCTTCGCGGTCATAACTCACTCGGCAAGGTCGACGTCTCACACTTCAAGCCAGATATTTTCAGGAATTGGGACGAGAGCGAACCAGGCCGATCCCAACATCAGACAGTACGCATTCCTCATCTCATGTTCGCGTTTTGATGGGCGGGTCCGGCTTGCTGAACTGGTCTTCAAACCCCAGATGAGGCCTGGCCAAAAATGCTCCCGCGAGTTTTCGACCATCATCATAGACCGGCTGGGCCGCCTGCCATTCCGCCATGGGCGGGTTTACGGGAAGGCTCACCATAAATTTGGTGCCGTGCCCTACGTCACTGAACACTTCCACGTAGCCGCCGTGCTCCTGGACAATTTGGTGGGCAATGGTCAAACCAAGACCCGTGCCCTCACGTTCGCCGCTCTCGTGCTTCGTGGTATAAAACGGATCAAAAATATGATCCAGATCGTGCGGTTCGATTCCCGGCCCACTATCCTCCACCTCGATCTGCACCCACGGCTCATTCACAGATTTGACGAGTTTTCGTGTACGGACGGAGAGGCGGCCCCCCTGTTCGTTGCCGATGGCTTCCATCGCGTTGATAAATAAATTCAGCAGCACCTGTTTGATTTGCTGACGATCCAGCTTGACGTAGGGCAAATCGGGCGCGAGTTCCTTTTGAATGGTGATTGCTTTACTGCTCGCCTTCACCTCGATAAAATACAAACAAGAGGACACGACATCGTTCAAGCTCTCCTGTGTCAATTTCGGGGTCATATACCGCGCGTAATCCAGAATCTCGTGGACCAACCGTTCAATCCGCTCCACATCCTCACAGACCACCTGACTAAACTGCTCCATGAATTCCACATCATCCCGCCGGTCGGGAGCCAGTTGAACGAATGTTTTAATGGAGGTCAGCGGATTCCGGATCTCGTGAGCAAATCCTCCGGCCATGGTTTCCAGCGACCGGAGCCGGTCGGTGCGGCGCATCAACAACTGAGACCGCCGCAAATCTTCGTACAGCAGGGCGTTATCGATGGCGATCGCCGCATGCTGCGCCAGCGTTTTGAGCAGCGCCAGTTCTTCCGTCGAATACATCCCATGATTTGCACGGCGTCCTAAATTGCAAAAGCCGACAAGCCGTTCCTTGCTGATCAAGGGAATGCACACTTCCGATTCCAAGCTATTCAGCGTATCCAGCAGTCGCAGATAGTCGAGATCCGCCTTGTCATATTCGATCTCCTCCCGGACGAGAGCGGTTTCCGTTCGCAATAAAGCTCGCGGGAATTCGCTTTCCATCTTGATGGGAGGCACGATGACATCTCTCGTCACAAACCCATAGGACGCCGTCAAACTGTACACCCCCTGCTCTTTATCGAGGACATACACTGACGCGGTTTTGATGTTCATCACACGGGCTAGGGTTTGGACAATTTCCTTCGTGAGTGATTTCAGCTCGAGGATTGCCACCAGGGACTTCGAGAACTGCACCAGTGTGTCATACGCATCATAGCGCTCACGAAAGAGGGTCTGCCCGATCGCACGCTCGACGCCTTTTTGCAGATTGGCCAACCCACTCGACACAATGACAAAGAGCCCGAAGAGCACTCCGGCCAGCAGATAGTGGAAGGTGCCGGTGAAAATTCGAATGACCAGCAGAATCATCATGTAGGCCGGAATCAGCCCCGCCAGCTTGATCGATAACATGACCTTCGGCCTGCTCGGCGCGAAGGAAATATCCATCAATTCATATCGTGCGATGGCATAGGCGACGACCGTGACGGACAGTCCTGCCAGCAGATAGCCGACCGGATAAAATCCGATGCCGTAATTCTGCAAGAAGTCGAGGGAGGCCGAGAAGCCAAGTACCAACGCTGCGAAGGTATATTTTAATTGGGCGCCTAACAGAGGAGCGGAGGACTGATGCAATCGATACCCCTGATAGAGCCGATACACGGTCAGACCGCCGCCCCCCACCACATAGGCGACCAACCATGGGTGGAGCACTCCCGCCTTCGGGTACCGGCCCCAGTAATAGAGGTACTGTCCATCCACCACATAGGGCGTGAATAAGAGACTCCAGAATAGGCCGCCTATGGCGTAGTGCCACAAAATCACCCGATCTGGCGCGGCCCCTCCCGCAAGCCGGTGCGCAAAGTGGTAGGTCAAGGCGGGCAAAAAGACGACGCCGGTGTAAATCACTCGCACCCAGAACAGGGCTTCCTCGTCATGGGGAGCAGAGAACAGCATGAAGCAGCCGAACAGCCAGAGGCACGCGGCACCGCAGACGGCGCTAAACACCGTATTAGAGGAGGAGCGCGGATTATTGCTCAGCACCCACAAGGCACAGATCAAAAACAGCGTTCCGGCCAATAAGGGAGGAGTGGAATGCCCGGTCGCCCGATTGCTAAGAACGGCGCCGATAGACGTCGCCACCACGATAATCGCCAGCACGATGGCATATCCCAGGCCCTTGTTCAGGACGACGCTGATATTCATCAGGCGATATCGCACGATCGTATACGCCATCAAGGCGGTATACACCGTGATCAGCACCGTGCCGTAGGGCAGAAGCGGCACACCGTACCAGAGCGGGAAATTCGTCGCCCCGCCTGTATAGCCAATGACGCTGGCCACCAGCATGTAGGCATATTGATGGCGCCGGATTCCATTGGCATCGCGAAGCGCGACCCCCACAAGCGAGGTGGCGTAGATCACATACCAGAGAAAGTAGGCGAGAAACGGATGAAAAAATGGGCCGGGAATCGGCCAGAAGGAGAACGACATGGCCGGATGCACGCCCGCCACAAACCAGGGCGTCGTATCCGCGAGCAGGAACAGTCCGGCGAGTCCATAGCCGATCTTGAGCGCCTTGGCATGACGCGCCGCAATATCGAGAAACGTGACCGTGTGGTGAAAATACAGGATGGGGATGAGCGACGCGCCGGCCATGACCAGACGCAACAGGCTCAGCGCGAGGTCCCTCGACTCCGCAAGCTGCCACCCGCAGTAAAACACGCTCCAGAACGCGATGCTCAGACAATACAGCCCGTAGATCCGGTTGCGCGCGGCGGCAGGATCCCGGAAATAGACGAACATTCCGAGCCCTGTCGCAGCCAACGCATTGACCAGCGCGCTGAGTGCGAGCACTTTCATATCACGTACTCTGGGAGGAGCGGAGCCCTGTCATCATGCGGCAACCGTGACGTGCGCCAGGCCCTTCTCGGCCACGGCGATCAGCGCTTGATTTCCGAACGTGGAATAAATCCGCGGGCGAGAGACTCCCGCCGCTCGCAGCAGACTTTCTAATTCCGTCTGATAGTGGAAATGAAACGTGCCTTCGCCTTCGCGTTCCTTGATTCTACCAGAATTGTCCAGCAGGCGACGGCCTTCCTCGACCTGATCCCTCGTCTGAGCGGTATCCACGAAATTCCGATAAATGGCCGAGAGATCCGCATAGGGTTTCAAATTCGAAATGACCAACCGCCCCTGCGGCGTCAGCACGCGCAGATATTCGCGCAAGGTAAACAGCGGGTCGCGCACATACCCCAACACCAGGTTGCACACGACGCGATCGAAGGAATGATCGGGAAACGGCAGCGCAGATTCCAGATCGGCCTGGCACACGCGCATCGACATGGGCTCATAGGTGCGCAGCCCTTCGTAGAATTGCCCCTGCAGCGTCGCGCCGACCTGCTCGAAATTGCTCATGGCCTGCGCCAAGGCGGCCGGCACGAAGTCGAGACCGACATAGTCGGGTGAGCGAAAGTCCCCCCGCTTGCCGTATCGCTGCCGAAAGGCTTGATTCAGCTGCAGGAATACACCGAAATTTCCGTTCCCGCACCCGGCGTCCAGAATCCGTTCGCCCTGGTGGCAATTGCCCATCAATCGATAGAGATGATCCATAAGGCGCCAGAAATCGGCCACATTGGGAATCGTTTGAAAGTTCTGCAAATACTCCTGCCAGAAGGCCACGTGATCCGATTTTCCCATCGGTCGCCGCTGCTTGCTCCGTTCGCGCTCAAGCCGGTTCTGCGCGCCGATTTCACGGTGGGACGGTTCGACCAGCCGTTCCTGACGCCGCGCCGTCCAGAGTTCCTGTTGGCAACAGGCGGCAATTTGCCGATACACCGCGCGGGACTTCCGTGGGCTTTCTTGCAAGCGATGTAAGGCGCCCGGCACGACGAAGGAGTGGCGCAGATACGGCCCGATCGCCTCCGTCACACGCTCAATGGAGGCTGGGTCAACCCACGCGTCCTGCTCAGCATGAAACAGCACGACCGGAGTCCGTACACGCGCGGCATCGCACTGCGTCGTCAGAAGATCGGCATAGTTCCCCTCCACCGCATGCGCCAACCATCGATCGGCATCGATGGTGAGCCCCATGATATTCACCACGCCTTTGTGCACACCCGCCAGATGCTCTCCAATCAAATCCTCTTGATGCACGGCCTGCAGCGTATGCCGGACATCCATGATCCCGTTGATGACCGTCAAGAGGCGTACATGGGGCACCTTGCCGGCCACCTTTAATGCGACACGTCCCGCCAGACTTGTGGCCACAAGGCCGATCGGTCGACCCGGCCATTGATGGGCGACATGGTCCAACACGGTTTCGAGATCCGCCTCCATGTCCTCCAGGCGGAATTGAGTCACCAAGCCGTCACTTTCACCGACATGGTTCACATTGTCGTAGCGGACCACGTGGAACCCGTTACCCGCCAGGTAGTAGGCCAGGGGCACATAATCGCGCTTGCTCTCCCCATATCCGGGCGCCAAGACGACAATCGGGGCATCAGCCCCCTGCTCAACTCGCGGCCGGTCATGGCAGATCACGATCCGAAGGCCGGAAGGTCGGCGACATTCAGAAAACTCACTGAGCACGGCGGGACTTCCGGCCGTCGATTCGAGGCTCGGCTGCTGTATCTGTCCCAGCAGATGATCGATGATATCTTCCGCTTCCTTGGCCACCGGAAGAAACCGCACTCCGGCCAGCACGGAACGCCCAGCCACGGGCACACAGCCGGGTCGGGCGTCAGGTGCAGCCGGTCTGATCCACACGACTTGCCCCACCACCGAACAGGCCGTGGCCGGCAGTGGGGTGCTCACAGATTCCTGGAAAGCGGCCGACTGCAACCATCGTAATTCGAGTTCCGATCCCAAGAGATCCTCTTCCGCAGATAGCTGAACACAGGCGCCGTTGGGGGACAGGTCCGTCGTGACGCCGGCGGACAATGGTCGGCCACCCGTATGCGTCCGGAGACTCACTTCGGTGCTCAATCCAACCACGACCCGCTGCTGGCGCCGTCGCTCTTCCCGCGGACGCTCTGGCCGTCGCACCAACTGCATGGGAACCGGCGGCGCGGGAGCGGGCTGTGGAGAACCCGTATCGATGAGGGACTCTTCCCCTTCCTGCACGACCAAGGCGGCTGCCAGGCGTATCTGTCTTGGTGCGGTCGCACCTTGACTGAGGAGTGATGCCACGACCCGTTCGTCTGCGGCACTTAGGCGGACGAATTGGATGGCCAGGGTCACCGCGGTGTGCGTACGACCGGACACGTGCAGATCCTCAGACGAGCGAATGCCGCACACGATGCCAAGGCTGTCCAATCTGCCCTCATCCGGGTTGAAGCTCAACATCATCTGTTGATTCAGCATGGCAGGAATGTCGAACACAAAGTCCATCGACAGCCCCCCGAGACTGAGGCTCTTGGTGACCCCTTTCCAGGTTTGCCCCTGAAAGAACAACTGAGTAGAGAGGCGAAGCGCAAGACGACGAGACGCGCGTCGTTCGGCAAGAGACAGTGACCAGGCGTCCTTCGTTTTCTTTCTATCGGCCACCGGAACGTTCAGGCTATCCTCATGCCCGCAGAGAGCAGGTAACGGCTGACTCACATTACGCGCAGTGCTATCAGACGACATACATTTCCTCCCGCTAGTTTGAGTCCTGGTGTCGGCCCGGCCACAGCATCGCGCTCAACAATCTGTGGCCACCTCGCCCCTTCATGCATCGACCTCCGGGCGAGGCTGGACTCTTGCAAGCGCACGAACGATTCCAAAACAGCGGGAGGATGTCGGATGATCAAAACCAGGAAGGTTACGCGGCACGCACAGCCTCAGTGTAGGCACACAGCGACTAGCTCACCTGTCTGAGATTCGAAGCTTATTCTAGGGAATTAGACATAATTGTCAACTCATCAGCTAAAAAAAGATGCCGCAGCCTACTAGAAATAACTTAGTTGATAGCTGCAGAGCTGAAAGTCCTTGGTCGTGACGCCCACCGCCGCGAGAAAGAGGGCGAGACCAGTCAGAGCGCTGACGATCGTCATAATGCTGACGGACACACACTCAGGGCGCATACGTAATACCGTATCTCCACCACTCCGCACCAGGAACCTAAGAGCCGCCCGGCCTTTTGCCGGAGGCGTAGGCCTCATCTCTTCCGTGGTGCCTCAGACAACCAGCACAGACCCGATAGCCAGCTCATCAGCTTCATGGGCCAAGCGATGGTTCGGCGGCCTACGAGAGCGGTTCGGTTGCTTTGAAGGGGGAGTTATGTTACCCACAGGGCTTGAGCCTTCATGCTGTCACTCATCATGCACACTACTGCCATCCGACTCTACACTGGCCTGCTGAGCCTCCTCATGACCGGCTTTGTGCTGGGCTGCCAGTCCAGCCCGCCCGTCACGGAAGGGTATCCTCACCAGCAAGCACTCCAGGGGAAAACCCTCCAACAGGTGCTGGCCTGCGCCGGCCCTCCACTGCAGAAGCGGGAAAACGATACCGTGACCATGCTCCGGTACTACAGAGAGGCGCCGATCCTGGAGGAATCCATGGTGTCGTCGAAGGGAAGTCGGCCGACCGTTCATCACGGCTGCTGGGCGACCGTGATCCTCCACGATCAGCGGGTCGATCACGTCCGGTACCATTTCGTGCCGAGTTCCATGGACGCGTCCAATGATTGCGAAGAAATCTTTGCGAATTGCCGGAAATGAAGACCCGGCGCTCCAATGCTCACACCATTCTGGGCCTGATGTTGCTCGCCTGGTGCCTGCCGGCTGTGACCGACTGGACGGCGCCGGCCTACGGGCTCGAGAAATATGGCCGTCCACTTCCCTCCATGGACGAACCGGACCACGAAACCCGGAAAGAGGAGGAAACCCTCTTCGGCGGGTACTTCCTGACCGGCGCATTTGTGAAAAATCCGACCTTTGCCGCCCGCCCAGACAATACCGGTCTGGTCGGCATGCGTCACATGCTGCATCTGGAAACGGACCTCTACAAGCAATACCTCACCTTCTATACCGATCAGAACTTTTTCTCGGATCGAACCGACGGGTGGATCAAACTCTCTGAGTGGGACGCCACCTTCGCATTCACCGGCGTGCTGGACCGGTTCAATTGGCGGCTGCAGTATGAACGCGATGCGCCCCTCGACCGCCGGGGCTTGAAGCAAGCCTATGCCGACGCCCTTGTGACGGCACGGTTTCAAGCCATTCAGGATTCCACCTGGTGGCGGCGCACCTTTCCACACCAAAATTTCACCGCCTATGCCGGGGCGGGCTGGCTCTTCCACAACAGCCAGTACTTCGCGCGACCCAACAATACTGGCCGCGCCCTGTTCCGATATGTCGCCCATGCCGACCTGGACGTGTACAAGAACAAGGTTGTGCTTTATGGAGACATGAACCTCTTTACCGACCGAGAGGCGAGTAATACCCTGAATCCCTCCGAGCTCGACTGGATCGTCGGTATTGCCGTGCGCTGGCGAGATATGGAACTGGCGTTTTATCGCGAAGAAGACCGGCCGCTGGATCAATCAGGGCTGGTCCAAAAGTACTTTGCGGTGCAATGGCGCTTTGCGTTCGACGTGTCCAAAGGCGCGATGGAGCGAATGGGATGGAAACAGTAGGCGGGCACTATCGTCCGCTGAGATGACTCCGCACATCCTGCACATAGGTCTTGAAGGGGTCCGCCATAAAAAACGGCTCGGCGTCACGTAACTTAAAATTGGACCAGTTGATGATGTACTCGCAGGACAGATGATCACCATAATTGTGCGCGGCCTCCGCTTCGGCTCCGGTCGGGGGCGACGCGAGCAGATGCCGGACCAATTCACCCCGGCCGAAGGCCCGCGTGTTGCGAGGCGGATGGTCCTGCGCTAATTGAACGCTCTTGTCCGTCGTCAGGCGAGGCCCTCGCCCTTCCTCTTCAAGGCCGTAGCAGAGTCCCCGGTCGGGATGGAGGTTGTGGTATTCCAGATCGAGACTCTTCAGCATGGGATCATCCCAGGTCAGCTGTTCCGCTCCACGGTAGGTTTCCAGCAGCCAGAGTTTCGAAGCCCAATCGATCCGCCCCACGAGTGTTTCATACCCCTGCCGCAGGTCGCTCAGCACCGATTCCCATTGTTCCAGTACCCAATCCGTCTCTTCGTCCTGTCCCTTGCAGTGGCGCTGCGCGGCAGCGAGAAACTGCTCTTGAATATCGATGGCGGACATCGACTGCCCGGAGTCCAGGCGGACGATCCATTGGCGATCCGGGTCTCGCGAGATCTCCTGCAAGGCCTCGACCGGCTCGCTGATTCCCAATCCACGGGGAGCCTGCCCGGCTTCGATGAGCTGCAAAACCAATCCTGTCGTGCCCATCTTCAGTGCCGTGGCATACTCGGCCATATTCGAATCGCCGCAGAGGAGATGGATGCGGCGGTATTGATTGGGATCCGCCAGCGGTTCATCGCGTGTATTGACGATCGCCCGGTTGTGCTGCACCCACTCGAAGAAATCGTTCACGATATAATCGGCCCGCTGCGAGATCTGAAACGGAACAATCGATCGATCCTGCGCATCCCGCAGCCCGGGGCGATGCAAGATGAGCTCGCCGATTTGCACCCATTCATTAGGATCACCGGCACAACCGATCCTGCCCGCGCCGGTAAACACCTGGCGGGTGACCAAAAAGGTCACCAGGGGGCCAAGACCACGCCGGGAAAACGGGAACTGACGGGTGACGAGGTAGTTTTCGTGCGAACCGAACGTGGCGTCGGTTTCGTGATCGATATTGTTCTTGATGAGCGAGACCGTATCTTCCAGCCCCAACGCCGTCACGGCCTGCTGAATGATCCGGTCTCCGGCGCGATCGGATGCGACGAGATCCGCCAGCGTCGTGCATTCCGGCGAGGCATATTCCAGATGGCCCATGTCGATGTAGATCCGCCCGGCATTCGTCAAAAACCCCCCGTTGCCGGGCGGCTCATCATGTCCACGGTGGTGAAGATCGAGGACACCGCGGCGAGCGGCATGAAAAATGTGATCCCGGATACGCTGCGCCACCCAGGACGGCGAATGGTCAGGCCGATCCTGGTTGACCAGGAGGCCATATTCCGTTTCGATTCCAAAAATACGATTCAGCATGTCAGCACACTATTGATACGGGTATCCAGGGCCTGCTCGATACCAGGCCGATTTGTTCCGTCATACGTCGATAGCACATCAGTGAGAATCTGAGGCCCGAACGGCCGGAGGCAGCAAGCGGCCTAATTCATCCGCACGCAAGGCCCGGTATTTAGACGAACCAGGACCATTGCGTTCCAGCAGCACACATTCCAGCGACTTTTCCGCCACGGTCTGCCGCACATGGACCAGCAAAGCCGTTGTGTCCGGCAAGGCCTCAGCTGCTGCCTTTTCTCCGGACTCGCGCACGGACGATAACTCACCCTCTGGATTTCCGGATGACGTTTGCGCCAGAGATCCCACCGCCCACGCGCAGAGGCCGGTTTCTACGGCCTGCGCCAATGGAGCCTGAGCAAATCCTGGCTGTGCGTCGATATACCGACCCATTTCGATTTGCACGGCGGACGTCGCACCCAATGCTGCCCAGCCGCGCCGCTCTTCAAAATTTCCATCATAGTTGATAGTCAGAAACAGGTCTCGTTCCGGCTTCACGCCCAATTCGGCCAGCAGAATTTTGGCGATGAAAGGCGCTTTGTAAATTTCTTCAAAGGCCTGTTTGATGGTCGGCGCTAACCCGTATTTCATCAGTCGCGCGCCCGTCACATCGGACGGCGATCGATTAAACCCTTCGACATGGGCCATTTCCAAGAGCGAGAAGCGCAATTTCTCCAGATCGGCCGGATGCCCCATCCCGCCGAGCGCAATGCGATCATAAATCTCATAGAGTTTGGGCGTCCCACGGCTCACGGTCAGCATCACGATGCCGCCGGCATAGGCCAACGCCACCACCGGCGAGCCCATCGTAAACTGTTCATCGAGATACTGGCGTCGATTGCCGACCGCCTCGATCCACCGATAGGGTTCTTCATACATATCGCGTCACCTTCATCCTGATCATAGAGCCCGTGAGTTCGCGAGCCTTCACGCGACCATCTGTCGGCTAGAGCGCGCGGACGACGTCACGCTCGTACAATTGTTTCAAATTGGTATCTGGAATGGTCTGCACGCCTGCTGCGGTAATGAGTTTCACGACCGGGTAGAGATTCAGCTCACGATTCACGCCGCCCGTCGCCGAGTCGAACTCCGCCGCGCTGGAGAGTAATCGCAGGGCTTGCACGGTAGCCTGCTCTTCAGGCAAGGCTGCCAGCGGTTGAGGGCCCCAGGTATTCACATAATGAAGAATGCCCCGGATCGTGGGCGAGCCGGAACCGGACACGGCATACTCCACCGCTTCGAACTCGGCCCCCAGAATGTCGTAGAAATAGATCTTCGCCGCCTCTTGCTCATGGTCATACCCGGCAAAGACCGGCACCACCGCTCCCGTTCCGGCTAACGCCGCCGGCACGTTTTCCTTGAGCAACTTGGACACCGCGCGAAGTTTGCCCTCAAAACTCAGCTCCTGCAGCTGCGTGCGGCGATAGTACTTGAATGAATGTTCCAGCACGCGCACCATCTCGTAGGCCGTGGCCGGCACACCGGCAATCGCCAGGACACTGTGGCGATCGATCTCCAGCACCTTGTCGGTACGGTCGTACATCACCATGTTGCCGGCCGTCGCCCGGCGATCCCCCGCGACCAACACTCCGTCCCGATACTTCAGCGCGAGAATCGTCGTGGCGTTCGGGATTTCCATTCCCGCCGAGGCTGCCACAGGATTGCCGAACTGATACCCCTGCGATTTCAACAGTTGAAAGAAGTCTCCTTGCATCCCCATATCATCTTCACCCACGTTTTGAATTCTCAGTTTTTCGTGTGGTCTCATCGCACCCATGCTGAGCCACGCAACGCTCAGCACTGACAACTCACCATTCTCTAGACTATTCTCCCGTGCGCTGCCGATACCGCTCCGCCTGCTTGGGATCGACCTTTCGCATCCGCTTCAGCAGATTATCCTTGTCCGGCGAACCGGTATCCGGCCGCCGGGGACCGCCGCCTTCTTCCGATGGGCCCGACGGTTTCGGCATCGGATCGCCCGGGGCTTCACGACGTTCCGGCATGTTTATATATGGCATCATTCTGCATCCTTTCGTCTAGCAGGATGCTGAAAACGTCCGCCAGCGGCGTTCTCACCTCGTTCAGATCCTCAACGTACCCAGAGGGTACGCCTCGGCCCCTCACTCGGTTCGTCCTTGCTGGACAGCCATTGAGCATCCTGTCACGCTCTTCGTTGTCGTCCAATGCGCTGATGGCTACGAGTAGTCTCGCAACTTGCCTGCCCATGCAGCCAGCGCATCGGCAGGAGACGCTGCGGTTTCGAACAGGCCGGCACAGGCCTGCACGGCTTCCGGGTCGAACAGATCGCCCATCTCCAGCGTACGGCTGCGCAACCCGCCCGCGAACTGCACCCGCTCCCATTGCATCCCCGTGATCTGTTCAGGAAACCGCCTGACACACAGTCCGCGCAATCCTCCGCGGGTATCGGAGGGACCCGCCGCGAGCGCCTGCGCAATGTCACGCTCGGTCGTCATGCGCCACGTCTTTCCTTCGGCTTCGAGGCCGAGAAACAATCCGCGATCGGGGTTCAGATTATGGTATTCCAAATCCAGGCTGGCGAGCCAGGGATCCTCCCATGCGAGCTGTTCCTCGCGCATGAAGGTTTCTAACAACCAGTGTTTCGTGACCCAATCCAGCTTGCCGACCAGTTGTGCGCGATCCCCCTCGAGCAGCCGCAGGGTGTCATGCCATTCCCGCAGGACCCAATCCGCGTCCGGATCGCTCCCGCTACAGGCCCGGTTGGCCGCATTCCAGTACTCCGCCTGAATGGCCAAGCCGGTCATCGTCCGGCCATTCTTCAACCGCACGGTCGCCTTGAGATCGAGATCGCGAGATAGTTGCTTGATAGCGGCCACCGGCTGCTCCAACGCTATCTGCGGAGCCACGCCCCGCTGCAGCATATCCAGCACCAACCTCGTCGTCCCGACCTTGAGCGCAGTGGCGTACTCGCAGAAGTTGGCGTCCCCCACAATTAAATGCAGCCGCCGATACTTCGCCCGGTCGGCATGGGGTTCGTCGCGCGTATTGAGAATGGGGCGATTGTGCATCGTGTCCACACCCAGCTCCGCTTCCATAAAATCGGCCCGTTGCGAAAGTTGGAAGGGGCCTGGCACAAAGCCGGATTCCTGGGCTTCCATGCCCACCTTCCCTGCGCCGGCGAACAATTGGCGGCTGACCAGGAACGGCAAGAGTCCCTGCACTAATTGTGGAAAGGGTAGTGAGCGCGAGACGAGGTAGTTGTCGTGGCAGCCGTAGCTGTGGCCATGAAAGTCGGTATTGTTTTTGTAGAGTTGTACATGCGCACCGCCCAGCCGCTGATTGCGGCGATCCGCCGCTCGCTGCACAATGCGCTCCCCGGCCCGGTCATGCGCCAGGAGATCCTTGAGCGTTCGACATTCGGGAGTCGAGTATTCCGGGTGCGTGTGGTCGTTGTAAAACCGCGCGCCGTTCGGCAGGACCAAATCGCTCTTCATCTCATGGAACGAATAGGGACGATGGGCATCCACCTTGGCGAAGTCGTCTTCCTCCTTGTCCTGCTGCAGACCGGAGACGCGGAAGCCGCGCGCATCCTCGTGCGGATCTTCGCCCCGGTAATCCCACCGCCGCTCGAAATCACCGGACAGATGGGCGCGCACCAACTCCATCGATTCCTCGACCGGATCGACCGCATCGAGATCCTCCCTGGTGATGCCGTATTCTGTTTCAATCCCGAAGAGATGCATAACGTGATGCGTGGGGTGCCCCTTCTCGTTCCAGCCTCAGATAATCTGGTTCACCAACCGCTCCTCCGTCGGCCTGCCGCGGCGGAACGACGACACGCCCACCACCTGCTCAGGATGATGGTCCAACAACTTCAACCATTCTTCCGCCGCATCGTCGGGAGGTAACATCTCGCCTTCCCGATATTCCTCCTGCACGGCATCGAGCAGATCTTGCGCACGAACGCCGTCGCCGGCCGCGGCGCCGGTTTGCGCCACCGCCCGCTCGATTGCCTTTTCCTTTGCCCGCTGGACGATGGCAGACAGAATGGCCCCGCTGACAAGATCCCCGCGATACAGCACCTTGTTCTGCCCGTTTCGCAAGCGGATGGACAGGACGCGATTCTGGTCGGTCCGCGAAAAGAGACTCTCGACCACCTGCTCGATGACCGCGCGGCGCGCCGCGTCGTGCGATTGACGATGTTGCTCGAGCAACGCGGGATCGAGCGGGAGTGTGGCGGTCAGATACACGGACAAAATTTCCACGGCGGCCTCTCGCGTCGGGCGCGCCACTTTGATCTTCCGATCGATCCGGCCCGGCCGCAGCACCGCGGGATCGATCAAATCCGGCCGGTTAGAAGCCAGAATAATCACCACATCCTGCAACGACTCGATCCCGTCCATTTCCGCGCAGAACATCGGCACCAACGTATTGTTGATGTTGAACGACCGCATCGATCGTCTGGTGCCTAACACCGACTCCGCTTCATCGATGAAAATAAACGGCAGCGCCCCTTCTTTGCGTCTCGCACGCGCTTTGGCAAAGAGGTCACGCACGATCCGCTCGGACTCGCCCAGCCACATGTTGAGGATTTCGGGCCCCTTGATATGGAGGAACGCTCCGCTCGTCACCGGAGGATTTTTCCTGTGGCCCTCTGGAGAGGCCTGCTCCTGAGACGCTCGTACCAATTGCGATAAACTCGCCGCTGCCGCCTGGCCGATCATCGTCTTGCCGCATCCGGGAGGACCGTACAGCAGAAACCCCTTCGGCTGCGTAAATTGATATTTCGTGAAGGTGTCGGCATGGAGCAGGGGATATTCGATCGCCTTGCGGATGGCCTCGATCGCCTGATGCTGCCCCCCGATTTGCTCCCACGTGACACTCGGCACTTCATCCAGCAGATGTGTCCGGGCCTGACGATTCTCAAACTTTTCGATGGCAATCCGGTGAGTGGGTTCAATGCGGACTTCGTCGCCGGCCTTGACGTCCACGCCCAGCAAATCACTGGACCGTTGAAGAATCAACGCCTGCCGGCCCATATCCTGTTCAAACCGGATACGCCCATCCGGCAACACCTCCGCAACCTTCAGCACCGGCCCATTGCGGTCATACTCCAGGGCCTTGATCACCGTATACGCCTCGTTGACCAGAATCTGAGCCCCGATCTTGAGCTCCTCTGCCGTCAGTCGTGGGTCGATATTGGCATAATACTCTGCCCCGCCGACCACGATACGGGCTACGCCTTCCGCCGGCACCTCCACGAGCAGGCCCACACGGTTGGCCGGTGCCGTGAGCTTCGCGACGACCTCATTGAGCTTTTTCAGTTCCGTATCGCGCCGGTCCTGGACGACCGACTGCGCCGTCACGACATGGCGCAATTTATAGAGCAGCTTCTGCCGAGGGTCGCCGTCGGGAAAGGCGGCCAGGCATTCATCTATCAATTCAATCGGATCGGCAGGCGTCGAAGCGTCGCGCGACGGCGACTGAGGTGCCCCAGGGCCAGGCTGATCCGTATTCCGATGGTCACTCATGGTTATTCCTCCGGCTAACTAAACTCCGGTCATCCTAACACAGGGAGCCACACCACTGTCGCCTTAGGTCGCATCGATTATCCAATTTGCGCGCACGTCTGATGATATGAGAAACTTCCGTGAGCGAGGGCTTCACAGTGGAAACGAGCGCTCCCGCAGGAGACTCAAAAAGATCGTCCAGCAAGGCCGAAGCGAGCGAAGAGCCGAGGCGTACTCTCTGCAGTACGTTGAGGCTGTTCGCGATGCGAGAACGCCGCTGGCGGACTTTTTCAGTCTCCTGCCCATCAGTTGACGGCTTGAAGGGTCACGACGGCCTGCGTCCGGCGATTGCCGCGCGTGAACTCGATCATGACCTGATCACCAACCTTATGTTGTTCCATGAGATCCATCAGGTCGTCGATGGTCTCAACCGGTTTGCCATCCACAGCGACAATAATATCGCCCAATTCAATACGGCCGCCGACGGTTTCACGCGCGCCGTGAAGCCCGATCCGTTCCGCCGCGCTTCCGCGCCCGACCTTTCCGATGATGACACCTTTGATGCCCCACCGCCGCGCCATAGCATCGGGCACCAACGAAATGCCCAACCCCGGCCTGATCAGCTTTCCATGCTTGATCAATTCCGGCACGATGCGATTGACCGTATCGACCGGCACCGCGAAGCCGATCCCGGCAAACGCGCCGCTGGGGCTGACGATCTGCGTGTTCACCCCGATCAAGCGCCCGCCGCTGTCCAGCAAAGGCCCGCCCGAGTTGCCTGGATTGATGGCCGCATCGGTCTGAATCACTCCCTCGATGGTCCGGTTGCTCATCGATTTGATGGTGCGCCCCAACGCGCTCACCACGCCGGTCGTCAAGGTATGATCGAGGCCGAAGGGATTTCCGATCGCCAACACCTTTTGGCCCACCCGTAAGGATTGAGAGTTGCCGATGATGACCGGCTGGAGTGTGGACTCCGAGGCCTGGATCTGCAGCACCGCAATGTCGTGATCGGGATCAGCCCCGACAACCTTTGCTTTATATTCGGTCCGATCCGCCAGCGTCACCGTGATCGAATCCGCCCCGTAAATCACATGATAGTTGGTCACAATATGGCCCTGCCGGCTCCAGACGAATCCCGTCCCGGAACCCTGGGGCACTTCGAACACATTAAACGACCAAGGATCACGCTGCCTCGCCGTATTGGCAATGAACACCACGGACCGCGTGGCCCGGTCGAAAACCGCAATCGTCGCCTGTTCTTCCGGACTGAGCTCCGTCGGGGCCGCGACTTGCGCCACGGGCACAGGAGAAGTTCCGTCGGCCGCCACCCCGCCGACGGGCGATACCAGTCCTGCTATCAGGCTCCACCGCAACCCTATGCCCAAACGCCGTACGACAGATTCTTTCCTGCTCACGCTCCCCCGTCGCATCTATTCACCGATCACTTGCAGCACCAGCTCTCTGGCTCTGGGGCGCGTATCAAAATCCAACACGACGAGCTGCTGCCAGGTTCCCAAGGTCATCGCTCCATCCGTGAAGGGAATCGTGAGCGACTGTCCCTGGAGTTGTCCGCGCAAATGGCTATGACCATTATCCTCGCCCGCATTGCGCACATTGTGCTGCCAGTGCGGATCGGCGGGAATGAGGCGCTCCCAGAGAGCTTTTGTATCGGCACGAATGCCGGGCTCATCTTCGACAATCAGCACAGAGGCGGTTGTATGCTTGATGAACACCGTCACGATGCCCGCTCGGAGCTGCGTTTGCTCAAGCGCCGCCTGTACCTGGCTTGTAATATTTTCCATCCGGCTGTCGCCCTGCATCGGCACTTGAATCGACACGGTCTTGACGGCCATCCGCTACTCCTTACCAGCCTGACGCAAAAATGCCCGTTCTCTCTTTGATAAGGCCCGACCCCTCGCCTGTTCGAGCACGGCATCAAACGCGCCTTCTGCCGCGAGTTCTCGCAAGGCCTGCACGACAGGACGACTGACGATCCCTTCCTTTTGCAACCCATTGAGATAGAGAAACGCTTCCGCCAGGTCTTCGCGGCGCCGCACATAATAATCACGACCACGGCGCTGATTGCTGAACGCTTCGAACTGTTCGCACGCGACGAGGATCTCCGCCAGCTGCCGGACCCAGGGCTGCGCGCCCGCCAATTTTTCAGGATAGTAATAGTAGAGCATGATCCGGCCCATCCAGGGCGCCCAGGCCACTCCCAGATCACGCAACCCGGGTTTCACGATACGTAGTCGCGCGGCCAGGCGGCGGGCATAGCCGAGGCGCATTTCCACCTGTTCGCAGGCCCAGGAATCCAGGGTGATGCCGGCCGACTCCATCGCAACTCGATACCGGGCGACAAAGGCTTCGGTCTCTCTGCCGTAGCGAGTCTCCGGATGAACGGCTCTCCATTCGCGAGGCCTCGTGGGGATACCCTGGGCGCGGGCCCACGACCAGATGCGGCCGAAGAGCGATCGATCGAGTCCGGCCCGGCCCAAGTCATGGAGGAGACAGGCGATCTGATATTGCTTCACGCGCGCCGGGTCGTGTCCCAATCGCCCGGCCACCGCCGCACACATCCTGGCTGTCCGCACAGCATGGGGGCAGTCATACCCTTTGATCATGCGCCCGGGACGACGCGGATCGGGATAATCGTAGAACCGTAACAACGTAGAGGCGAATGCCCGCGGCACCAGCAAGGGAAGGGAGGTATCACGTGTAC
>WBZQ01000642.1_pt1 | contig 26574 bp, 21 predicted proteins | sample 5204251 | NCBI WGS metagenome assembly WBZQ01 (sample SAMN12412402, study PRJNA552823) | activated sludge metagenome | isolation source: activated sludge from nitrification reactor of wastewater treatment plant... | place: USA: Virginia | collected 2017-09
CACCCGGCCCCTCGGGGTGCGGGTGCAGGACCTCAGCCCCGAGCCTGCCCGGCCCGCCGCGCCCCCGCCCGCCGCCGGCGGTGTGCGGCGCCTGCTGCGGGTCACCGCCTTCGGCTGGGCCAGCTGGGACCGGGTGGCCCAGTGGAACGGCGTCGCCTGGGGCAGCCGCTGGATGGAGTGGGGCACCCACGGGGAGGACATTGCCGTGCCCGACAGCGGCAGCTTCTCCCTCACCCGCTGGGCCGGCGGCTACGACCTGACCCTCCAGGGCGAGCTCACCCCAACCCAGGTGGTGTCCCTGCGGATCCAGGGCCGCCGGGCCGTCCCGGGCGACATCCAGGAGACCTGGGAGGTGGTGATCCGGGGCCTGCCGGTGGTGCCGGGCGACCCCTCCCTCTACCAGGCCATGGCTACCCCCCAGGCCAGCGTCGTGCCCAAGGATGTGGCCCGGTTCATCGCCAAGGCCACCTATGAGCGCACCTTCCCCAACGGCGAACGCCAGACCCTCGCCGGGGTGAACTGGACCCACCGCACCGGCCCCTGGGCCACCCTCCCCGACAGCCCCAACGCCCAGTGCGCCTATGTCAGCGTCAAGACCCAGCGCGTCAATGCCCGAAACGAGCCGGTGCCGTAGCGCCGGTGGCCGCATCCAACATTCGGTTATCCCCGTTTGCGCCAGCCCAGCAGGGCCCCTAACGCACCACCACCCACGCCTTCCGCCCCTTCTTCAGGGCACGGAGGAGGGCGGCCATGGCCTCGGCGGCGTCGGTGGGGGTCTGGGTGCCGGTCTTCTCGTCGAGGAGCATGATCTGGCCGGGGGCCACCGGTGGCAGGGTGAAGGCGGGGAAGTCCCCGGAGTCCTGGTCCATGGACTCGGGCCGGGGGCGCTGGGCGACCTCCTCCATGAAGCCCGCGCCGCTGTCCAGGCCCACCAGGCTCACGCCGTAGTGCTTGGCCAGGGCGCCCAGGGTGACGGCGCTGGGCCGGGTGCGGCCCACCTCCCAGCTGCTGATCATGGCCTGCTCGCAGCCCAGGGCCTGGCTCACCTCCACCTGGGTGAGGCCGGACTGCTTGCGCAGCCAGCGCAGCCGCTCCGCCAGCGTGCGGGGCTGGGCGGGCATGGGCGAGGTCTCGTAGGGGCCGCGGGTGGGCATGGCTCCATTGAAGCCCCGGAGGACCCGCACGTCCAGAGATACGGACGCAATTCCTGCAGTTGCATGAATCAAGAAAGACGCGGATTTTGCCAGCCGCAGGTATGCACCGAGCCGCCGTTCCGCTAGAAATAGAGGCATCCACTGCCGCCATGACGTTCTCCGAATGTGATCCCCCCACCGAGCCCGGGGCGATGCCCTCCTGGGCCCGCTCCGCCGACTGTGTGGCGGTAGACCGCTACCTGCTGGGGCCGGAGCTGGGCCGCGGCGGCATGGGACGGGTGCACGCGGCCTGGGATCCGGTGCTCAAGCGCGTGGTGGCCCTGAAGCTGCTGCTGGGCCACGACCCCGACCTCCACCTCCGCCTGCTGCGGGAGGCCCGCACCCAGGCCAAGCTCGACCACCCTGGCATCTGCCGCATCCACGACCTGGGCCACGCGGAGGGCCGTCCCTACATCGCCATGCAGCTGGTGCAGGGTCGCTCGCTGGTGGACCTGCATCCTGAGCTGGACTTCCGGGCCATGGCCTCGGTGCTGGCGGGGGTGGCGGACGCCATCCATGCCGCCCACCAGGCGGGCCTGATCCACCGCGACCTGAAGCCGGCGAACATCCTCGTGGAGACCCGCCCGGACGGCAGCCTGCATCCGTGCGTGGTGGACTTCGGCCTGGCCCGGGATCTAACCCTGCAGGACCAGACGCTGTCCTGGGCGGTGATGGGCACGCCCGCTTTCATGAGCCCCGAGCAGACGCAGGGCGAGGCGCTGGGTCCGAGCACGGACATCTACAGCCTGGGCGCCACCCTCTACGCGCTCATCACCGGCCAGCCGCCCTACGAGGGCAGCACGCTGGCTGGCCTCATCACCAACCAGTCGGACTGCGGCGTGCGAGCCGTGCGGCGCCTCAACGCGGCGGTGCCGAGGGACCTGGAGACCATCACCCTGAAGTGCCTGGAGCGGGAGCCAGCCCAGCGCTATGCTACGGCCCGGGCGCTGGCCGAGGACCTGCGCCGCTTCCTGGCGGGCGAGCCCATCCTCGCCCGCCCGGTGGGCCCAGTCGGCAGGCTGTGGCGCTGGGCCAGGCGGCGTCCCGCCCTCGCCACCACGGCCGCGACGGGCCTTATTGCCTCCGGGCTCCTGCTGGCCTGGAACGGCCACATCCGTGCCACCTCGCGTCTGCGCGAGCAGGCGGCCCAGCGCTTCGCCCTGGAGATCCGCGACGCCGAGCACCTGCTGCGCATCGAGCGCATGATGCCCGGCCACGACATCCGCCCTGCGGAGGCGAGGCTGCGCGCGCGCATGGCGCAGATCCGGCAGGCCCTGAACCGGCTGGGCAAGCCGTCACAGGGGCCTGGCCACTACGCACTGGGCCGCGGCTACTTGGCCCTGAAGCAATACCCCGAGGCCACCCGTGCCCTGGAAGCCGCCTGGCAGACCGACTTCCAGGCGCCGGAAGTGGCCTATGGCCTCGGCATGGCGTTGCTGAAACAGCACGAAGAGTTGAGGCTGCAGTCCATCGCCAAACACGAGCCCAGCGAAGTCAGGCTGCGCCTGAAGCAGGAGATGACTCCGCCAGCCCTGCAGTGGATGGCCCGGGCCAAGGGGGCGAGCGTCGACCATCCAGAGTATGGAGCTGGACTGGCGGCCCACGCGGAAGGGCAGGTAGAGGAGGCGGATCGCCATTTCGCGCAGGCGCTGGAGCAGGCGCCATGGCTCTACGAAGCCTGGATCGACCGGGCCAGCAACCAGATGGATGAGAGCCGATTCGCGGGCAGGACCGCCACGCCCGAGCAGGTCAAAGACGCCCAGGCCACCGGCGAAGCCTACCTGCGCCGGGCCCAGCAGCTCGCCCCCAGCGATGATGAGGCCCTGCTCAAGCATGCGCAGCTGCTCACCGGGGAGGCCATCACCCGTGCGGCCCGGGACGACCGCCGCTCCCGGCCGATCCTGGAGGCACACCGCCTCCTCGAACTGGGTCTCGCCATACGCCCGGATTCGGAAACCATCCGGGTCTTCCTGCCGAGCACAGCCCTGCAACTGGGCTTCCTCATGCTCTCCAGCGGTGGAGATCCCGCCCCCATGATCAGGACCGCGGCCCTGCGCCTGGAGTCAACTGCGGACCGGAAGGACTGGTCGCGGGAGACCGAGTGGCTCATCACCATGGGCACCCTGCACCACCTCTGGTGGGTGGTGGCAGAGGCGGACCAGCGCTTCGGACGGGATCCCAAGGGGGCCCTGGCCAAGGCCCGGTATTGGCGGAATCGCGTCGCCCCAGACATTCACCATGCCTTTTCCCTCCTGATCGAAGCCAAGGACCTGGCAGATCGGGGCAGGAACCCGGACCAGGTCTACCGGGAGGCCATCGGAATTCTGGTTGGCCTCCGCACCGCACTCGAAGGTGAGAGCCAGCCCTTTTGGCACAGCACCTTTGGGCAGGCGCTCTATGAGCAGGCTCAGTGGGAGTGGATGGCCAGGCGGGGCGGGCAGGAGCCCCTTGGGCGGGCGATCGCATCCCTCGAGAGCAACCGCTCGAGGGATTCGCGCTTCGCCTACACCTTCTACCACCTGCCCCGGGCCCAAGCCCTGCGGGCGCGGATGGCCCTCGCCTCGGGGCAGGATCCCTGGCCCCATGTGAAGGCTGCAGTCGCCCGCGGAAGGCAGGGGCAGGCCATCAACCCCGACAACGCCCACCTCCACCTGGCCGCGGCCGATGCCTACCTGGCGGAAGGCCAGGCCTGGGTCACCAAGGGCGGAGACCCCACCCCATCGTGGGCAGCCTGCCGAGCCGCCCTCGCCAGTGGTGAACGCGCCAACCCCCGGGACTACCGGCTCAAGCTGCTGCGGGCGGAGCTGGAACTGACGCTGGCCCAGGCAAGTGGAGGGCCCGCCCCTCACCATGTCCATGCCGCCACGGCGGCCTGCCGGGAGGGCCTGGCCCTCAAGCGGGATGAGCCGGGGTTCCGCCGGCTTCTGGCCCGCCTGGGCGACCCGGAGGCGCGGAAGGCCCGATCGACTCTCGACCCATAGGTCCTTTTATAGACAACACTTCGCGCTGTGGGATGATGGTCTCCCCTTTCCGGAGCATCCATGAATCCATCCCTTCTCACCCGCGAGGCCCTGGGCCAGTTCGCCACGGAAAGCCGCGCGGCCTTCGAGGCGGAACTGAAAACCCTGGTGGAGATCCCCTCCATCAGCGCCGACCCGGCCCGGCAGGGCGATGTGCGGCGCGTGGCGGAGGCCGCTCGCGCGCTCTTCGAGCGGCACGGCGGCAAGGCCGAGATCCTGGAGACCAGCGGCAATCCGCTCATCCATGGCTGGTTCGGCGAGGACCCCAGCCTGCCCACCATCACGGTCTACAACCACATGGACGTGCAGCCCGCCAATGAGCCCGAGTGGACGGCGGAGCCCTTCACCTTCGTGGTGGACGGCGACACCTACCGCGGCCGCGGCAGCACGGACGACAAGGGACCGGCAGTCACGGCCTTCTTCGGTGCCCTGGCGGCCCGCCGGGCAGGCGTGCCCCTCAACATCCACTTCCTCTGGGAGACCGAAGAGGAGATCGGCTCACCCAGCTTCGGGGGCGGACTGAACCGCCACAAGGACCGCTTCCGGACCGACGCGATCGTGGTGAGCGACACAGTCTGGATCACCCGCGGCAAGCCCAGCACGCCCGCTGGCTTGCGCGGCCTCAAGGGCTTCCGGCTCACGCTGGAGACCGCGGATCACGACCTGCACAGCGGTGTGGTGGGGGGCGCGGCGCGCAACCCCCTGGCCGAGCTCATCAAGGTGGTGGCCGCCATGATGGACGGCGAGACCGGCAAGGTGAAGATCCCCGGCTTCTACGACGAAGTGGTGAAGCCCTCCAAGCAGGAACTGGAGGAATGGGCCAATGCCGGCTTCAGCGTGGAGACCTTCAAGAAGGACCACATGATCACCGGCATGCGCACGGAGGATCCCCTCAAGGTCATGAAGCGCGTCTGGGGCCGGCCCACCATGGAAGTGCATGGTGTCGTCGGCGGCTACACGGGCCCCGGCATCAAGAGCGCCGTGCCGCCCCGGGCCGAGGTCAAGATGAGCTGCCGCCTGGTGCCCGACATGGACGAGCACAAGACCATCGGCCGCATCCGCGCCTTCGTGAACGAGCACTTCCCCGACGTGCAGTTCCACGAGGAGCATGGGCTGGCGCCCTTCAAGGGCCACGTCACCGGCCCCTACGCCGAGGCCATCAAGGACGCCTACAAGTTCGCCTTCAACGCCCCCTGCAGCTTCACCCGCGAAGGCGGCAGCATCGGCGCGGTGAAGACCATGGAAGACATCCTCGGCTGCGAGGTGTTCTTCCTGGGCCTGAGCCTGCCCAGCCACGGCTACCACGCCCCCAACGAGAACTACGACTGGGAGCAGGCCAGCGGCGGCATCGCCGCGTTCGCGCACTACTTCCAGACCGTGAGCGGCATCAAGAACTGAAGGCCCTTCCCTGTGAGAATCGCCGGCCGATGGCCGGCGATTCTCATTAGAAGGTGCCTTGGACGAGGCCCCCATCCACTAGCAGGCTCTGGCCGGTGACATAGGAGGCTGGGCCGCTGCAAAGGAAGGCGATGACAGAGCCCACTTCTTGGGGCTGTCCGATGCGCTTGGCGGGGATGGCGGCGGCCTGGCGGCGGAAGTGCTCCTCCACCGTGATGCCCTCAGCCTGGGATTTCACCTCGGCTAGGTGATGCTGGCGGTCCGTCATGACGTGGCCCGGCAGCAGTGCGTTGACCGTGATCCCTTCCGCGGCGGTCTCCAGGGCGAGGGTGCGCGTGAGACCCGACAGCCCCGCCCGCAGGGTGGAGCTGATGGTGAGCAGGGGGTAGGGCTGCTTGGCCACCAGACTGGTGATGTGGACGATGCGGCCCCACTGCCGCTCCCTCATGGCCGGCAGCACCAGGCGCGTCATGCGCACCACGTTCAGCAGGGTGGAGTCCACGCCGGAATTCCAGTCCGCGTCGCTGAGGTGGTCGAAGGTCGCAGCCTTGGGACCGCCGGTGTTGGTGACGAGAATGTCCACCGGACCCAGGGCCGCCACGGTGGCCCCGTGCCAGCGCGCCAGGTCATCGGCGCTGGAGACATCAGCCGCCACCGCCAGGGCCCGGACGCCCAGGGCCTCCAGCTCCTTTCGGGTCGCCTGCAGGGCCTCGGCGCCCCGGCCGCAGAGGGAGACCGCGCAGCCCTCGGCCCCCAGGGCCAGGGCCGCAGCTCGGCCCAGGCCCTTGCTGCCAGCCGCCACCATCGCCACCTTGCCCCGAATGCCCAGGTCCATGTCGTCCTCCAGGCTCCCAGGATAGGCAGTCCTGGTCCGGGCAGGACGCCCGGCATCCTTTCCCACCTCACTTCATGGAGGCCCGCAGCTCCACCAGCACCTGGTCTGCCCCATCCACCCGGATGAGGCCTAGGCGCGGGTACTCGAGGTCGAGGATCACGAAGAAGGTGCTGGAGAAGAGGGCCGCGAAGCCCAGGATGTGGGCCCAGCTCGCCACTTTGCGCTCGGCCATCCCGTAACCTGCGAGGAGCGCCCCGACCAGCATCAGGGCTGCGAGCATCCCGAAGACGATGACCGGCGGATGCTGTTCCAGGGCCATGCCCCGCGTGGTGGTGATATCGATCATGTCGTTGATGGCCGGGACCAGGAGCATGGCCGGGTGGGACTTCGCTTCGTCCCGACAGGCCATGACAGCCTGGGACCAGATGCTTTGCTGCAGCTGGATGGAATGCTCGAGGCCGGTCCTGGAGGCGGCTGAACCGCGCGGGTTCTGGGAATAGGCCAGACGGGCATCCAGATATTGCCGGAAGGCCTCCCGCAGGGGAGCCTGGACCGACGGACCCAGCAGATCGATCCGGAGGTAGGCGGTTCCGATGGCATTCACCTCCTGCGCGATCAGCTGCCGCCGGCCCTCCAGCCGCGAGGCGGCCCCCGAGAAGGTGAAAGCCAGCAGCAAGCCCATGAGCCCGAACACGGCGCCTTCCACCGCCCCCAGGCCCTTCCGGGCGCCCTCCGGATCTCCGGCCAGATGGCGGCACCCCAGGCGCCGACCAAGCTCCTGCAGCAGGAGCATGCCAAGGAAGAGCGCAGCGGCGATCGCGAGCGTGATCAGCGTGAAAGCCATCCTGCTTCCTCCAGCCACATGGGTTGGTCGAATGCTAGCAGCCGGGATTCCCCCCACCAATCGACGGGGCTTTGACAGGAGGTTGGCCCCGTTGCACCTTGGGACATGAGCCGAGCCTCCTCCCGTCTCCTCCTCGTGCTGCTGGTCGCCGTGACCGCGGCCTTCCTGCTGCTGGGCTGGCAGCCCAAGGCGGACCGCTTCACCTGGTTCATGGAGAATGTGCCGGTGCTCCTCGGCGTGCCCGCGCTGGCGCTCACGCACCGCCGCTTCCCCTTCACGAATCTCCTCTATGCCCTCATCGCCCTGCACTGCCTGGTGCTGATGGTGGGTGGACACTGGACCTACGCGGAGGTTCCCGCCGGGTACTGGGCCAAGGACTGGCTGCACCTGGCGCGCAACCCCTACGACCGGCTGGGCCATCTCTTCCAGGGTTTCGTGCCGGTGCTGATCTTCCGGGAGGTGCTGCTGCGCAAGGGGGTCTTGCAGCCCGGAGCCTGGTCCGTGGTGGTGCTGCTCCTCATGGTGCTGGGGCTAAGCGCGGCCTACGAGCTGTTGGAGTGGCAGACGGCGGTATGGACCGGGAGTTCGGCCGATGCGTTCCTGGGCACGCAGGGCGATCCCTGGGACACCCAGTGGGACATGGCCTGCGCCCTGATCGGGGCGGGTCTGGCCCTGGGCACCCTGTCGCGGCTCCATGACCGCCAGATGGGAAGTTGAGTCCAAGGACTTATCGGGAATCGGGAAAAGACCGATCCATCCCCTAAGCCGTCGAGGCAAAATTCCAGGGGAGTCCCCATGGTCTTGGAGGAGCGGTACCAGTTGGATGCACCCGCCACGCATTTCGCGCCGGCGGAGCGCGCCACGCCGGAGGCCCTCCGGCTGGAAGCTGAGGCCTGCCTGGGCCATCCGGTGGCCAGGTTCCTCGTGCAGGCGCTGGACGGCCTGGTGCTGATCCTCGATTCCCATCGCCAGGTGCTGGCCACCAACGACCGGGTGCTGGAGGTGGTGGATCCCGAAGACGGGACGCCCCTGGGACGCCGGCCGGGCGAACTGTTTGGCTGCGTCCACGCGCCCGAGGGCCCCGGCGGCTGTGGCACCAGCCAGGCCTGCGCCCACTGCGGCGCTGTGCTGGCCATCCTGGAGGCCCAGCACAAGGGGACCCCCGTGCGGTCCGAGTGCCTGCTCACCCTCCGTCGAGGGGACCATCACGAAAGTGCCGAGTTCGAGATCGTGGCCAGCCCCCTGGCGGTGGGACCACACCGGTTCATCGCAGTGATCCTGCACGACCTCAGCGCCACCAAGCGCCGCGACGCGCTGGAGCGCCTGTTCCATCACGACGTGGCCAACCTCATGCAGGGCATCCGGGGCTGGGCCGACCTGCTGGCCTCTGGCGCCAGTTCCTCCCGGGACATCGCCCAGAAGCTCGCGCATCTCACCGACCTCCTGGACCGGGAGCTGAAGAGCCACCGGGCCATGGCCCAGGCGGAGCGCGACGAGCTGAAGCCAAGGCTCCGGGCCCTCCTGCCGCTGGAGATCCTGGTGGACGTGGGGGACCTGCTCAGCCGCCATGCCCTGGCCCGGAACCGCGAGGTGGAGATCCTGCCCGCGCCCGAGGAGGTGATCTACACCGACCCCGAGCTGCTCTCGAGGGTCGTCCTGAACATGGCCGTGAACGCGGTGGAGGCTTCCTTCACGGGGGAGACCATCACCCTCTCCGCCCAGCTGGAGGGCCCTGACATCACGTTCCGGGTCCACAACCCGGGCACCATCCCGGAAGACATCCGCAGCCGCATCTTCCAACGCTCCTTCAGCACCAAGGCCAGCGTTGGCCGGGGCCTGGGCACCTACGCCATGAAGCTCTTCGGCGAGACCGTGCTGCGCGGGAAGGTGGGCTTCGACACGGGACCCGAGGGCACCACCTTCTGGATCCGGATCGCCCGATAGCTCAGGACTTGAGGGGACGGGGCGCGGCCGGGGGTGGGCAGCCCTGGGCTTGGCCCAGGCCCTTCAGGTAGGCTCGCCGGACGATTCCCGCCGCGATGGCCTTGGTGACCTGCCGCGAGGCCCGTTCGGCGCCCGTCAGCTTGCGCACCCAGCCGCGGAAGGGGATCAGCGCCTCGGCGCTGGTCTTCACGGCACCCACCGCGGCCTCGTCGAGCTCGGCCCGCCCGCGTTCGGCCAGGCTTGGCCCTGGTCCCTTGGGCGCGTCCAGGTCCTCGCCCAGGGCCGCGTCCAGCATCTGGATCTCGGCGGCGAGCCCAGCGCAGGTGGAATCAGCCGGCGGCGCGTAGGGAGCCTGCAGGGCCGTGAGCAGCACCGCCGGGATCTTGGTGCGCAGCAGGTTGAGGTCACCCAGGGGAGTGGTGGCGGCCCCGGCCAGCTGGTGGACCACCGGGGGACCGGTTTCCGGCTTGGAGCAGGCCACCAGCGGCAGGAGACAGGTCAGGGCAAGGCCGGAGGTTCGCATGGTCTCGGAGTATATCGGGACCGCCGGCCAGGGTGGCCGGGGCGCCACTGCTACCCTCGTGGCATGCACGCTCTGGAACTCGACTCCCTCACCAAGCGGTTCGGCGACAAGGTGGCGGTGGACGGCCTCAGCCTGGCCCTCGCACCCGGGGCCTTCCTGGGGCTGCTGGGCCGCAACGGCGCCGGGAAGTCCACCACCCTGAAGATGGTGACGGGCCTGCTGAAGCCCACCTCCGGCAGCATCCGCGTCCTGGGGCTGAACCTTGAAGCCGATCCGCTGGCGGTGAAGCGGCAGATCGGCGCCATGCCCGAGGACATGGCCCTGCTGGACATGCTCACGGGCCCCCAGTACCTGCGCTTCGTGGGCCGCATGTACGGCATGCCCGATGCCCTCATCGACGGGCGGCGGGACGAGCTCTTCGACAAGCTGGATCTCTCCGCGCCGCCCAAGCAGCTCATCGCCGACTACAGCTTCGGCATGAAGAAGAAGGTGGCCCTCTGCGCCGCGCTCATCCACGGGCCGCGGGTGGTGTTCCTCGACGAGCCCTTCGAAGGCATCGACCCCGTCACGAGCCGCACCATCAAGGACATCCTCCACAGCCTGCAGCAGAGCGGGGTGACCCTGGTGCTCACCAGCCACATCCTGGAAGTGGTGGAGCGGCTCTGTCCCCTCATCGCCATCCTCGACGAGGGCCGCCTCAAGGGCTTCGGCCCCCTGGAGGATCTGCGGCGGGGCGGCGAGAGCCTCGAGCAGCTCTTCGTCAACCTGGTGGGCGGCACCCAGAAGGGCAGCCTCTCATGGCTCTAGGCTCCTTCCGCGCCCTGCTGGCGGCCCACGGCCAGACCACCTGGAACCAGTCCGCCCGCGAGCTGGGTCGGCAGGGCCAGTGGGCCCTGGTTCTCACCGTGCTGGTCGCCGCCACCTTCGGCGCAGGCCTGCTCCTGGTGGGCACGGGGGTCCTTGGCTGGGTCCTCGGTGGCGCCCTGGACCGTCCGCTCCTGCCCCTGGTGCTCGGGGGCATGCTCAGCCTGGTGAGCTTCGGCGGCGGCCTCATGGGCGGGGTCCTGGGCGGGGCGCGCCAGCTCGCCTGGGAGTCCTACCGCGGCTTCCCCCTGCGGACCTCCACCCTGTATGGCGCCGAGCTGGTGGCCGGCTTCGGCGACCTGCTCCCCCTCGCCCTGGGCAGCGCCACGGCAGGCCTGTTGGTGGGCATCGGGCTCCGGGTGCCCGCCACCCTGCCCCTGGTGCCCCTCGTCTGGCTGGAGACCGTGCTCACCTTGCTGGCGGTCCAGCTGCTCATCGAGGGCCTGGCGGGGGCGCTGGTCCGGCGGCTCCGGTGGCTCCTCATCGCGTTGGGGGTCCTGGTCTGGCTGGGCAGCACCCTCCTGGGCGGCCGGGTTCCGCCCAAATCCACCTCCAACCGTCCCGCCCCCATCTCCACCGCTCAGGCGGAGCGGCTGCGGGTCATTGGCCACCGGGTGGGTACGGCCGTGGATCTCCTTCCCGCCACCGCCTCCGTGCGCAGCCTCCTGCTGGCCCGCCAGGGGCGCTGGGGCGCGGCCCTGGGAATCCATGCCTACCCGCTGGGCGTCCTCGCCCTGCTCCTGCTGCTGGGCGCCCGGCTCATGCGCCGCGAAGCCGAGGCCGAGCGCCGCCCGGAACCGAACACCCGGAGACAGCGGCTCTGGTCCTTCAGGCATCCGGCCGAAGGCATCGGGCGCCTGCACTTCCAGACCCTCATGCGCAGCCACCTGGGCCGCTTCGCCTTCCTCATGCCGCTGATGACCCTGGTGCTGCTCAAGGGGCCCCTCAGCCAGGTCTCCGTCCAGGCCCTGTGGACGGTCCCCGCGGGTTTCGCCTACCTCTCGCTCGTGGGGAACAACTTCACCTTCAACCAGTTCGGCCTTGACCGCCATGGCGTGAAGGCTTTGCTGCTGCTGCCCGTGGCTTCCCGGCACCTGCTGCAGGGCAAGCTCCTGGGCATGGCCGCGCACCAGGGTCTCCAGGCCCTCCTCCTCGCGGGGCTGCTGGGCCTGGTGGACCATGCGCGGCCGGACCTGCTCCTGGCGGGCCTTCTGCTGATGGCCTGCATCTTCCTGGCCCAGACCGCGGTGGGCCAGTGGACCTCGGCCTGGGCACCGCGCCCCATGGTCATGAACAGCCTCAAGAACAACAACATGCCCTTCACCATGGGACTGTTGAGCGTGGCCGCCTCTGGCCTCTGGACGAGCCTGTATGGCGGCCTCTACATCCTCGCGGCCTGGCTGGCCCCCGGCTGGCTGGTGCCGGTCCTGGCCCTGGCCTTCGTGCTGACCCTGGGCGCGCACCTAGCCATCCTCCCCCACGCCGCCGCCTTCCTGGACCGCCGCCGCGAGGTGCTGGTGGAGCGCCTCGGATGATGAACCCCGCCGCCCTGCAGCTGGCCGCGGAACTGGGGGGCACCCTGCTGAGCGGCCTGGGCGGCGGTCTCCTGCTGGTCGAGCGGAGCCAGGGCCATGGCCTGGCCCAGGTGGCGGTGCTTGGACGCGGTGCCGCCGACCTGCTGGCCCCACTGGAGGCGGCGGAACGCCTCCAGGCCGGGGGTCTCCAGCTGAACCTCCTGGCCCTGCTGCCCCTGCCCGGCTGCGACCTGACGGCGAGCCTGGACCTGCACCGCCGCCGCCTCGGCGCCCTGGTGGCGGCCCTGGACGCGGGGCTGCCCTGGCTCAATGGCAAGCCCATGCTGGCGCGCCGGCTCCCCGGCCGCATCCGGCGGGCGACGCCCGTGCCCCTCGCCAAGGCCCCCATGGGCCCCCTGGAGAAGACGGAGCTGAAGGCCTTCCTGGCGGACTGGGACAAGGATCGCCGCAAGATGGTCTTCCGGCGCCCCGAGTGGCGCGAGGCCCCGGATCACGCGGAACACGGCGGCTTCGAGACGGAGCTCTGGCCCGGCGTGCCCCTGCCCGATGGGGCGGAGCTGCGGGTCGCGCCCCTGGAGCTCCCCTGCGCCACGCCCCTGGCTGATGCCCTCCGAGTGGCGCTGCGCCTCGCCACCGGCACCCCGGTTCCCATCCTGCCGCTGCCCGAGGATCCCGCCTGCCTGCACGCCCTACGCCGCCTCACGCCGGAGATCGCCGCCTTCCGTGGCCCGGTGCGGGCCTGGGAGCTGGCCCTGGCAGAGCTCGCGCGGCTGCCCGGGCCACCCCATTTCTGTGCACGGTGCTGAGCGCCCCCGCTACATGTTCAGCGCGCGCCCGTGCACGGCCCGGGCCGCCTCGGGGAACACCTCGTTCAGCGTGGGGTGCGGATACATGGTGTTGATGAGCTCATCCACCGTGAACTCCCCGCCCATGAGCGCCACGCTGGAGGCCACGAGTTCCGTGGCCTTGGGGCCCAGGATGTGGATGCCCAGGATCTCGCCGTACTGCTTGTCGGCCACGATCTTGATGAAGCCATGGGGCTCGCCCACGATGTTGGCCTTGGCCATGGGCGCGAAGGGGAAGCTGCCCACCTGCACGTCGTAGCCCTTGGCCTTGGCGGCCTTCTCGCTCAGGCCGATGGTGCCCACCTCGGGATCGCAGTAGGTGCAGGCGGGGAAGCGGTCGTAGCGGATGGGGTGGGGATGCGCGTCCTTGCCCAGGCTCTGGGCCGCGTGCTCGGCGGCCACGATGCCCTCGTCGCTGGCCACGTGGGCCAGCCAGGGTGTGCGCACGATGTCGCCGATGGCGTAGAGGCCGGGCTCGCCGGTCTGCATGAACCTGTCCACCACCACGCAGCCGCGGTCCACCTGCGCCTTGGTCTTCTCCAGTCCGACGCCCTCGAGCTTCGGGGCGCGGCCCACGGCCACCAGCAGGTGGCTGCCCACGACTTCGCCCGGCGTCTCGCCTTCCAGGTGGCAGACCACGCCATCGGCCCGCTTCTCGATGCGGGTGATCTTGGTCTTGGTGCGCACGTCGATCTTGTAGGACTTGCGGAGGATCTTGGCGAGTTCCAGGCCGATGTCCTCGTCCTCCAGGGGCAGGATGGTGTCCATGAACTCGACGAGCGTGACCTTGGAGCCCAGGCGGCTGAACACGGAGGCGAACTCCACGCCGATGGCGCCCGCCCCGAGGATCACCAGGTGCGCCGGCAGCTCGGTGAGGTCCAGGATGTGGTCGCTGTTGAGCACCTGCTTGCCGTCGGTCTCCAGGCCGGGAATGTCCTTGGGCCCGGAGCCGGTGGCCAGGATGATGCGCTTGGCCTCGTGGACCTCGCCCGCCACCTCCACCTTGCCGCCGCCCAGGAGCTTCCCGAAGCCCTTCAGCACGGCCACCTTGTTCTTCTTCATGAGGAACTCGATGCCCTTGGCGTTCTTCGTGACGATGCGGCCCTTGCGCTTCACGATGGTCTCGAGGTTCGCCTTCAGGGCCTTGGCCTCGACGCCATCGATGCCGTAGCTGTTGGCCTCCTGCATCTGCTCGAAGCGGTGGGCCGTCTCCAGCCAGGTCTTGGCGGGGATGCAGCCGCGGTGGAGGCAGGTACCGCCCAGGGCCGGGTCCTTCTCCACCAGGGCGGTGCTCAGGCCCAGCTGGGCCCCACGGATGGCGGCGATGTAGCCGCCGGGGCCGGAGCCGATGACGATGAGGTCGAACTGGGCCATGAATCCTCCATGGGTCGAACAAGGTCAGTATCCCACGAGCGGCGCGGCTCCGCCCTTGATGGCAGCGACGAGCGCAGACCGCTTGGTTCAGCAGTAGACGAGGGCCGTCCGCACTTCGAGCCGGGCCGCCCGCCATTCCGCCCAGGCGGTCTTCAGCTCGATCCGATGGACCGCCATGGAAGCCCGCCACTCCGCCTTGACCTCCCGCCAGGCCTCGGCCTTGGCCAGCCCCTTGGCCCGCCACTCGGCCTTCTTCTGGCCCAGGACCTCATGCCGGTCGTGCAGCGCGGCCAGAGCCGCATCCAACTTCAGCCGGGCGGTGGCGAGGCGGTCGCGCATGGGGTGGGCGCTGCCGGGGCTGGCCAGGGCCAGCCGCTCGCGCAGGCGCTTCTCCTCCATGCGCAGCCGGGCCCGGGTCATGGCCTCGGCCGACACCCGCCGGAACTGGCCCACCAGGCCCAGCCAGGCCAGGACATTCAGCAGCCACTTGGTGGTGTCCCACTGGTACCAGAGGGCCCCATTGCGGTAGTCCCACTGCCACTGGTGGTGGAAATTGTGGTAGCCCTCGCCATAGGTCAGGGGCGCCAGCAGCCAGTTGTCGCGAGCGGTGTTGGCGTCCGTGTAGGGGCGGCTGCCGAACATGTGGGCCGCGCTGTTGATGAAGAAGGTGGTGTGGTGGGTCAGCACGATGCGCAGAGCCAGTCCGAAGACGAGGTGGCCGAGCACGTTGCCGGTGCCGAGACCGATCCACAGCGGGATCGTGGCCACCACGGCCCCGATGAGGAAGTGGTGCCGGTGCTGCCACCGCACCAGCGGGTCCTTCTCCAGGTCGGCCACCCCGACCAGGGGGTGGTCCTTGGCTTCCATCACCCAGGTCCAGTGGGCGTACCAGAAGCCCTTGCCGATGGTGTAGGGATCCTGGTCGGAGTCCACATGCTGGTGGTGCAACCGGTGGTCGCTGGCCCATTTCAGGGCCGAGTTCTCGAAAGCCGCGGCGCCCAGGCACAGGAACAGGAACCGGACCGGCCAGGAGGCCTTGTAGGCCCGGTGGCTGAAGAGGCGGTGATAGCCGCCACTGATGGCCGTCCCGATGGCGAAGACCATGGCCAGGCAGACCAGCACTTCGCTCCACCGCAGGCCCGCAGTGGCCAGCCGCCAGGGCACGAGCACCAGCGCCAGCGCCAGGGTCCCGGTGAGGAAGGTCGTGTTCAGCAGGTTCCAGCGCTTGGCCAGGGACATTCATTGACTCCAAAACAGAGATCAATTGTAACGGGGGTAGGAAATCGCTCCCATGCCAAACTTGCCAACGCCAAGAAACAGCGCTGCGGAACGCTCCCATCGTAAAGGTCTCCCGACCCCGGCCGAAAAGTCGGGGTCCTCTCAAGGAGTGCCCATGCGAACCAAGCTCGCCACCCTGCTCTGCCTGCCTGCCCTCTGCCTGCCCCTGGCCGGCCAGGATGCCACCCAGGCTGAAACAGAAGCCCTCGTGAAGGAGGCCATCGCCTTCGCCAAGACCAACGGCAAGGAGGCCGCCATCAAGGAGATCACCAAGGTCGGCGGCAAGTTCCACCGGCACGGGGGCGAGCTCTACGTCTTCATCTACGACATGGACGGCAAGGTCGTGGCCCACGGCCAAGGCGCCAGCAAGATCGGCGTGAACCAGATGAACGCCAAGGATCCCGACGGCGTGGAGTTCGTGAAGGAGCGCGTGAAGCTGGCCAAGACCAAGGGCAAGGGCTGGCACGACTACCAGTACGTGAACCCCACCACCCAGAAGCGGCAGCCCAAGACCAGCTACATCGAGGTGTGGGACAACCTCATCTTCGGCGCGGGTATCTATAAGAAATAGTCATCGACCGGCCCCCGGTCTTGTCCGGCCGGCGCCCCGCCGCTAAGGTGGTGGATTCCCTGCACGCCGCACAGAATCCAAACCCGACGGGGGACGCCATGAAGATCATCGTGACCGACGAGGTGACCGACGAGGGTCTAGCCCTGCTCCAGCGGGACCCGCGGGTCACGCTGGACGTGCGCCTCGGCCTGTCCAAGGAGGCCCTGCTGGGCTGCATCGGCGAGTACGACGCCATCATCACCCGCAGCGGCACCACCGTGGACAAAGGCCTGCTGGACGCGGCCACGAAGCTGAAGATCGTGGCCCGGGCGGGCGTCGGCATCGACAACGTGGACGTGGACTACGCCAGCTCCAAGGGCGTGATCGTGGTCAACGCCCCCTTCGGCAACACCAACAGCGCCGCCGAACACACGATGGCACTGCTGCTCTCCGCCTGCCGGCACATCCCCGCCGCCAACGCCAGCCTGAAGGCCGGCGAGTGGAAGCGGGCCAAGTTCACGGGCGTCGAGCTCAAGGGCAAGGTTGCCGGCGTCATCGGCCTGGGCAAGGTGGGCGGCCGGGTGGCCACGCGCCTCAAGGCCTTCGAGTGCGAGGTGCTGGGCTGCGATCCCTACATCGCCGCCAAGCGGGCCCAGGACCTGGGCGTGCGCCTGGTGGGCCTCGACGAGCTCTGCCAGACCTGCGACATCATCACCGTGCACACGCCTCTGAACGACGAGACCCGGGGCATGATCGGCGTCCGGCAGCTCACCCGCATGAAGCCCGGCGTCATTCTCCTGAACGTGGCACGGGGCGGCATCCTCGAGGAAGGCCCCCTCCTTGAGGCCCTGAAGTCCGGTCATGTGGCCCTGGCCGCCGTGGATGTCTGGTCGGAAGAGCCCCCGGCCACCCCGCTCCTCAAAGAACTCATCGCCCAGGAGCGCCTGGTCGTCACGCCCCACCTCGGCGCCAACACCCAGGAGGCCCAGGTCAACGTGGCCATCGACGTCTCCCGGGAGATCCTCAACCACCTGGACCGGATTCCCATGGAGAACGCCGTCAACCTGCCCCGCTTCGACCCGGCCGTCATGGACCAGATGCGGCCCTACTTCAAGCTCATGGCCGTGCTGGGCGAGTTCGGCCTGCAGCTCATGAAGGGCAATCCGGACCGCATCACCTTCGGCTTTGACGGCGCCATCGCCCACCACGACTGCTCCCCGCTCACCGTCAGCGGCCTGGCCGCCCTGCTCGACCGGGTGGCGGACCAGCCCGTGAACATGGTGAACGCCGGGCTCGTGGCCGAGCGCATGGGCTTGGTGGTGGAGGAGCGCAAATCCACCCAGGGCGGCGCCTTCTCGAACCTGGTCACCCTCAGGCTGGATGGGCCCGGAGGCTCCCGCGTGGTGTCCGGCACCCTCTTCGAAGGCTCGCCCCGCATCGTCGGCCTGCGGGACTACGCCATGGACTTCATGCCCGAGCCGCACATGCTCCTGCTGAGCTACCAGGACCGCCCCGGCATGATCGGAAAAATCGGCACCGTGCTGGGCCAGCACGACATCAACATCGCCTTCATGAACCTGGGCCGCCGGGAGCGGAAGGGCGAGGCCATGGTGGTGCTCTCCGTGGATTCTCCTGTGCCGCCCGCGGTCGTGGCCGAGCTCCGGCAGGTCACCGAGGCCACCTTCGCCCAGGCCCTGCATCTGCCCTCGGCCTGAGGACTGGCATCATGGAGGCTGGGAGGCCTCTTTGAAACTCATCGCTTGGGACTTCGACGGAACCTTGGTGGACAGCCGTCCCCTCATCGAGGCGGGCATGGCCCACGCCCTGGATGCCCTGGGCCAGCCGCGCTCGGTCATGGCCGAGTGGCTGAAATACGTGGGACTGCCCGTGGAGGCCGGCATCCGCCACACCTTCGAGCCCCTGGGGCTGGATGGACCGTCGGTGCTGAAGGCCTACCGCAGCTTCGGCCACGCGGAACACGAGCACATGATGCAGCCCTTCGCGGGCATCCCCGAGCTGCTGGCGGAGCTGAAGGGGCGCGGCCAGCGCATGGCCGTGGTCACCTCCAAGCGTCGTCTCCCCCTGCTCCGCCAGATGGCCCAGTGGGACTGGGAGCCCTACTTCGACCCCATCATCACCCCGGACGAGGTCACCCATGGCAAGCCTCACCCGGAGTCCCTGGAGCAGCTTCAAGCCCTGACCGGCCTGGCCCCCGAGGACATCCTCATGGTGGGCGACACCCCCTTCGACCTGGACATGGCCCGGGCCGCCGGGGTGCCCAGCCTGGCCGTGGGCCACGGCTTCTACGATCAGGAAGCCCTGGCCGCCTGCGGCCCCCGGGCCTACGCGCCGGACACGGCCGCCCTGCGGGACATCCTCCTCGCCTGGAGCCGCTGATGACCAAGCTCACCCACCTGGATCCCGAAGGCCGTCCCGTCATGGTGGATGTCTCCCCCAAGGCCATCACCCGCCGCGTGGCCGTGGCGGCCGGCTACCTGGAGCTGGATGAGCCGGCCGCCCAGGCGCTGGCCCAGGTCGGGGGCCCCAAGGGCGATCCCTGGTCCGTGGCCCGCATCGGAGCGGTGGGGGGCGTGAAGCGCACGGCCGACCTGATCCCCCTGGCCCACCCCCTGGCCATCGAGGCCGTGGCGGTGGCCCACCACTGGGACGCCTCGAATCGGAGGGCCTGGCTCCGGGTGCAGGTGAGCTGCGAGGGCCGCACGGGCATCGAGATGGAGGCCCTGGCGGGCGTGACCATTGGCCTGCTGGTCCTCTACGACATGCTGAAAGCCGTCAGCCACGGCATGGCCATCGGCCCGGTCCGGCTCCTCCACAAAGAGGGGGGGCGGCGGGGCACCCTCACCATGCCCTGGGACGAATGCCCCTGGAACCCCGGCCCCAGCGAAGGCTAATTGGAAAACATTTGCATGTTCAAGGATCCAGGGCCCCGGTAAGATAGGGGATTAACTGTTCCTCATTGAACGTCACCGGGGTTCTGACCCCCTCATGGAGGCCTAGCGAAGCAGGCTTTTCCGTTCCAGCCGGGAGTCCCCCCATGCGCCATGCCGTTTTGACTTTAGTGCTTGCATCTCTCAGTTTAGGCTTGCAGGCCGCCCCCAAGCGAACCGCCAAGAAGGCGTCTTCCCGGCCCGCTGACGGCTCGGTGCATGTGATCAAGAAGGGGGAGACGGCAGCCTCCGTGGCCCGGGCCAACGGCCTGAGCCTGAACGAACTGGCCGCGCTGAATCCAGGCAAATCCCTGTCCAGGCTCGCCATCGGCACTCGGCTAAACCTCCGCACCTCCCGCAGCCTAGCCCAGGCGCCCTCCCCGAGCGAGGACGCCAATGCCAGCCCTCGGCTCCCCCTCTTGGCCCTGCCCGGCACCCCCGTGGTGGTCTCCACCCCTATGCCCCACCTGGAGCGCCTGCTGCCCTACCAGGTGCGCAGCCCCCGCCCGTCCGAAGGACCCATTAGCTCCGCCCAGGTCGATTCCCACCAGGCTCCCAGCCCCACGGCCCAGCTCCTGGCCCGCATGCAGTCGGTGATGCCGCCCGTCACGGAGGCTGAACTCAGGGCCCTTCTCCCCACCTATGCCCCGGCGGATCCCGAGCGGCTGGACCTGCTATGGCCCGTGGAGACCCGGACCATCAGCTCGGCCTGGGGCCCCCGCATGCGCACCAAGACCGTTCGCGTGAAGAACCAGCGGAAGAAGCGGGTGCGGTACAAGGGCCGCCACCGGGGGGTCGACCTGAATGCCCCCATCGGCACCGCCGTCTTCGCCGCCCTGGACGGCCAGGTGGTGCTCTCCGGGAAGCACAAGCAGTACGGCAACTATGTCGTGATCGAACACGGGAACGGGGTCGCCACCCTCTACGCCCACCACCGCCTGAACCTCGTCCAGGCCGGCGAGATCGTCCGCCGCGGGCAGAAGATCGCCGAAGTCGGCCGCACCGGCAATTCCACGGGGCCTCACCTCCACTTCGAACTGAAGATCGATGGCGTGCAGCGGAATCCCCTGCCAGTGCTGAATGACGAGGAAGAGATTCCGGCGGAGCTCGCCGCCCAGAACGCACTGCTCGGACCGGGTTCGTTCCGCTGAACTTCCGGCTCCTCCGCCGCACAGGATGAGAGCACGCCTCCGGATCCTCACGCGGGATCCGCCCCGGAGGCCGTGGTAGACTGGGTGCTTTCGCCGTTTCGAGGTGGTCATGCCGTTGTCCCGAGCTTTCCTCCAGACCTTGGGGGCCATCGTGCTTCTGGCTGTGGCCCTGGCCTGCGGCGGAAATAGCGGAGACAGTACCACCGCCAGCACCACAGCCACGATCACCGGCACCGTCACCTTCTCCCGGGTTCCCCTCGCCACTGACGCCAACGGGGTGCCCACCGGCCTGAAGGACGCCAGCGTGGCCGCCAACCTCCAGAGCCTGCCGGCCAGGGGCGTGGCGATGCGGGCCTACCAGAAGATCGAGCAGACACTGCCAGACGGGTCCAAGGAACTCCGCTGGATCGTGGTCCGCACGGCCATCGCTGATGCCGCGGGCAAATACTCGCTCGTGGTCACCAAGGACCGCCCCACCATGGTCGAGGTGCTCGGCTCCTTCGCGGGTGGGGGCAGCATCCTGGTCCATGTGATCGCTGAGCCGACTGGCATCAACAGCACCACCACGGCCCTCGACCGCCTCCGCTACGCCCTCAGGAAGGCCGCCAATGGCACCGCCCCTGCGAACAACAACACCCCGAATTCCGTCATCACCGCCGATGCCGTGGTCGATTTTTCCGTGGGCCTGAATGATGAGTGGTGGCTCGTCAACCCGGCTTTCAACCTCGCCACGACCGAAGCGCCCCTGACAGACCAGGCCGTGCTGGAAACCAGCGTGGCCGGGCGCACGGCCGGCCTGGGCAGCGGCAGCCGCATTCTGGGCATCGGCGATACCATCGCCACCTTCGTGACCCTCTACGGATCCGCCACGCCAGGTGCCAGCCTCGACCTCCACTATTGGCCCGGTTTGTCTGAGCCGCGCGGTTCTTATGTGGAATACGACACGTCCCTGTTTCCCCAGTCCTACGATATGTCCACGGGGAAGCACCACTTTTTCGGCTCCCTGCGGGGCGGTTTCGACAACGACGACGCATGGGACGAAGGGGTGATCATGCCCCTCCTGGCCCGGAACTTCCTCTTCGCCAGCAGCCTGGGCCGCACCTTCACCGTGGCGGCCAGTCCCCTTATTCCTGCCGGTACGGCGCTCAGCGACCTGGTGCCTGACATGGCCCGCCTCGAGGGCCTGGCGGAGGTCATGGCGGCCAACGCCCTCAAGTCCCCCTACCTGGCTGACACGCAGGGCACCACCCTGGTCTCGATGGTGGACATTCGGGACACCAGTGCGCTCAGTCCCAGCCAGCTGTCGCCCTATTCAGCCCCCGCCATCCGGGCCCTGGGCTGGGAGATCGTCCTGAAGGCGAACAAGCTGCCCTCCCCCGGCGTGGCCGCAGATTGGGCCAAGATCGATCCCTTGGCCACGGGGCGGTTCTTCCTGGCCCCGGCCTTGACCAAGGCCGCCACGACCACCTCCCCAGCTCGGGATGTCGAACCGCTCAGCATCTACAACCAGCTCGATCGCCTCAAGGAAGCCAAGGCCGGCACCGAGCCCGTGGACCTCGCGGGCATTTTCACCGATCCGGTCCTGACCAGCCTCGCCACCCCCTTCGGGATCACCTGGCCGCGACCCACCACCGGGGCCTACGCTTCCTTCGTGGCGGACTGGGGTACCGATCCCACGACACCCTTCCCCACCATGACCCTCAGCATGGCCAAGGCCATCCAGGTGAATGGCGCCTACCCCAACCTGACCCCGGGCGAGGTGTTCTACACCGGCTTCAGCCTGAATGCGGACAAGCGCTGCACCCTCACGGCCACGATCACCCCCGCCCTGGGCCCGGACTCGAAGCTCGAGGTGGATCTGCCCTGGATGGTCCGGACCTTCACCTTCACCGGCTCAGGTGGAGCCACCGAGGCCCTCACCATTCCCGTGAATAGCACCCTGGTTCCCTACTACCACCCAGTGCGCCTGCGGCTGAAGAGCCCCACCAACCTCCAGCCGGATGTCGTGGTGACCCTGGCGCTCAGCCCCTCGCTCTGATTTCGAGCCTGACATGACCTTTTCCGCTGCCCTGACGGTCCTGAAGGCGAAGGCGCCCTTCGTCCCTGAGCTGGTGTTGGTCCTCGGATCCGGACTGGGGGCCCTGGCCGAAAGCCCCGAGGCCAGGGCGGGCCTGTCCATCCCCTTCACGGACCTTCCCGGATTTCCCGCCCCCACTGTCGCGGGGCACGGCGGCAAGCTGGTCTTCTGCGAATTCGAGGGGCGCAAGGTGGCGCTCCAGGCCGGACGGTTCCATTTCTACGAGGGCCACCCCATGGCCCTCGTGGTGGCCCCCATGCGCCTCTACGGACGGTTCGGAGCCAAGGCCGTGCTGCTGACCAATGCCGCTGGCGCCCTGAATCCGGCCTTTGGCGTGGGCGATCTCATGACCCTCACCGACCACATCAACCTATTCGGGACCAATCCCCTCATCGGGCCCAATGTGGAGCCGGGGCCACGCTTCCCCGACATGACCGCCGTCTATGACCCCGCCTTCCGCCAGCAGCTGCAGGCCTGCGCCCGGGAGCTCGGCCAGACCCTGCGGGAAGGCGTCTACCTGGGACTGACCGGCCCCAGCTACGAGACCCCTGCCGAGATCCGCGCCTTCCGCACCATGGGTGCCGACGCCGTGGGCATGAGCACCGTGCCGGAAGCCATCGTCGCCCGGCATGAGGGCATGCGGGTGGCCGGGATTTCCTGCCTCTGCAACATGGCCGCTGGCATCCTCCCCCAGGCCCTCACCCACCAGGAAGTCCTGGAGGCGGGCGCCGCCGCCGCCGGCCGCTTCGAATCCCTGATCCGGGCCTTCGTGCGGGACATGCCTCGGTAGCCGGCCTGGATGTCTGAGATGGCAAAGAGAAAGCCCGGCTATGCCGGGCTTTCTCGCGGGGGCCCGGGGGTGTTCGCGCAGCGAGTAACCCCCGGACAGCGTCATCCATCAGGCGTTGTGCCGCTGGTGGTCATCGATGAGGCGGCTGACCACATCCGGCTCGGCCAGGGTTGAGAGGTCGCCCAGGCCGTCGTACTCCGAGGAGGCGATCTTGCGGAGGATCCGCCGCATGATCTTGCCGCTGCGGGTCTTGGGCAGGCCCGAGGCGATGTGGATGACATCGGGCGCCGCGAAGGCGCCGATGACCTGGCGGACCTGCTCTTTCAGGGCGCCGATCAGCTGTTGGTTGTCGCTCTCGCTGAAGCCGCCGTTGAGCAGCACATAGCAGTAGATCCCCTGCCCCTTGATGGGGTGCGGATAGCCCACCACGGCGGCCTCGGCCACGGCCTCGTGGGCCACCAGGGCACTCTCCACTTCGGCGGTGCCCAGGCGATGGCCGCTCACGTTGATCACGTCGTCGATGCGTCCGGTGATCCAGTAGTAGCCGTCCTGGTCCCGCCGGGCGCCGTCACCGGTGAAGTAGTAGCCCGGGTACTGGGTGAAGTAGGTCTCCCGGAAGCGCTTGTGGTCCCCGAACACCGTGCGCGCCTGGCCTGGCCAGGGAGCGCCCAGGCACAGGGCGCCTTCCACGCCGTTGCCCTCGATGGGCACGCCGGTGGCGGGATCCACAATGACGGGCTTCACGCCGAAGAAGGGTAGCGTCGCGGAACCGGGCTTGGTCGGGGTGACGCCCGGGAGCGGCGTGATGAGGATGCCGCCAGTCTCGGTCTGCCACCAGGTATCGACCACGGTGCAGTTGCCGCCCCCCACCACGTCGTGATACCAGCGCCAGACCTCGGGGTTGATGGGTTCACCCACGGTGCCAAGCACCCGGAGCGATTTCCGGCTGTACTTGCCGATCCATTCGTCCCCTGCCGCCGCCAGGGCCCGCAGGGCCGTCGGCGCGGTGTAGAAGATGGTCACGCCGAGGTCGTCGATGATCTGCCAGTAGCGGCCCGCGTCCGGATAGAGCGGGGTGGATTCGAAGATCACCGAGGTGGCCCCATTGGCCAGGGGGCCGTAGACGATGTAGCTGTGCCCCGTCACCCAGCCGATGTCCGCCGCGCAGAAGTAGATGTCGTCCGGGTGGTAGTCGAAGACGTACTTGTGGGTGAAGGCCGCATAGGTGAGATAGCCGCCCGTGGTGTGCAGGAGACCCTTGGGTTTGCCTGTGCTGCCCGAGGTGTAGAGGATGAACAGCGGGTCCTCCGCCCCCATCCATTCGTTGGTGCAGGTGGAGCGCTGCTTGGCGGTCTCCTCATCCAGCCAGAGATCCCGGCCCGGCTGCATGGGGACGTCCCCGTCCGTGCGGCGGGCCACGAGGACGCACTCCACCAGGGACATGCCCTCGATGGCCCGGTCCACGGTGCGCTTCAGGGGCACCCGCTTGCCGCCCCGCAGTCCTTCATTGGCCGTGACCACCACCTTGCACTTGGCATCTACGATGCGATCACGGAGGGACTCCGCGGAGAACCCGCCGAAGACCACCGAATGCACGGCCCCGATGCGGGCGCAGGCCAGCATGGTGTAGACCAGTTCCGGAATCATGGTCAGGTAGATGCAGACACGGTCGCCCTTCTTGACACCGTTGTGGAGCAGCACGTTGGCCACGCGGGCGACGTTGTGCTTGAGGTCGCGGTAGGTGATATGGGTGTACTGGCCGGGTTCGTCCTGGGCCCAGATGATGGCCGTCTTGTCACCCAGAGTCGGCAGGTGGCGGTCCACGCAGTTGAAGCAGGCGTTGATGCGGCCCCCCGAATACCAGGAGAAGTCCACTTCCTTGTAGTCGGCGTCGAACACCGACTGCCAGGGATGGAACCAGGTCAGCGCCTTGGCCTGTTCGCCCCAGAACCATTCCGGGTTGTCCAGCGACAAGCGGTACAGCCGCTGGTACTCCTCCATCGTCTTGATGTGGGCCCGCTCCCGGATGTGGGGTTTCACGGGGAAGAGGTCTTGGGACATGGGTCGGCTCCGTACCAGGGTGTTTCAGGATGAGACGGGGCGGAGGCCCTCGGGAAAGACTGTGGACACTGGGTCTTCCGAGCGGATCCGCGAGGAACGGGAATGAAGCGAGAAGGGTTGGGTGGCGACCATTCTCCGGCCCGCATCAGCCCTTGTCCAGTACTCGTTGCCGCGCGGCCAGTGGACCGGAAGGTCGATCCATCCTGCCACCCGCGCAAGGAAGAAAGGCCGGGCGATGGAATGATCCGCTCGCCCGGCCTCCTTCCTATCTCCAGCGGTGGGGCCGCCAGAGGGTCATGTCAGTGCTGATAGGTGCTGATGTCCCGGTCCTTGGTTTCCTTCAGGAAGAGGAAGCCGATCACCACCGTCATGAGGGCCACGATGACCGGATACCAGAGGCCGTAGTAGATGTTGCCCTTGAGAGCCACGATGGCCGTGGCGATCAGGGGCAGCATGCCGCCGAACCACCCGTTGCCGATGTGGTAGGGGAGGGACATCGAGGTGTAGCGGATGTTGGTGGGGAAGAGTTCCACCAGGAAGGCCGCGATGGGTCCGTAGACCATGGTCACGTAGATCAGGAAGACGAACAGGATGAGCAGGGTCATGGGGTAGTTGACCTTGGTCGGGTCTGCTTCCTTGGGGTACCCAAGGTCCGTCAGCGTCTTCTTGAGGGTCGCTTCCGATGCCGGGCTCCAGCCTTCCACGCGGGTCGTGACCACCTGGCCCGTGGTGGGGTTCTTGCCCGTAAGGGTGGCGACCACCATCTTGCCGGGCTCCGGCGCGACCTTGGTGAAGTTGAGGCCCTGCTTGCCGAAGAAGTCGTTCACCCGATCCAGCTCGGAGAACTTGCTCCAGGGCCCGACGAAGAGGTTGAAGGTCTCGTCCTTGGGGTCGCCGGCCACGGTGATCTGGGTGCTGTACTGGAAGGTCTCCAGGGCAGGGTTCACATAGTGCGTGAGGGCCTTGAACATGGGGAAGAAGGTGAGCGCGGCGATGAGGCAGCCGAAGAGAATGATCTTCAGGCGGCCGATCTTGTCCGACAGCCAGCCGAAGAAGATGAAGAAGGGCGTGCCCAAGAGCAGGGAGGCGCCGATCAGCATGTAGGTGGTCTTGAAGTCGAGCTTGAGGGTGATCTGAAGGAAGAAGAGCGCGTAGAACTGGCCGGTGTACCACACCACCCCTTGGCCGGCCGTGGCACCGAGGAGGGCGAGCAGCGCGTACTTGTTGTTGGGGTATTTGAGGAAGCTGTCGGTTAGGGGGGCCTTCGAGCCCTTGCCCTCGGCCTTCATCTTGGTGAAGACCGGGGACTCATGCAGCTTCAGCCGGATCCAGACGGACACGCCG
>WBZQ01000230.1_pt1 | contig 26544 bp, 25 predicted proteins | sample 5204251 | NCBI WGS metagenome assembly WBZQ01 (sample SAMN12412402, study PRJNA552823) | activated sludge metagenome | isolation source: activated sludge from nitrification reactor of wastewater treatment plant... | place: USA: Virginia | collected 2017-09
TCTCCCTGCTGGTGGTGTGCACCGTGTCCGCGGCCGTCACTGTGATCGGTAAGGACGAGGACGGTGCGATCATCACCGATCCGGTGCATATCGTCGACCGCATCGACAACACCACCGCGGCGGTCCTGGGCGTGCTGACCTTCGCGATCGCCACCATCGGCATCAACATCGTCGCCAACTTCGTCTCCCCCGCGTTCGACTTCTCGAACGTCGCGCCCACCAAGATCACCTGGCGCACCGGCGGCATGATCGCCGCGGTCGGTTCGGTCCTGATCACCCCGTGGAACCTGTTCAACAACCCGGACGCGATCCACTACACGCTGGACACCCTCGGCGCGGTCATCGGCCCGCTGTTCGGCATCCTGCTGGCCGATTTCTACCTGATCAAGAAGCAGAAGATCGTCGTCGACGACCTGTTCAGCATGGAGCCGGGCTCCACCTACGCCTACCGCAAGGGCTGGAACCCGGTCGCCGTGATCGCCACGGCCGTCGGCCTGATTCCGCCGCTGTGCGTGGTGATCTGGGGAACCGCGTACGCCGCGAGCTTCACCTGGTTCATCGGCGCCGGAGTCGCCGGTGCGGTCTACTGGACGGGGATGAAGTACGCACCCAAGTCGTTCATCTACGACACCGGTGCCGAACCGGTGATCGGGGACGGCGCCGCCGACGGATCAGCCGAACGCACCCTGTTCTGACGCACCGACCCGGGCCCTCTCCTGACCCCCTCGCGTGACACCGGGGTCATGAGGGGGCCTGTGTGGCATCACAACCCAGCCCGCACCGGTCACCGGGAGCCTCCATGCGCATCGTCATCATCAACCCCAACACCACCACCGCGATGACCGCCGTCATCGACGCCGCCGCCCGCGGTGTCGCCCGGCCCGACGCCGAGATCGTCTCGGTCACCTCCACGATGGGGCCGGCGTCGATCGAAAGCCACTACGACGAGGCGATGGCCGTGCCCGGCATCGTGGACGCGATCGAGGACAACCCCGGCGCCGACGGCTACCTGCTGGCCTGTTTCGGCGATCCCGGACTCGACGCCGCACGGGAGGTGGCCGGTGCACCCGTTCTCGGGATCGCCGAGGCGGCAATGCATCTCGCGGCGCCGCTGGGGCGGGGATTCTCGGTGGTCACCACCGCGAGCCGCACCATCGGCCGGGCCGCGGACCTGGTGGAGCACTACGGATTCACCCGCAGTTGCCGCGGCATCCACGCCTGCGAGATCCCGGTGCTCGAACTCGAGAGCAACCCGGAGGCGGTGGGCATCATCACCAAGATGTGCGCCGAGGCGCTGGCCGCCGACGGCTCGGACGCGGTGGTCCTCGGCTGCGCCGGGATGGCCGGCTTCGTGGGCGACATCGGCGCCGCCGTGGGCGCGCCGGTCATCGACGGGGTGGCCGCCGGGGTGGGGATGCTGACCGCGATGGCGGCGATGGGCCTGCGCACCGGCACCCGCACCGGGGAGTTCGCCCCACCGCCGCCCAAGCCGTACACGGGCCTGCTGACGCCGTTCGCCCGGCCCCAGGACTGATCCACCCCCTTACCGACCAGTAAGATTGCGCGCATGTCGATCTCCACCGCGGCCGGAAGCGCCACCTACCGCCTGCGTCGCAAGCTGCCCGACAACACCTTCGGCAACGCGTTGTTCTCCCTGGGCATGGTGGCCCGGGTGCCGTATTTCGGCACGATCCTGCCCTACGTCTCGGTGATGGAACCGGGCCGCTGCGTGGTGTCGGCGCCCAAGTGGTTCGGCATCCACAACCACATCGGCACCTTCCACGCCATCGCCGCCTGCAACCTCGCCGAGGTCGCCATGGGCATGCTGATGGAGGCCACCACCCCGGCCACGCACCGCTGGATCCCCAAGGGCATGTCGGCGCAGTACCTCACCAAGGCGAACACCGGACTGACCGCCACCGCCACCCTCGCCGAGCCGGTCGACTTCGCCGCTCTCACCGAGGGCACCGACGTGGTGGTGTCCATCGAGATCCGCGACACCACCGGCACCGAGGTCGTCCACTGCGACATCACCACCTGGGTGACCCCCGCCTAAGCCGGCACAAACCCCACTGATACGCCCCGGCATCGCAATTATTGTGATGCCGGGGCGTATTCGTGGGGTTCACGACAGCAGGGCGGCCACCATGACGGTGGTGGCGTGTGGGCCGCTTCGGCCGCCGGGGGGCAGGACCGAGCCGTCGATGATGCGCAGGCCGCGGACGCCGTCGAGGTTGCCCGAGGCATCCGTCCGGTCGCCCATCGGCAGTGAGCCGCAGGCGTGCTGGGAGGTCCTGACCACCGGGTCGAGACGTACCGATCCGGGTTCGACGATGCCGCGGAAGGTCTCCGACGCCAACATGTCCCGGACCTGCTCCAATTCGGGACGCAATCGGTCCGGAAGCTGCGTGGCCGTACCGAGGTCGACGGCCAGCCGTCTTCCGTCCCAGGTCAGTTCGCCCGGAGTGCCAGGCACCATCGCAGCCACCCCGACAGCGGGCCCTGTGGGCGGAACCCCATCGATGTAGTCGGCGAAATCTCCGCCATAGCAACGTATCTCGACACCATAGCCGGTGTGTACCACGGACGGCAGCAGTGGTGCGGGCCGCGTGGGCCCCGAAAGTCGGTAGTGCACCAGCATTTCCCGGTGCTCGACGACGCGCAACGGCCCGGTCACCAGCCCGGAGGCGAACAACAGCGCGGCCGTGCCGAGCGTGCCCGCGCACAGGACCACCTCACCGGCACCGATCACCTCCGCGCCACAGTGCACGCCGGTGACCCGGGTGCCGGCCATGTCCAGGGCACTCACCCGGGCCGCGGTCCGCACGGTCAGGTTCGGGCGACCGAGAGCGGGCCGCAGGAAGGCCTCGGCCGTCGTCACCCGGCGCCCACCGGCCGCGTCCCGGATGCTGTTGGAGTGCACGCGGTTGACCCCGGTGACCGGCCACCGGTCATCGAGGCGCCGCGTCGGCAGGTGCGTACCCCACCATGCCTCGAAGGCGTGTGCGGCATCGGGCAGTTCGTCGTCACCGAACGGACTCACCGACATCGCGGCCTCCACCTCCGTGTAGGCGGCCTCGATGTCGCCGATGGAATGTTCCCAGTCCCCGAAATCCTCGCGGTGCCACCGCAGAAAGTAGGCCCCGTTCACCGCGGCCGACCCACCGATCCCGTGGCCCCGCACCACCGACAACTCCGCCGGCGACACCGGATAGGAGACGGTACGGCCCATCCGCTCGGCGTCGGCACCGACCGGCAGGTGGAACAGGTCGATGACCTCCGCACCGGGCAGCCCCGGCCCGGCCTCCAGCAGCAGCACCGAGCGGCCGGGGTCACGGGAGAGTCGTTCGGCCAGCACGCATCCCGCGCTACCCGCACCCACGATCACCACATCGTGGGCCACCGCGCACTCACCTGCTCAGGACCGGTCGCAGCGCACCCGGATCGCGGTGGGTGATCACCCCCTGCCACAGGCCGAGGCCGTAGGCGAGGTCGTCGAGGCGGCGCATGAACACGTAGGTGACCGGTCCGAGCGCGGGCCGCGCCGTGGGTTCGCTCAGCACCCGCCGGGTCCAGTCGACGAGTCCCTCGGCGATCGCCACCTCCACCACGAAAGTCCGGTACCGGCGCGAGAAGAGGGCCGGCACCAGGGCTATCGGCCAGTAGTGCCGGCAGATCGCCGCCCCCGCCTGTAGCAGGCCGAAGCCGGCCGCCCGCCCGGTCATCTGCGCGGCCACCAGCGGGGCCTGCGGCAGGCCGTCGAGCCTGCGCCGCAGGCGCACCGCCATCTGACCTAGCAACAGCATCGCGATGGCCGTGCCGGTGGCGGTGCGGGTGAGCAGCGCGACGACGGCCGCGGCCATCGTGGCCGACATGACCATCGGCGCGGCCAGCGTCTCGTGCCGGTCGGCGAGGTAGGCGGCGCCGGTGCCGTAGAAACGGCGCCGGCCCAGCACCTCACGCATTCCGGTGCGATGATCGTGCGCCACGTGGGCGACCGGGTCGTAGCGCAACCGCCAGCCGCCGTCGTGCAACCGCCAGCACAGGTCCACATCCTCGGCCACCCGGAGCGACTCGTCGAACCCAGGAAAAGCGCTGCGGCGCACCACCATCGCGGCGCTCGGCACATACGGCATCGGCGTGGACGGCACCACCGGCGCCTCCGCCGGGCCCATGTCGAGCGAGGAATAGCCGTTCTCGTAGCGGGCAGCGAGCGCGAACAGGCCGGGACGCGTGTTCAATCCGACGATCCGGGGCGCGGCGACGGCCACCGCGGGGTCGGAGAAATGCGGCAGCAGCATCGTCAGCCAGTCCGGCGCGGGCACACAGTCCGAATCGACGAACGCCACGAAATCCGTCACAGCCGCCGCGGCACCGGCGTTACGGGCGGCGGCCGGACCCAGGTTACGCGGCAGCCGCAGCACACTGACCCCGACGCCGTGCACGGTGATCGGGGTGTCCGAACCGTCGTCGACGACGATCATCCGGGCCTCGCCCCGGGTTGCGATCAGCCGGTTGATGCCGGCCTGGTTGTCGCGCACCGGGACCACGATGGTCACCTGGTCGGTCGACGGACCGAACATCGGTCGCGGATGCGCGATACCGGCGTCCAGAAGGCGGCGGCACAGCGTTCGGGTAGCCTTGTCGCACACCGCGATACGGCCGTCGGCCGACATCATGCCGAGTGCCGCGTCCGACAGGCGCAGCATCCGTGTCGGCGATCCGCCGACCAGATACCGCAGGTCGCCGCGGTGCGCGCAGCGCAGATCCACCTGCACCTGGAATCCGTCCGGCAGGTCGGTGGGCACGGCCTCGACCCCACCGGCCGCACTTCCGTCACGGCTGTCGACGACGCTCACGCGGCGGCACCGCCCCGCAGCAGCCCGCGCTCGTCGACATCCCAGCGCGTGATCGCGGACACCAGCGACGAGGTGAACGCGCCGACGAGATCGCCGCCGCGCGCCGCCGTGGCCGTGGTGGGATCACCGAGCACCCCGTTGGCGCTCACCGCCGCCACCCCGCCGGCCCGCATCGGCACCAGCAGTTCGGCGATCGGCGCGCAGTTGCCGGCCACCGCGTCGGCCAGGCGCACATCGTCGGGTGAAAGGTGCAGCAGCACCGAGGTTTCGGTGTCACCGGCGTGGGCATCGCCGCCTGGGTGCCCGCACGCGAACCAGGCCACGTCGCGGCCCTCGTAGCGCAGCAACCGCGCCGCCTCCACCAGGGTGCGGCCGTTGCCGCCATGACCGTTGACGAACACGATCCGCCGCGCCCACCGGCACGCGCTGCGCCCGTACTCGACAAGCACCAGCCGCAGCGCCTCATGCCCGAGCGACACGGTCCCGGGAAAGCCCTCGTGCTCGCCGCTGGCACCGTAGGGCAGGCCGGGGGCGACGATGAACGTCTGCTCAGCCGAATCATCCGCCAGCAGGGGCTGGGCGCGGCGGGCGACGGCGTCGGCGATGCGGATGTCGGTGTCGAGCGGAAGATGAGGCCCGTGCTGTTCGACGGCGCCCAGCGGAACGAGCAGGGTCACCACGGAACCGTCGAGCTCAGGCCAGGAGAGAGCACCAAGCCCCGTGCCGCGCATCATTCGGTCAACTCTAGCGATATGCGCGCCATCGGGGTAAGGGTCACCGCCCACCGAAACATATATGATTACTGACCCCCTGCCCGAACGCTCGCTCGGGTGTGCCAAGCTGTGGTGACCGACGACACAAATCAACGATCTCGCGCGGCCGGCACGGCATCGGCGGCAGGCGGGGTCCCACACACCCGAGGAGATCGGAATCCCATGGCACCCACACCCAACGCCACCAGTGGAAAAAGCGGACCCCTGCACGCCATCCGGGTCATCGAGTTCGCCGGTATCGGCCCCGGGCCGCATGCCGCGATGCTGCTGTCGGACCTGGGCGCCGACGTCGTGCGGGTGCAGCGGCCCGGCGCTCTCCCCAAGCCGGGCAGGCCGGCCGACGCCCTGCTGCGCGGGCGCAAGGTGGTGGAGGCCGACCTCAAGAATCCCGCCGACCGGGAGACCGTGCTCGGCCTCATCGCCAAGGCTGACGTGCTGATCGAGGGTTTCCGTCCCGGCGTGATGGAGCGCCTCGGCTTCGGCCCCGACGATCTCGCCGAGGTCAACCCCGGCCTGGTGTACGGCCGGATGACCGGCTGGGGCCAGGACGGCCCGCGCGCGGACCGGGCCGGCCACGACATCAACTACATCTCGCTCACCGGCCTGCTGCACGCCGTCGGGCGCGCCGGCGAGCGCCCGGTGCCGCCGCTCAACCTGTTCGGCGACTTCGGCGGCGGGTCGATGTTCCTGGTCGTCGGCGTGCTCTCGGCGCTGCTCGAACGCCAGGTGTCCGGGCGCGGGCAGGTGATCGACGCCGCCATGGTCGACGGCGCTTCGCTTCTGGGACAGATGATGTGGGCGTTCCGTGGTACCGGCATGTGGTCGGATGTGCGGGGCGTGAACTTCCTCGACTCCGGCGCGCCGTACTACGACGTGTACGAGACCTCCGACGGCAAGTACATGGCCGTCGGCGCCATCGAGCCGCAGTTCTACGCCGAACTCCTCAAGGGCCTCGGCCTCGACGGCGAGGACCTGCCGGGACAGGCCGACCTCACCCGCTGGCCCGAGCTGCGCAAGATCTTCACCGACACGTTCGCCGCCAAGACGCGCGACGAGTGGACCGCCGTGTTCGACGGCACCGATGCGTGCGTCTCGCCCGTCCTGACCTTCGGCGAGGCACCCGACGAGCCACACATGGCCGCGCGCGCCAACCTCGTCGAGATCGATGGCATCCGGCAGGCGCAGGTGGCCCCGCGGTTCTCGCGCACCTCGCCCGAGACACCGGCCGGACCGGCAACGGAGGCAACCGATCCCGCCACCCTCTGGGCATAACGGCATCTTCCGCCGGTTGAGGCTCCCCTTCACCGGTTGAGGTGTGAGGAGCGTAAGCGACGAGCCTCGAAACCTCTTCCGCCGGTTGAGGTGTGAGGTCGCCCGGCGACCGAGCCTCGAAACCCCGGTGAGACAACATTGTCATCTCACCGGGTTTCGAGGCTCGTCGCCAGCGCTCCTCACACCTCAACCAGCGGAGCAGGGGCACCGGGTCAGACTTTGGAGTGACCCATGTCGATCGGAAGCTGCACCCCGGTAAGGGATTTGGCGGCATCCGAGCACAGGTACAGGATGGCGTCGGAGACCTCGTCGGGCTCGGCCACCGGGTTGTAGTCCATCATCGACGGGAAGAAGCGGGTGAAGCGCTCGGTGGAGAACACCTCCAGCGCGGAGCTGTCCGCGACGCCCATCGGCGTGTTGACGGCGTACGGGTGGATCGAATTGACGCGGATCCGGTAGGGCGCAACCTCTTTCGCGACGACCTGGGCCAGGCCGGTCAGCCCGTACTTGGATGCGCTGTAGGAGGCCTGCACCGGCATGGCCTTGAGGCCGGCCACCGACGACACGATGACGACGGACCCGCCGTTCTTCGCCTCGATCATCGACGGCAGCGTGGCGCGCAGCGTCTTCCAGGCGCCGACGAGGTTGACGTCGATGACGTCGGTGAACTGTTCCTCCGACATCTCCCAGCTCAGGCCCCAGGTGAGCACGCCGGCGTTGACCACGACAACGTCGAGGCCGCCGAACTGCTCGACACCGTCGGCCACCAGTTGCTGCTGGAAGGCCAGGTCACGGACGTCGCCCTGCCGCGCCAGGATCTTGCCGCCGGCCTCCTCGACGAGCCGGGCCGTCTCGGCGAGGTCATCGGGTGTGGCGGGCGGATAGGTGGTGTGATCGGCGACCGGTCCCGCGATGTCGAGGCCGATGATCGACGCCCCCTCGCGTGCGAAGCGGAGTGCGTGATTGCGGCCCTGACCACGGGCGATGCCGGTGATGTAGACGACCTTGCCGTCGAACTGTCCCATGCCAAAACTGTAACACGTTCTAGTTCTGGGTCGAGTGCCGAAACCCCACGAATACGCCCCGGCATCGCAACTATTGTGATGCCGGGGCGTATCGGTGGGGTTCGGGACGGCGGTCAGCCGCCGTAGGAGCGTTCGAAGCCCTCCGGGATGATCAGGTCGTCGCGGCTGAGGTCGTGGACCGACTTGTGGCCGGTGCCCATGACCACTCCGTCGAGGCCCATCCGGAGCAGGTCGAGGACGTTCTCGACGCCCGCCTGGCCGTTGGCGGCCAGGCCCCACAGGTAGGCGCGGCCGATCATGACGGCCTTGGCACCGAAGGCGATGGCCTTGGCGACGTCGCTGCCGCGGCGGATACCACCGTCGAGGAGCACATCGAGATCCTTGCCGACGGCGTCGGCGATGGGGCCGAGCAGACGGATGGTGGCGGGGGTGCCGTCGAGGTTGTTGCCGCCGTGGTTGGAGACGGAGATCGCGGTGGCGCCGATGTCGACGGCGCGCTTGGCGTCGTCGAGGCGGGTGACGCCCTTGACCATGAACTCTCCGCCCCACTTCTCACGCAGCCACTGCAGATCTTCCCAGGTGGGTGACGGGGTGTTCATCCACTCGCCGTAGGCACCGAAGAACGTGGGGCCGGGCAGTCCCTTGCCGTGGGAGACGTTGGGGGCGGTCAGATCCGGGATCGTCAGGTTGCCCTTGTTGAACCAGTCCCAGGCGTAGCGCGGTTTGACCGCGACCTCCGGAGCCAGCCGGATCAACGCCTTCAGGTTCATCTTCTCCGGGATCTCCGGACTGCCCCAGTCGCGGCCGATGTTGAACACCCAGTCGGTGGTGACGATCAGGCCCTTGGCGCCGGCCTCACGGGCGCGTTCGGCGCGGGCGAGGATCTCCTCCTTGGTGCCAAGCCAGTAGATCTGGAAGAAGATCTTGTCGTTGACGGCGGTGACCTCTTCGATGGGGTGGCTGGCGAAGCTCGACAGACCCATCGCGGTGCCGCGGGCGGCTGCGGCGCGGGCCACCGCGACCTCGCCGTCCTTGTCGACGGCCTGCACGCCGGTCGGCGAGATCATCACCGGGAACGGCAGATCCACACCCATCACCCGGGTGGACAGGTCACGATCGTCCTGGGCGCCGATGACATGCGGGGCGAACCCGATCTCGGAGAACGCGTCCACGTTGTCGTTGACGGTGATGCCACCCTGGGTACCGGCCACCAGGGACGAGTACACCGACTTGGGCAGGCGCTGCTTGGCCCGGCGCTGGGCCTCGGCAACGGTCTCGAACCAGGGGTTGCGGGCCCACGGGTTGGTCAGCTTGAAGTTCGCCATTGATCTTTCGCCTTTGGGATTGATGGTGGTTGCGGACATGGTCGGCGCACCGGGTTTCGAGGCTCATCGCCTGGCGGCTCTTCGCACCTCAACCGGCGAAGGCGTGGCCCGTCGCTGGTTGAGGTGCGAGCTTGCGAGCCTCGAAACCCGGTGCGCCGACGGTGTCGCCGATACGCGGGTCAGCCGACGGGGCTGAAGCCGGCGAGGGGGTTCTCGTCGCAGCTCTTGGACGGGCGGCCGAGGGGGGTGAAGCTGCCGTCGGAGCCACGGGTCATCAGCGTGAGCGGGGTGCCGCGCGAATGATCCTTGTTGGCCGTCGGTTTGGTGCGGTCACCGGCCAGCAGCGACTCGCCGTAGCCCTGCACGCATTCGGGGTCGGGGCCGTCGAGGGGCAGGCCGGTGAAGAACTTGGCGGCCATGCAGCCGCCGCGGCAGGCGTCGAAGTGGTTGCACTTGGTGCACGCCCCGGCCGACTGCGGCTCGCGCAACTCGGTGAACAGATCCGAGCGCTGCCAGATCTCCTGGAAACCGCCGTCGGACAGGATGTTTCCGGCGAGGAAGTTCTCGTGGATGGCGAACGGGCAGGCGTACACGTCGCCCACCGGGTCGATGAGGCACACCACGCGGCCGGCGCCGCACAGGTTGAGGCCGGGCAGGCCTCCCCCGCCCTGATCGAACGCCGACAGGTGGAAGAACGAGTCGCCGGTGAGCACCCGATCCCCGTGTGCGACAAGCCAGTTGTACAGTTCGAGCTGCTGCTCGGGCAGCGGGTGCAGGTCGTCCCACACGTCGGCGCCGCGGCCGGACGGGCGCATGCGGGTGATGCGCAGGGTGGCATTGTAGCGGTCTGCGAGCGCCTTGAACTCGTCGAGCTGCGAGACGTTCTCGCGGGTCATCACCACGGAGATCTTGGCGTCCTTGAAACCCGCCTCGTGCAGGTTCTCCAGCGCCCGCACGGCCATGTCGAACGAGCCCTTGCCGCGCACGGCGTCGTTGACCTCGGCGGTGGCGCCGTCGAGCGAGATCTGCACGTCGACGTAGTCGGAGGCGGCCAGGCGCGCGGCGACCTTCTTGTCGATGCGCAGGCCGTTGGTGGAGAACTTGACGCCCACCTTGTGACTGGTGGCGTAGTCGACGAGTTCCCAGAAGTCCGAACGGACGGTGGGCTCGCCGCCGCCGATGTTCACGTAGAACACCTGCATGCGTTCGAGCTCGTCGATGATGGCCTTGCACTGCTCGGTCGAGAGCTCACGCGGGTCGCGCTTGCCCGACGACGACAGGCAGTGCACGCACGCGAGGTTGCAGGCGTAGGTGAGTTCCCAGGTCAGGCAGATGGGGGCGTCGAGGCCCTTCTCGAACTGGTCGACGAGGCGGCCGACCTTGGGCGGGGCCTGCAGGTCGAGCGGGGGCGTCGCCCGTACCTGTGCTGCCGGATCCGCTGCGCTGGGCGGCATCTCAAGTGTGGTCATCGGAAGTCTCCGGGTCTGGGTGGGGTGGGTACGGGCGTGCCGGCGTCAGCGCCGGGTGATCATCCCCGAGTCGGCGAGCGCGCCGAGCGCCTGCAGGTACAGGGGCCGTTCGGCGTCGGTGATGCCGGCCTCGGCCAGGGCGGCCTCGGCGGTGGGCGTCTCGGCGAGGGACTGCACGATGCCGACGACGGTCAGGTTCTTGAGGAACGAGAGTTTGCGGGTGCCGAAGTGGTAGAGCAGCGCCCCGAACGGTTCGGGCCGCAGCGCGACCTTCGGGTTGAGCTCCCAGGCGGCATCCAGATCGAAACCGGTGGGTGTGTCTGCTGCCGGGTTCCCGGCGGCCGCGTCAGCGCGGCCGCCGGAGTCCGGCATGGTTGCCGGGGCCGACATCAGTAGACCCCGCACATCCCATCGATCGACACCTCTTCGACGAGCGATTCGCCCACGAGTTCGGTTGCAGCGGTCACATCGGCCGTCTGATCTGCCATGATCCATCCTCCTGTATCAGTAGTGATGCGGATCACGACATACTATAATGGCACCCGGTGCATCAATCCAGTTACCGGTCCGAAACTAGCCGAACAGACAGTCCGGTTCCAGTGTTTACCCGCCGGACGGCCCCCGGAATACGATGGATGCCTCAGCGTCGCCACCCACCCGCGGCGACGCGCACTCAACGGGGAGGTGGTCATGGCCGTCCGGGAATCGACGCAAAAGCCCGATCTCCTCGACACCGCACCCCAGCCGGGGCGCCGGCCGGCCACCTCGCACGCCCAGCTCAGCACCATCGCCATCGATCTGTTCACGGCCAAGGGTTTCGACGAGACCAGCGTCGACGACATCGCCGAGGCCGCGGGCATCGCCCGGCGCACCCTGTTCCGCTACTTCCCCAGCAAGAACGCGATCGCGTGGGGTGATTTCGACGCCCATCTCGACGCGATGCGCACCCGGCTCGCACTGATCCCCGACGACCTGCCCATCGCCGAGGCGCTGCGGCAGGCGCTGGTGACCTTCAACGAGGTGCCCGACGCCGAGCTCGACAACCATCGCCGGCGCCTGCGGCTGCTGCTCGAAGTTCCCGCACTGCAGGCGTATTCGATGCTCATGTACGCCGACTGGCGGCAGGTGATCGCCGGGTTCTGCGCGGCCCGGCTCGGAATCGACGCCGACGGGCATCTGCCGCAGACCATCGGCTGGCTGTGCCTCGGGACGGCCCTGGCCGCCTACGAGCAGTGGCTCGCCGCCCCGGACACCGACCTGATCGAGCTGATCGAGGCGGGCAGCGATCTGCTCGCCGGCGGTATCGCGGCACTGCGCTGAATGGTCGGGTTTCGGCCGGCCCCGAAGTCCCGACCGAACCCCTCCTGAACTACCGGTAGATTCCGTCGCGCCCGGCCTCGTCGGCGAGTTCGGCGATGGTGTGCTCGGCGATCGACAGCGCCGCGTCGACAGCGGCCACCGACCGGGCCGCGACGCGCACCTGATCGCCGCGTCCGGCCCACTCCGCGTCGGCGGCTGCCGTTGACAGGAACAGCACGGGCAGGTCCGGATGGGTCATGGTCCGCGCGTCCGCGATGAGGATGTAGTCGGGCACCCCGTCGATGACCTCGAGGAACCGGTCGGTGGTCCAGCCCGAGTAGTCGCGGTTGTCGATGAGGGTGAGGTCGGGTTCGTCGCCGTCGGAGTTCCGGCTGCCGACGACGGCCACCACCGCCTCCCACGACGTCTTGTCGGAGAAGTCGGTGCGGACGAACAGCGGTGCGTATGTGCCGAGGTAGCGCTCGATGGTGTTGCCCGCACCCTGGGTGTCGCGGAACACGTCCTCCTGCCGCACCTCACGTTCGGAGTCACGCACCGCCTGCGCGATATCGATGTAGTCGCCGTGGAAGCCGAAGACGGCCGGCGAGAAGTGGTCGGTGACCACGAGATCGGACAGTTCGATCGCCCCGAACCCGCCGGCGTTGCGGCCGATGACCACGCCGCACTCGTCGTCGAACGTCCAGGTGATCGGGTGCCCGTTGGCCGTACGCACACACGGCACCGTCCACCCGGCCCGGCCGCGCACCCGCGTGGCCACGACCTCGCCGGCGGCCCGGTAGCGGGGTTCGGGCGCGTCGGGGGTACTGAAGGTGGCCGAGCGGCCGTCGATGAGCTGCAGTTCCGCGGTGCGCGGGGCCTGTTCGGGCCAGTCGCGGTGCAGCACCAGCAGTTGTTCGGGACCACCCGCGTGCGAGGCGCCGGCGGTGCGCTGGGCGAAGCGATCGGTGCGCACCATCACCTCGCCGGACCTGTCGAAGTACCAGCGCGTGCCGGCGATCCGCTCGGGGTTTCCGTCGGCGTCCTCGATCCGCCACAGGTCGGGCGGAGCGTGCCAGACGTGGTGTTCCCGCCAGCCGCCGACGCCGGAGGTGTGGACGGTCGCGCTGATGGCTTTGGTTGCGGTAGCACGGTTTCGGCGAAGGAGTTCGTCCCACGTCGGAGTGACCATTCGCAGACGATAACAGCGGGGTTCTCACCCCCGCCCGGCGAGGGGACTGGCGACCAAAACTAGAACATGTTCTACTTTGGGGTGAACACCCCACCGAGGCGGAGAACCGATGACCGACCTGACCCCCCACAGCTCCCGCAGCGTGATCCTGACTGTAGCGGACGTGGTCGACGAGACCGCCGACGCACGGTCGATCGTCTTCGACGTACCCACCGCGATGACCGACAAGTTCACCGCGTACAAGCCGGGCCAGTTCCTCACCCTGCGCATCCCGAGCGACCAGACCGGATCGGTGGCCCGCTGTTACTCGCTGGCGTCCTCGCCGGTCTCGGGTGAACTGCCCAAGGTCACCGTCAAACGCACCAACGGCGGGTACGGCTCCAACTGGGTGTGCGACAACCTCGCGGCCGGCTCGCAGATCGAGGCGCTGCCGCCGAGCGGCGTGTTCACCCCCGCCGACCTCGACGCGCCGCTGCTGCTGATCGCCGCCGGCAGCGGCGCCACGCCGGTGATGTCGATCCTCAAGACGGCGCTGGCCTCGGGCAGCGGGCCGATCGTGTTCTTCTACGCCAACCGTGGCGAGAACGACGTCATCTTCGCCGCCGAACTGCGCGAGCTGACCCATGAACACGACGACCGGCTTACCGTCATCCACTGGCTCGAAAGCCTGTCCGGACTGCCGTCGGAGACGACGCTGGCGCGGGTGTTCTCCCCCTTCGCCGGCCACCACGCCTACCTATGCGGTCCCGGCCCGTTCATGGACGCCGTCCACAAGGGTTTGGCCGCGGCCGGATTCCCCCACCACGACGTGCATTCGGAGGTGTACAGCTCGCTGTCGGGCGATCCGTTCACCGATGTCGAGCACGAGGCGCTCTCCGCCGAGGAGGAGGCCGACGCCGCGACCGTCGACATCGAACTCGACGGCGAGACCCACACCCTCAAGTGGCCGCGCGGGCGCAACCTCATCGACGTCATGATCGCCGCGGGCCTCGACGCGCCCTACTCGTGCCTGGAGGGTGAATGCGGTTCGTGCGCCTGCACTCTCACCGAGGGCACCGTCGACATGGCCAACCCGGGCGCGCTCGACGAGGACGACATCGCCGACGGCTACATCCTGGGCTGCCAGTCGACGCCGACGGCGGACAGGCTGCGTATCGAATTCTGAATCCCCTCGGTGGTTGAGGTGTGAGGTCGCGCAGCGACCGAGCCCCGGAACCCGGTGCGAGAACAATGTTGTCTCACCGGGTTTCGAGGCTCGTCGCTAACGCTCCTCGCACCTCAACCGGCGGAGGGTGAGTACTTCGCCGACTCAGCCGGCGGGGGTGAGTACTTCGCTGATGGGCGTTTCGGTCATCAGCTTGGGCCGGGTCTTCATCACCGCGGCCACCTTGCCCGCACCCACCACGGCGGTCAGGATGCCATCCCGGCTGTAGTAGGCGAGGAACTTCTTACCATCGTCGTCGACGATGTGCACGTCGTCGTCGGCGCGGGGTTCGCCGAGCACCTGGATCTTGACGTCGTACTGGTCGCTCCAGAAGTAGGGCACCGCACCGCGCACCGACTCCCCGCCGGTGATCGCGGCGGCCACGATCGAGGCCTGCTCGACCACATGGTTCCAGTGCTCGACCCGATTCGGGTTGCCTTCGGCATCAAGCCAATTGGCCACGTCACCGACGGCGTACACGTCGGCGGCGCTGGTCTTTCCGCTCGCGTCGCAGGCGATGCCGCCGCCCACCGAACGGTCGGCGAGCTCGATGCCCGAGCCGTCGAGGAAGCCGACCACCGGGACCGACCCGATGCCGACGACGACGATGTCGGCGGGCAGTTCGGTGCCGTCGTCGAGGGTCACCGCCCTCACGTGGTCGGTGCCGACGATCTGCGAGACACCCACCCCGGCACGCACATCCACCTCGTTGCCGACATGCAGCCGGGTGACCAGTGCGCCGATCTGCTCGCCGAGCGCGGCGGCGAGCGGTGTGGGCGCCGGTTCCACCAGCGTCACCGGCACACCGTAGCCGCGGAGGGTGGCGGCCACCTCGCAGCCGATGAAGCCGGCGCCGATCACCACCGCCGAACGCGCACCGTCGATTTCGGTGCGCAGGGCGAGCGCGTCGTCGATGGTGCGCAGGGTGTGCAGGCCGGTCAGGGTCTCGTCGGCGCCCGGGAAGGGTCGCGGGGCGAGCCCGGTGGCCAGCACCAGCGTGTCGTAGGCGACGGTCTCGGTCCGTCCCGGGTCGTCGGTGCGGGCGACCGTCAGCGAATGTGCCTGCGGGTCAACCGAGACCACCGTGCGCCCGGTCCGCAGGTCGATCGACGAATCGGCGTAGAACTCGGCCGGTTTGAGGTCCGGGCGCTCCTGCTTGCCGGCGAGGACGTTCTTCGACAGCGGCGGCCGGTCGTACGGCGGATGCTGCTCCGCCCCGATCAGCGTGACCGGACCCTCGTATCCGGCGGTGCGCACGGCCTCGGCCACCCGGATCCCGCCGAGTCCCGCTCCGACGATCACCACCCCAGCGTTGTTCCCCATGTGTGGTTGTTCTCCTTGTCTGCCCGATCGGGCCGATGTTCGTGTCCGGGTGTTCCGGACCGTCCGGTTGGTGTCCGGACCGGCGGGTGCGTTCTGATCGCTACCCCGCCCCTGTGCCGACCCCTGCCACGCTGTTCACCGGCGTGAGGTCGGCGAGTCGCCAAGTGCCCTCGACATTACGCATAAAGGCCCACTTGGCGGTAGAGCCTCGTTGAGTGACAGAACCCGGGACGGCGACCGTCTGGTCGACGAACACCAGCATCCGCGTCTCCCCCGCGTCGTCGTCCGTCCGCACTCCCACGCCGACGACCTTCGCGCTCATCGTGACGTTCGACTGCCGCGCCCCGGGCAGCACCACGTCCGGCCCGCGGGACCGGTATTCGGCGGCCAGCCTGCCGGTGAGCCGGTCGGCGACGTCAGTCCGGTGCTGCGCCGAGGCCGCCGGGGAGAACGTCATCAGCCGCTCGACCGCGTCCCGGGTGGTGGTCTGCAGGGCGTCGCGGTGCCCCTCGCTCATGCCGGTGGTCGATCGTGCGGCCGCGACGAAGGCGAGGGTGGCGACGGCCAGTGCCGCCACGACGATCACCGCGCACGCGAGCAGCCATCGCCGCCCGCCTGGGGTGAGCGTGCGTGGCGGCGCGACCGGGGTGACCGGCCGGGCGCGATACCCAGCGGGACGTGCTGCGGCCATCACGACCCCGCCTTCACCGGGACGGCACCCGTGATCCGCCAGCCGTCGGCGGTCCGCAACAGCCGCACCGACAACGTGATCCGGTCACCCTGCGCGGTGCTGCCGACGAGTTCGGGGTCCGACGCCTCGGCCACCAGCAGCGCCTGGGCGGTGGAGCCCTCGGCGTCGCCGTCGGTGGGGTCGCTGCGCAGCCCGGCGACGATGACGTTGCCGGTACTGGGCGTGGCGAGCCCGCGGGCCGCGTCGATCAGGCTGTCGCGGGCTGCGGTGAGCTGATCGCGCCGCTGTCCCGCCGAGGTCCCGATGACGCGGTCGGCGAAGCCTTCCGCATCGGCGGGGTCGGCGGTGAGCATCGTCGTCACGCCGGTGGTGGCGGCGGCCAGGGCCTGTGCCCGGCCGGCCTCGTCGTCGTCCCCGTTTCCGGTGAACAGCACGATCGCAAGCCTCGTGATCGACCCGGACACCGGCCGCCTGGAAGCAGCGATGTTGCGCAGGATCGACTCCGCGGACTGACCCGCACCACGCCCGGTCGTGCTGCCGTCAGCGTTCGGCGAAGCTTCGGATACACCCACGGGCTGCCGTATTCTGCCGCCCGGCACCGGATCATCAGGTCAGTGGGCTGGATTGATCAGGGCCGCCAGGCCGTCGAGGGTGCGGGCCAACCCGAATTCCCAGGCGAGGTAAGCGTTCCAGGCGCTGCCCTGGGCTTCGCCTGCGGCCGCACCGACACGGACTGCCCGCGGATAGCGCCCGGGGTCGAATACCCGGGCCAGGATGGGCTGATTGGCGGCCCACCAGTCGGCGTCGGATATTGCCGAATCGTTGGTGGCCCGCGCCGCGTCGTGTGCGGCCCGGCAATGTGATTGGACGAAACCGAGCAGATAGTTGAGCGCGGCGTCGGTGTCGACGTCGGAGAGTCCGGTGCCGTCCAGGGCTGCCAGCTCATGCTCGTACTTCGCCATCACCCCGGGGCCCAGTGGTGGTCGACTCAGCGATGCAACCTCGGTCAGCCACGAATGCGCCAGCAGTAGTGCGCGATTGGACTCGGCCACCGCGCTCAGCCGCCTTCGCCAGCGTTCCCGTCCCCACTGGGGGCGTTCCATCCGGGCGTAGCAGGCGTCCACCATCAGGTCGAGCAGTTCCGGCTTGCCCGGCACGTAGGTGTAAATCGACATCGCCGACACCCCGACCCTGTCGGCCACCGCACGAACTGTGACCGCCTGCAGACCGTGCTCGTCGGCAAGGGACACCGCGGCGTCGACGATCTGCCCGACGGTGACCGACCGGGCAGGTCCTTTGCGTCGCGCCGGTGCGGATTGCACGCCCCACAGGAGTGCGAGTGTGCGGCTGGGCTCGCCGGCCCCGGTGCTGTTGTCGGTCATGGGAACAATTCTGGCATGGTTTTGTTATACGGCGTACGGTGTACATCGTATAGAGATATCTGCAACGGAGGAGCCCCCATGCAATTCACCGCATCCGCCATCTCCCTCAACGTCCCCGACGTGCAGGCATCGGCCGAATGGGCCCGCACCCACCTGGGTTTCGAGGAGGCCATGTCGGCGGACGGCTTCTGTTCGCTCACACATCCCGATGCCGGTTTCAACCTGATCTACCTGCGGACCGGTCTGCCGACGTTCACACCGTCCTCCGCATCGGGCACCGCCGACGGGCTCCTCGTGGTGTTCACCGTCGACGACATCGACACCGACTACGCGCGACTGTGCGACGAGGGCGTCGACATCGTCACCCCGATCGAGACCGAGCCGTGGGGCGAACGCTATTTCCAGATGGCCGACCCCAACGGCATCATCTACCAACTGGTCCAATGGGTCGAACCACTCGATCCCACACACTGACCGGGCTGGCGGAAACGCCGCCGTTTCCCCGACACCCCAGGCATAGCACCGCCCGTGCGGGATGAATTATTCACCGGTAGCGTCGCGGGAACGTGGACACTTCCGGCCCGGAGGACCGACCAGGAGGGGCTGCATGACGGTGCTTGCCGCAGGACGACGGCATTCCGTGCCAAGCCGATGGACCCGACGGTCCGGATCGCCGGGATCTCCCCCACCGCCACCCTCAGCGACATCGGCGAGACCCTGCCCGGCTACCGCCGGACCAGCCTGCGCAACTGTTCGTCGGCGGCCGCCCGTTCGTCGGCGGCGGCGGTACGGGTGGTGGTGATGTCGGCGTCGAGCGCGGTCTCCCGGTCCTGCAGCGACACCAGGGATGCGACGGTGCGGGCCCGCACCTGCCCCTCCTCGCCGCCGTCGTGCAGCACCTTGAGTTGTTCGGCGACACGGGACTGGTTGTCGTACACGACCTTCCGTTCGGCTTCGAGCTGCTTGACCTTCTCATCGCAGCGCCGGGCCTGCTCCCAGTGCTCGACGACGGCGCTGAGTTCGGCGAAGGTGGTGCGGTCGAGCAGCCGCTGCGACAGCCACTCACCGAGCGCCCGTCCGGTGAGGTCGGCGTAGGCAGTGTACCGGGACAGCACGCGCGCCTCACCCACTTTGACCTCGGCCTTTCCCCGTCCCGAGACCGGCACGCGGAACCGGTTGTGGCCCGCTGTCTCCTCGAACGGCGCCAGATATTCCGCACCGCGCATCAGCCTGGTGTCGTACCCCTTGGGCAGTTCGATGATCACCTCGGTCTGGGCGTCGCCGTCGTGTTCGACGCGGATGGTGTGGATCTCCTCGTGCCGCATCTCGGCGACCAGGGCGTCGCCGTCCAGATGCAGCCGGGTGGTGACGGTGGTCGTCTCCGACGTGCGTCTGCACCGCACCGCGAGGTCGCGGGCGAAGCCGAGCCGCACATGGGTGCCGCGCGTGGTGTACGGCATCATCGACTCGCCGGCGTAGCTCTCGTCGTCGTAGATGACCGCCGGCCCTTCCTCCAGCACGATGCCGCTGCTGTTGTCGAAGCTGAGCACGATGTCAGGGTTCGGGCCCGACTCCTCCCGCCAGATGCGTTCGGTGACAGCGGAATCGATCTCGGCCACGGTAAGCGGGACCATCGCCGCCGTACCGCGCTTGAGCGACACCGGAGTTCCCACCCGGTACTCGAAATACTCACCGGCGGCACCTGTTTCGGCCAGAGCCTCGGCCGCGAACGAGCGCGCCATCGCCTTGGCCGCGCGCGGCGCGGGAGCCGCCCCGAGCATCGGCGGCGCACCGGTCGGCTCCATGTCCAACGCACCGTAGGCCTGCTCGTAGCTGGTGGGCACCACCCCGCCCCGCTCGGATTCCTCGATCATCGCCCGCTCGGCCCAGCGCGCGTTGTACAGGTCGATGTCGAACGACACCGGCTGCCCGGTGGTGAGGGTCAGCTCGATGTCGGTGAGATCCTCGTCGACCGGATTGTGCACGATCCCCATCGCGATGAGCGTGACCGCATCACCTGATCGCACCAGCCGGTACGAGATCCGCCACACCGGCGCGGCCAGCACGTACGAGACGTCGAGCCGGTCTGCCCGGCCGTTGACCGACACGCGCACGGTGCGGTTCTCCCCCGCGGTGGCCGCCCGTGAACGATCGATGAGATAGGCCAGATCCTCACGCGAGGAGTCGTCGGCGAAACCCAGGGCCCGCACCGCCGACAGGTCGACGAGCCCGATCCCGGCGTCGCGGGTGCGGATCGCCAGCAGCCGTTGCGTACCGCCGGATCCGACCGAGTTCTCGTCGACACCCACCACCTCCCCGCGGTGAGTGGTGCCGTCCGCCGTGCGCACCTCGACGGTCCGGCCGCGCACCGCCGCCAGCAGTCCCGGCAGCGCCTGACCCGGTTCGAGGTACAGATTGCGGCGGGCCAGCTCGTCGTCGGGATCGGTGGGCGCCTCATACGCCAGCGCTCCCACCGTCGCGTCGCCGTCGACGACCCCGACGGACAGTGATTTGAGAACATCGTTCATGTCGCCCTTGCGGAACGACAATTCGAAGTCACTGTCGGCCGGTCCACTCCGTTCGAGGTAGGCGATGCCGTGCTTGAACAACACGAGACGGGTCACTGCGGGTCGGGTGGTCATGGCGACGATGGTATGCCCCGCCACCGACATCTCGACCCGGTTCGCGTCCCGCTCACCTATCTCGGTCCCGCTCAGGGAATCGGCTGAGCGTGACCAGATTCGGTGAGCGTGAACTCGGCTAGGCGACCAAGAGTCCGAAGCGCTCCAGCCAAAGGGGTGACCAGGGCGACCAATCTGTGCCGCTCCAGATCGGCCCACGTCCATCGGCGGACCATCGCCCCGGAAGTGCCCCGCAGATCGTCTTCCCGTCGCTTCTCTCGAGCTACCGACTCAGCGGCGGACTCCCCCGAACGCAGGTGCCTCCCGTACTTGACCATGCCGTCGAACTCGCCGATCACAAGGCCCTGCCAGTCGAAATCCGTTCTGTAGTTACCTGACGCGCACCTGAAGGTGTGCTGCAGACGTGGGAGCGGCAGGCCCGCCTCGATCATCTGAGCACGGCTCCACGACTCGCCCACGCTCTCCGACAGGGGACTCGCCCGGTCGAGAGCGCGCCGGGCAACACTGCCACCGCGTCGGCGACGGTTGCCGAGAATGTCCCGCATGAGATCGGCACGGCCACCTGCCCGCAACCCGTGGTCGAAGGCCGTGAGCGCCTGGGCAAAGTCACCACAACACGCGACGTCGACGGCGGTTCGCTCGACGGTCGTCACCGCTGTCCCGTCAACGAATGTCACCTCGACCGGGTCCAGTGGAGCCGCATGGATGTGTCGGTACTTGCGGATCGACCCACCGGCGGATCGTCCCGTTGTGACATGAACACGTGCGATGTCCGGCTTCAGAAGGGGGATACCGTGCAGCGCCGCTGCCGACGCATGGCTCAGTGGCAGGTCGGTTCCTGTACCGATCTCCGTGATCGACGCCGCGATCGAAGCAAGGCGATGCAGTCCCTGCGCACCCTCATGACCAGCGAATTCCTCGCCTGCGAGGACATATGCGCCTGGGTACACCCGGACGAGCCGATGGCGCCGTAGGTCTGTGGTGATCTCGTGGTCAGAGATACCGGCCCCCAGTGCAGCAGAACGCCGGATAATCCCATGCTGGTCCCTCGGATACGTAGTCATGGGTGTTGGACGCGCCCAACACCTGATCGGTTCCATCCAATTTCTCCCGCTCACCCGTTCCGGTCCCGCTCAGGGAATCGGGTGAGCGTAATCGGAACTGATGAGCGGGAACGCTCAAGCGATGGGGTGGGAACCTGGGGCGATAGTGTTGGAGCGCGAAGTGAGGAGCCACCGATGATCGAGCTGAAGACACCACAGGAGATTGACAAGATGGCGGTGACCGGGCAGTTCGTCGCGCGGACCCTGGCCATCCTGGGTGCGCAGGCGCAGCCCGGCGTCAACCTGCTCGACCTCGAACACCATGCGCGCGAACTTGTTTCGGAGCGCGGCGCGCAGTCCTGTTACTGGGACTACGCGCCGTCGTTCGGTGAGGGACCGTTCCGCAACGTGATCTGCCTGTCGGTGAACGACGCCGTGCTGCACGGCAAGCCACGCAGCCATGTCCTCGCCGACGGCGATGTGCTCACCCTCGACTTCGCCGTCTCCATCGACGGCTGGGTCGCCGACGCGGCGATCACCGTGATCGCCGGCGACGGCGGGCCGCAGCGTGCGGAGAACCAGCGGCTCATCGACTCCACCCGCCGCGCCCTCGCCGCCGGGATCGCCGCGGCGGTGCCGGGCGGGCACCTCGGCGATATCTCGGCTGCGATCGGTGCCGTCGCCATCGCCGACGGTTACACCGTGAACACGCAGTTCGGCGGGCACGGCCTCGGCCGCACCATGCACGAGGACCCCCACATCCCCAACCTCGGCAAACGGGGTCAGGGTCTGCCGCTGAAGGCGGGGATGACGCTGGCGATCGAACCGTGGTGGTCGCGCGGCACCAACAAACTGGCCATCGACCCGGACGGCTGGACCCTGCGCTCGGCCGACGGCACGATGACCGCGCACACCGAACACACCATCGCCATCACCGACGACGGCCCGCGCATCCTCACCGAACTCGCCGGCTGAGCACTACCAGACCATCGGGGCGATGAACTTGCCGACGGTGGCACGCACCCGGTCCGGCGCCCAGCGCCCGGCATCCGAAGGCGGCACCTCCATGAACGACATCACCAGCCGCACATGGATTTCCACCACGTCGTGCAAGTCGGCGTCGGGCATCTGCGCACCGGCGCGGCGCAGGGTGGACGCGACCCGCTGCACGGCCAGCTCGATGAACATGGCCGGCGCCTGGGCGGTCAGCATCTTCACGTCGCCGTCGACGAGCAGCCTGCGCACCAGATTGTCCTGCTCGATCAGCGTCGCGCCCGCGACAAACGCCTCCACCACCGCATCCTGCGGCGACAGCCCGGCGACCGCGGTGTCGAGCTCGCGCATCACCCGCTCGTAGACCCGCTGGGCCACCGCGATCAGCAGTTCTTCCTTGTTGGCGAACCGCCGGTAGAGCGTGCTCCTGCTGACGCCGGCGCGGGCGGCGACGGTATCGACATTCGCCTTGCGCACCCCGGCCTCGGTGAACTCCGCCTCGGCCGCCGCCAGGATCATCGACTCCTGGTCGCGGCTGCTCAGCGTGTTCCGCGGCTTACGGCCTGCACTCACGTCCTACTCCACCCACTCCCGTGTGTTCCGCCGCCGGCCAGCACCGCGTGGCACCGGGCCAGTCTCTCGCGCCACCATCGTTCCCGGTCCGGGCTCGCCCGCAATCCATCCGGCACGCTGACGTCGGTGACCCAGCGCGGCGCGACCTCGCCGCCGGACGGCAGGAACGACGGTGCCACATCGTCGACGAACAGGGAACCGGTACCCAGTCCGCACGCCAGGTCCAGCTCCGGCAGCGCCGCGGCGGCCGCGACACCGGCGGCCATGCCGACCGCCGAATCCAGGGCGCTCGAGACCACCACCGGCAACCCGATCTGCCCGGCCAGCGACAGCACCGCCCGCATCCCGCCGAGCGGGGCCACCTTCAGGATCGCCAGGTCGGCGGCGTCGGCGGCCACCACCCTCAGCGGATCGTCGGCCTTGCGGATCGACTCGTCGGCGGCGATCGGCACGCCGACGCGCCTGCGGACCTGCGCCAGTTCCTCGACGGTGCGGCACGGCTGTTCGGCGTATTCGACGTCGCCGATCGCGGCGATGGCGGCCACCGCCTCGTCGACCGACCAGCCGCCGTTGGCGTCGATCCGGACCGCGGGCACCACCTCGCGGGCGGCGGCGACCCGCTCGACATCGTCGGCGAGCCTCTGACCGGGTTCGGCCACCTTCACCTTGGCGGTGGTGGCCCCGGGGTAGCGGGCCAGCACCCCGGCGACCTGGTCGGCGGGCACCGCCGGCACCGTGGCGTTCACCGCGACCCGGTCACGGCGGGCGGGCGGCGGGCCGAGGTAGGCGGCCTCGATACCGGCGGCCAGCCACGCCGACGACTCGGCGTCGTCGTATTCGGTGAACGGCGCGAACTCGCCCCAGCCCGCCGGACCCCGCAGCAGCATCACCTCGCGGGAGGTGATGCCCCGGAACCGGGTCCGCATCGGCAGTGTCACGACGACCGCCCCGGCGGCGAGTTCGGCGGCCGACGGCAGCACATCGAGTTCTCCCACCAGGACCTGTCGCATCCGGTCAGTATCGCGCACCTCGTGCGCCGCCGATGCCGGTACGCCCCCGAGGGAGCACCGCGAACCCGGTCAGCGCTTGCCGCAGGGCGGCGAATACGACCGGTCGTGCACGTACAACTCCCACTCGGTGCGGCTGATCGCGTCACCGGGGCGGGCACACTCGCGCTCGATGATGGCATTGGGGCCCGTCGACCACGTCCGGATCTCTCCGCCGTCACCCACCGCCACCAACGTCCGGTCCGCGGCGTACCGGATGTCGTAGATGCCGTCCGGGAACGACCGCAGAATCGTCGACGCCTCGGCCTTGCCGATCTCCCAGACCCAGACCTCCGACGTTCCGCCGCCGGCGACGACCCTGGTCCCGTCGTCGTTGAAGTCGACGGCGTAGGTCAGTACCGCGGTGGGCCACGTGGACACAACGCGTGGCCGGTCGGGGTCGGCCACGTCGATCACCGCGACCGTGGGTTCCGTCGATCCCACCGCGAGCCTGCGGCCGTCGCGGCTGAAGCGGGCGGCCATCGCCATCCCCGCGAACGAGTACGCGTCGGCGGTGACCTTCGGGTGCGCGGGGTCGGACAGATCCACCAGCTTGACGACCCCGGACACCAGGGCCACCGCCGCCCGGCGGCCGTCGGGACTGAGGGTCACCAGGATGGCTCCGGACCCGACATCGACATCGGCCACCTTGCGCGGGTTCCGGACATCGGAGGCGTCGATGATCGCGACCGTCGGCAGATCCATACTCACCGCCACCGCCAGCCGTGACCGCTCGTTGTAGTCGACGGAGATGCTGACCGCGTCCTGAGCCCTGATACTGCTCACGTACCGCGGGTGGTCACCGTCGCTGTAGTCCGCGAAATGCAGGTCGCCGGTCTGCCCGGCGAGCACGACCGTGTGACCCGATCCGCCCGCCGCCACGCCACCGGTGAGGCCGTCGGCGGGCGGTGCCAGCACCGGCCCGGCACGGACCAGCCTGCCGTCGGTGATATCCCAGCGGTGGACGCCACCGCCGGGTGCGTTGTCGACGGCGAACGCACGCCTGCGGTCTGCCGACAGGGCGAACTGCTGCACGGTGTCGGTGCCGATCGTGGTGGCCGACATGGTCAGCGGCCAGTCCAGAAGCCGTCCGGACGTGTCGGTGGTGATCATGTGGTCACCGGCGAACAACACCGAGTGTGCCGTGCTCTGCACGGTCCTCGGCGGCGCGTCCGGGTTGGTGCTGTCGAAGATACGCACCGTGTTGTCGGTTCCCGACAGCGCGATCGTCGACCCGTCACCGGTCATCCCGAAACCATTGACGAACGCCGACGACGACGGCCAGGTCCGCACCTGCCGCGGATGTCGCGGGTCGGAGACATCGTAGGTGGCCGCGCCCGCGATCCGCATGGCCGCCACCAGGGATCTGCCGTCGTCGGTGAACCGCATCTCGCTCGCCGACTGGGCCTCGGGCCCGAACGCCGGGATGCGCGCGACGGGAGTCAGGCCACCGGACGACACCGACCACAGGTCGATCCGGCTGTAGTTGCCACCGGTGGCGAGCATCCGCCCGTCGGGCGAGAACGCGACGGGGCCCGCGACCGGGCCCATCCCGGCAGGCGCGGGCAGCCGGCGCCAGTCCTGGCCGTCCCGCGTCCACACCCCGATCCCGGCCTGGGACGTCGATGCGGCGACGAAGGTGCCGGCGGGGTCGACGGCGACCGCCGTCACCATGCCCGAGACTCCGGGCAACGACTGGCCGCGCCGGGGCGAACGCGGGTCGGTCAGGTCCCACAGCGTCAGCGAGTCCCGCCCGCCGACCACCGCCGTCCGGGTACCCGGCAGGAACGCCGCCGCACCGAACTCCCCGGCCGTGCGGTTCGGGTGTGGGGTGTTCGGGCCGGAGCCGGCAGTCAGAGTTCCGCTCACCGGGTTCCCGGCGATCCCGTGCGGGCCCAGCGGCAGCATCCGGAAGTGCCCGGCGGTGTCCAGGGCGAGCAGTTGCGTGCCGTCGGTGGTCGCGGCGGTCGCCATCCGGCCCGACTCGGCGCCGGGGCCGGCGAAGCCGGCCGGCACCGAACCCGCCCCCAGGTCGATGAGCGCCGATCTCGCCTCCCGCGTCGGCGACTGCCGGTACGCGACCATGGCGAGCTGTATCGCCAGGAACGGATCGCGACTGCTCAGCCGCAAGGCCTCCGCCGCCAGTTGCCGGCTCAGCGCTTCGGTGCTCGCCCGCTCGGCGTGCTCACGTTCGATCACCGAACTGATGCCGGTGACGATCGCGACGACCGCGGCCAGCACCGCGACCACGCCGAAGACCAGCGCGAAACGTGTCAGGTTCCGCAGCTTGCGGGTGTTGCGGCGCCGCGCGTCGAGTTCGGCCCGCCGTTTGGCGCCGCCGGCGTCGAGGTAGTCGCGGCTGGTCTGGTCGAGCGCCGAGTCGCCGACCAGTTCATCGAACATCTGGAGCCGAGCGGCACCGGGCAACAGGTCGTC
>WBZQ01000644.1_pt1 | contig 26500 bp, 17 predicted proteins | sample 5204251 | NCBI WGS metagenome assembly WBZQ01 (sample SAMN12412402, study PRJNA552823) | activated sludge metagenome | isolation source: activated sludge from nitrification reactor of wastewater treatment plant... | place: USA: Virginia | collected 2017-09
ATCGATCCCGAACGGATCACCGTCATCCGCAACGGCATCGACACGCAGGAGTACTCGCCCGTCGCGGACGCCGATGTGCTCACGGCACACGGCATCGACCCGAACACGCCGATCGTCGCGTTCGTCGGGCGCATCACGCGGCAGAAGGGCCTGACCTACCTTCTGGACGCGGCCCACCACATCGATGCGGACGCACAGCTCGTGTTGTGTGCCGGGGCGCCGGACACCCCCGAGATCGGCCGGGAGATCGAGGCCCAGATGACCGCGTTGCGCGCCGCACGGGGCAACGTCTTCTGGATCGCCGCAATGATGAGCAAGCCCGACGTCGTGCAGGTCCTGAGCCACGCGAGCGTGTTCGTATGTCCATCCATCTACGAACCGCTCGGCATCGTGAACCTCGAAGCGATGGCCTGCGAGACGCCGGTGGTGGCGACCGCGGTCGGCGGCATCCCCGAGGTCGTCGAAGACGGGGTGACGGGCAGGCTCGTGCCCTATGAGGCGTCTGCGGATGGGACCGGGACGCCGACCGACCCTGCCGGCCTCGCGCGGGCCCTCGCGGCTGCGGTCAACGACTTGCTCGCCGATCCCGCCAAGATCGTGGAATGGGGCCGCGCGGGCAGGTCCCGTGCGATCGACCTGTTCTCGTGGCTCTCGGTTGCCGAGCAGACCACGGCGCTGTATCGCAAGGTGCTCGAAGCCAAAAGCTCTACTTGATATTGAGAGTCTTCCAGTCGTTCCTCGGCCCGATGCGTTCCACCGATCACCGGTGACCGCCGTCCGGTTGCGGCGAACGCCCTCGTCGTCGGGCTCCACCTCGTGGGTGCGACCTGTCCGGAAGCCGTCGGCGCAGCAAGGACGCTCGTCCCGTCGCGGCTGCGGTACCGTCTGCCGACCACGCCTCGGAAACGGACCACCCTTGACCGCCCCTCCCTCCCTGACCGGTGAAGCACGCATGCTCGCCGCCTGCCGTCGCCAGCCGGTGGACTGCACCCCCGTGTGGTTCATGCGCCAGGCTGGTCGCTGCCTGCCGCAGTACCGCAAGCTCCGCGAGCGCTACGGCATCCTCGAGATGATTCGCACGCCGGACCTGTGCGCCGAGGTCACGCTGATGCCGGTCGACATCATGGGCGTGGACGGTGCGGTGCTCTACGCCGACATTATGATTCCCCTCTACGGGATGGGCGTGCCGTTCACGATCGATCCCGGCGTCGGCCCGGTTGTGCACGAGCCGGTTCGCGACGCGGCCGCGGTGGCGAAGCTCCGGATCGCCGACCCGGAAGAGGCAACCCCCGAGATCTTCCAGGCGCTGCGCACGCTCCGTTCCGAGCTGGGTGGCCGGGCGGCGCTGCTGGGGTTCGCCGGCGCGCCCTACACGCTGGCCTCGTACATGATCGAGGGCCGTCCGACGAAGGATCGCGCCCGAGCGAAGGCGATGATGTACGGGCAGCCGGAGCTCTGGGCGTCGCTCATGGACACGCTCGCCGAGGTGACCATCCGCTACCTGCGCGCCCAGGTTGCGGCAGGCGCTCAGGTGCTGCAGCTGTTCGACTCGTGGATCGGCGACATCGGGCCGAGCGCCTACGAGCGTCACATCCTCCCGTACAGCCGCAGGATCTTCGACGGCCTGCGCGACCTCGACGTTCCGACGATCCACTTCGGGACCGGTGCCGGCGGCATGCTCGAGCAGATCGCGTCGGCCGGGTCGGACGTCGTGTGCGTCGACTTCCGGGTGGGCCTGGCCGACGCGTGGCGCCGCATCGGTGAGCACACGGGCATCCAGGGCAACCTCGACCCCACCGTGCTGCTCGCCGGTTGGGACGCCGTCGAGCGCGAGGCCGACCACGTGATCGCCGAGGCGGCCAACCGTCCCGGCCATGTGTTCAACCTCGGCCACGGCGTGCTGCCCGACACCGACCCGCAGCTGCTGCGCCGCCTGGTCGAGCACGTGCACGCCCGGACGACCCGGAAGGGCTGAGCCCAAACCGGACGCGTCGGTGTGTGCCGCTTCTCCCGCGCCCGCCGGCCCCGGCGCGGTGGTGCAGTCATACCTGGAAACGGCAGGCACATGCCGCTCCGACGACACGTCGGCAGCACGAGCCCGGCAGCCGCAGTAGGCTCATCTCAGGGGTTCGCGGGCGCGCCGATCGCGCCCGACGAGCGGAGCCCTCAGGTCCCGCGCCCACCGCGGCGTTCGGGCCGGCAGGAGGAAATGTGAGCGCGCGTTGCCACGGGTGCACCCCACAGACGGCAGTCCCTCCCGCCAGGCCAGCGCTTCGGCCGTCGCCGAACACGCGTGCGTGTGCACCTCACCACGCGGGCCGCTGGCTGACGGGGCCGGCGACATCCATCCGCCCGCTGCACCCCGCGGAAACCGGCAGCCGGGCGCCCCACCAAGCGATGTGGTGACAGGAGACAGACATGCCCGTCGGGTCGTTTCCCAACCGTTCCCCCGCCGAGCTCCGACGTCTCGGCCTCGGCAACCTCATCCGCATGGGCCACTGCGCGCCGACGGTGATGCAGACGATGCTCGACGCCTCCGACGTGGAGGCGGATTGGCTCGTGAAGCTCACCGCCGGGCTTCCCGGCGGCATCGGCAACACCGGCGCCGAATGCGGCGGCCTCACTGCGCCGCTGATCATGATCGGGCTGCGCCACCGTCGCGACGAAGTGGAGGACGGCCTGCCGGTGGTCGTCCATCTGGGCCACGATCTGCTCCGACGGTTCGCGTCAGCCCACGGCACAACCCAGTGCCGCGACATCCGGGGCGACGCCCAGGTCCCCCTGCGCTGCGTCGGCGTCGTCCGGGAGGCGCCCAGCATGTGTGCCCAGTGCCTCGCCGCGCGGCCGGCCACCCCCATCCCGCCGGAAGCTCGTGCCGCCTACCGGGAGCTCTGCGCCGACTGGGAGCGCCGCGGCTATCACTGCGCCGACGCAGTGTTCGCGGCGCTGGGCCCGGCCGTCACGACGCCGCCAGAACTGCGGGACGCCCTGACGGCATTCATGGGCGGGACGCTGTTCACGGGCATGACCTGCAGCGCGCTCACGGCTGGGGTGATGGCACTCGGCCTTGCACTGGGCGAGATCGAGGACAGCCGTCCCCGGGTGATTAAGATGATCGCCACCATGGCCATCGGCGGGGACGCGTTCGCCGACGACGTCAACGCCTTCAACCGTCTGATGAACCTCGGACACGGGCTCGCGGAGTGGTTCGAGTCCGAGTTCACAAGTACGCAGTGTCGCTCGCTGACCGGGGCCGACTTCTCGTCGGTCGCCGACGTCCGCGCCTACCTCGAGCGTGACGGCACCGCCACCTGTGAAGCGATCGCGCGCGGCGTCGCAGCCCGGGTTGCCGAGCTCATCAAAGGCCATATCGAGGACATCCCGCCAACTCCCGATCCAATTCGATCGGGCTGATTCAGGAGCGGAAGCCGTGCGAGTACTTGTCGTCTACGCACACCACAACCCCAAGTCGTTCACCCATGCGATCCTCGACCAGGTGGTGCGCGGCTTGACCGACGCGGGCCACGAATACGAGGTCCTCGACCTCCACGCGATCGGGTTCGACCCGGTCTTCACCGAACGCGACGGTGCGCAATTCGTCCACCCCACCGTGCCGGAGGAGCTGCTCGACCGGACGCTGCTCGAGCAGGCGCTCGTGGCGAGCGCCGGCAACCCGATCAAACGGATGCTGGCCAGGCGGTGGGTGCGTGGAAAGAGCCTTGCCGACATCGTGCGACTGTTCGAGGAGCACCAGCCCGAAGATGTGCGCGCACACCAAGCGAAGGTCGCATGGGCAGAGGGGCTCATCTTCATCGCCCCCGTGTTCTGGATGGGCTTCCCCGCGATCCTCAAGGGATGGATGGAGCGGGTCTTTGCCTATGGCTTCGCCTACACCCTGAACCGCGCAGGGTGGGCGGGCGACCTCGACGGCCGTACCCCGCTCCTCCGGCAGCGCAAGGGGCTCATCATCACGCCCACCTTCTTCACCGAAGACGAGTACGACAACGGGTGGCGCGACGCCATGGACACGATCCTCTGCGACTGGTGCCTCAAGATGGCCGGGGTACGTGAGACGGAGCACGTCTACTTCTACGCCGCCGTCGCCGTCGGGGCGGAGGCGCGGAGTCGCTACCTGGAGCAGGCCTACCGCCTCGGCCACGAATACTGACGGTCACGACGCCGCCGCGTGGCGACGACATCGTCGCAGCCACGGGTCGGGTCTCGCCGGGTAGGTCCGCCCAATTGAGTCGCTGTGCGCCCGCGGCATATCCTCCCGAGATGACCACCCGGCCCCTCACGTCCACCGCGAGCGCCGCGCCTGCGCTCGTGGCAGTCCGGCGGACCCTGCTGGTGACCTATCTGGCCGTCGCCGGCACGGTGTTCATCGTGGTCGGGGTGCCCTTCGACCGGGAGCAGGTGATCCTGTGGGCCTGCGGGGCCCTCGCCCTCACCACCGTCGGTCGCCCGCTGCGGGAGATGGTGCGGCTGGTCCGCGACTGGCTGCCATTCGCGGTGGTGCTCCTGGTCTACGACTACACCCGCGGGATCGCCGACACGCTCGGCATGCCGGTCCACCGCAGCGCCATGGCCACGCTCGACACGGCGATCGGTGCCGGCACGGTTCCCACGGTCTGGTTGCAGGACCACCTGCACGACGTCGGCGGGGTGCACTGGTACGACGTCGCCACGACCCTCGTCTACAACTCGCACTTCTTCGCGGTCTACGTGATTGCGGCGGTGCTCTGGGCACGCGACCGCGCGCGCTGGGCGGACTTCGTCCGGCGCTACCTCATTCTGGTGTTCGCCGGCCTGGCGACCTACGTGCTGTTCCCGGCCGCCCCACCGTGGATGGCCGGCCGGGACGGGACCATCGAGCCGGTCCGGCGCATCAGCGGGATCGGCTGGAACGCGCTGGGACTGCACTCCGCGGAGACGGTGCTCACGAAGGGGCAGGGCGTCGTCAACCAGGTGGCCGCGGTGCCGTCGCTGCATGCGGCCTTCGCGGCGTTCATCGCCGTGTTCTTCTGGCGGCGCGCCCGCTGGCCGTTGCGCGTCGTGCTGGGCGTCTACCCCGTGGCCATGGGAGTCGCGCTCGTCTACTCCGGCGAGCACTACGTCGCCGACGTGCTGCTCGGCTGGATCTACGTCGCACTGGTGATGTGGGCGGCGGCGGGTTGGGAACGCCGCCGCGGCCATCGCCGTGCACGGGCGGCCGACCAGACCCGGGCCGCGACTACTTGACGTGCCGCGGCGCACCGTCGCGCCCGCCGACCACGATGGGCGCGCCCGGGCCGTAGGCATTGCCCGTGATCGTGACGCCACTCGCCTGCGTCCCGACCTGAATGTGCGCCAGCGGGAACCACGAGCAGTTGGACGTACATGCCGTCGTCGTCGACTGCACGAACCGGTTCCCGGCCACCCGCACCGAGCGAATCGTCGGGTCGTCGGCAAGCGAAAGGCCGATCTTGCCGTTCTGGACGAAGCTGTTGCCGGCGACCACGACGTTGCGCACGTTGCCGCCGATGACCATCCCGGCGTGGTTGTTGCCGGTGAACGTGTTGCGCCGGATGACCACCCCGTCGATGAGGTTGCCGCGGGAGCCCTCGTCGCCCATCGACAGGATCAGGCCCGATCGCTCGCGCGAGCCACGCAGGAGGTTGCCCTCGATCACCAGGCCGGTGATCGTCCGGCGGAAGTCGCTGCTGGCACGCTGCTGATCGAACACATGGATGCCGTAGCCGGTGGCGCCGGCGGCGGTGTTCTCCACGAGGCGCACGCCCTTGCCGTACGAAACGTAGTAGCAGTGGCCCTGCGTGCCGACGCTGCTGCCGTCGACCTTGCAGTCGTTGCCGGCGATCATGTGGTCGTCGCCGTGCACGTCCACCGCGCCGAAGCCGATCGTCCCCCGGAACGAGTTGCCGACGAGGTGGTCGGCGCGGTGCCCCGGCAGGCCCGCTTCGGTGATCGAGAGCGCCTTGCTACCCTCGAACCGCAGCCCGGCCACCGTGATGTAGTCGGCGTCGACGATCCACGGGCGCGCCGGGTTGGTCAGCCGCACCTGTGCACCGGGCCAGGGGGCGATCGCGATACGCCTGCCCGGACGTCCCGACATGCCCTGGTCACCGCGAATCCACAGCTCGCCCTCGTCGTAGGCGCCGGCCCGCATCAGCACGATGTCGCCCGGCTGCATCCGGTTCTGCATCACCCAGCTCACGGTCGCGCAGGGCGCGGCCACCGAGCAGGCCCCACCGTCGTGCCCGTCGGTGGCCACTACGCGGATACGACCAGGGCGCACCGTGAAGCGCACGGACTGGGTTGAGCGTTTGGCGCCGACGCGAACGACGATCCGTCCACTTCGCACCCGCGGTCCCGGTTGCACCACGATCGTCTGCAGGCGGCCGTCCGAGCTCCGCCGGCCCCAGGCCACATAGCGCGCCACGGGTGTCCCGCCGATCGTGACGGTCGACGTGCCGCGGCGCGCGCCAAAGCCGCGCCCGGAGATCGTGATCGGGGTGCCGAGGTTCGCCGGACCACCGCGCACCGGGCCCTCCTGGAGATCCACGAAGCGCACCACGGGGGCCGCCGCGGCCGAGGCTCCGCGGGCCACGACGACTGATGCGACGATGGCCGCGCTGACGGCGAGAAGGACGTGGCCGGGCCGGGTGACGTGATGCATACGGCATCCTCTCATCCCGGCGCCGGCAGACACTCTGATCGCACGGGCGTGGCCGCCCCGTCGCAAAGCCATGCGCGTTCGCCACAGAGCCGGTACCACATCGGCGCAAATGACCGTGATCTGTCACAACCCTGTGCAACGCCTGGTGCCAGGCACGATTTGTTGCAGGCGCATCGGGGGCGGTCGCGACGCTAAGCTCAGCCGCATGCAGCAGGCCAGGGCAACATTTACGGTGACGGGTTGGGAACACGTCGGCGGACCGCCTGAGATCCGCGCCGGACTGGCGATCAGCCACGCGCACGCAGTCAAGGTGTTCGACGGGCAGATCGAGGGCCGCTCGCTCACCGAGTTCACCGGCGCGTTCTCCGAGCGGACCAAGACCGGTACCTACGTTGCCATGGAGAGCTTCGAAGGGGCGGTCAACGGCCTGGAGGGCACGTTCCTGTTCGCCCACATGAACTCCATGCACGGGGGCGAGGTGCGCGACGACGACCACATGCTCGTGATCGTGCCCTCCAGTGGAACCGGTGAGCTGACCGGCATCCGCGGCACCGGCTGCCTGAGCGTGGATGGCGACGGCACGCACCGGCTCGTGCTCGACTACGAGTTGCCGATGCCGTGAGCGCCCTGCTGCTGCACGACCACCCCGACTCCACCAACGCGCTCAAGGTCCGCTTCCTGCTCGAGGAGCTCGGCCTCACCTACGAACGCGTGCCGACCCCCATGGGCTCCGAGCGCGCGGGTACGGCCGCCTCGTCGAGCCCGTTCGGCCTGGTGCCCGTGCTCGCAGACGGCGACTTCGTCCTGACCGAGTCGAACACGATCCTGCGCTACCTCGCCGACCGTGAGAAGCGCGACGACCTCTACCCACGCCACCCCCGAGCGCGTGCCCGGGTGGACGAACGCCTGGACGCACTCAGCCTGCAGGTGCGTTCCGCACTGTGGCCGGTGGAGGACGCGGCCGCCGGCGGGCCGGTGCCGCGCGCGCTCCTGACCGATCTGGCGACCGCACTCACCGGCTTCGAACGCCTCATCGCGCCGAACGGCACCTGTACGGGATCGTTCTCCATCGCCGACTGCGCCGCGATGGGCCGCCTGGTGCATCTGCCGGAGCTGCCGATCGATCTGGGGCCGTGGCCGAAGACAGACCGGCTGCTGGCCGAATTGGGTCGACGTCCGGCATTTGTACGAGCCTCGCATCCGCATTGACACTGGATCGCGGGTTAGTGAACGCCCGAAATGGGTAGCCTCGACCTCAGGCCGTGACGCCCCGGACGTTCGCCGAGCGCGGACGGCTGCCAGGCGCCACCACATGACGAGAAGGAGTGATGCGTGACGGACACGCACAACAAGTGGAAGGCGCTCGCGGTGCTGAGCGTGGCGTATCTGATGGTGGTGCTCGACGTCTCGATCGTGAACGTCGCGCTGAACCAGATCGAGAAGAGCCTCGACTTCGCCCAGAGCGACCTGCAGTGGGTCATCACCGGCTACGCCCTGACCTTCGGCGGCTTCCTGCTGCTCGGGGGACGTATCGGCGACATCGTCGGCCGGCGGCGCCTGTTCATGATCGGGCTGGTCGCGTTCGCCGCGTGCTCGCTCATGTGCGGCCTTGCGACGTCTCCAGGCATGCTCATCGCCGCCCGGGTGTTGCAGGGCGCCGGTGCGGCCATGCTCGCGCCTTCGGTCTTCTCGATCGTCTCGGTCACGTTCCAGGAGGGTGCCGAGCGTAACAAGGCGCTGGGAATCCTCGGCGCGGTGGCGGGGTCCGGGGCGGCCATCGGCGTCATCGTCGGCGGCGTGCTGACCGAGAAGGTCGGCTGGGAGTGGTGCTTCTTCGTCAACGTGCCGATCGCGCTGATCGCGCTGCTCCTGACGCTGCGGTTCGTGCCCGAGACGCGCGCCGACGCAAGCCACCGCCACTTCGACGTTGCCGGCGCCGTGCTCATCACCTCCGCGCTCATGATCCTTGTGTACGCGCTGACTCAGGCGCAGCAGGTGGGCTGGACGAGCTTCCAGACCATCGGGCTCGTGGTGCTCTCGGCCGCACTGCACGTCGCGTTCGTCGTGGTGGAGCAGCGTTCGCAACACCCGTTGGTGCGGCTCCCGTTCTTCGGCCAGAACCGCGTGCCCACCGGCGCCAACATGATCGGCTTCGGCCTCGGCATGATCGTGAGCGGCATCTTCGTGTTGCTGTCGCTCTACATGCCGCAGGTGCTCGGCTACAGCCCCATCAAGACCGGGGTGGCCTACCTCGCCGTCGCGCTCACCGCCATCCTGGCCTCGGGTGCGGCGCAGGCGCTCGTGACGAAGATCGGCATCCGGACGGCGCTCGTCATCGGCATGCTGATGCTCGCCTTCGGCCTGCTCTACCTCACGCGGATCGCCCCCGACAGTGGCTACTGGGTGGCCCTCTTCCCCGGGTTGGTGGTCATCGGCATCGGCCTCGGGTTCTCGTTCGTCCCGATCTCGATCGCAGCCCTTGCCGGCGTGCAGCCCACCGATGCCGGTCTGGCATCCGGTTTGATCAACACCTCCCAGCAGATCGGCGGTGCCCTGGGCGTCGCAATCCTCACGACGATCGCGAACAACGTGACCGGCACGTACGACCCTCGCAACCCCACGGCCGACCTTCCGCAACGCCTCACCGACGGGTTCTCGGCCGGGTTCTGGGCGTCGGCCGGCTTTGCGGTGCTCTCGCTGGTCGTGGTGCTGACGGTACTGCGCGGTCCGGAACTCTCCGGCGCCGGTCGCGAGGGGGCGGCCGCGCACGTCGGTTAGGGAGGCGAATCGATATGGTCGGCGGGTGTTCCCGCCCGCCGACACATCCGGGTTGCAGGCCCCGCGCAACCCCCATGATGTCGCTCGTCGCCGCCGTCGCCCGCGGGGTGGAGCATGAGGCGACTGCTGACGTTGCCCGGCGGCAGGCGGGCCAAGTGGGTGGTGCTCGGGGTCTGGCTGCTCGTGTTCCTAGCGGCCTTCCCACTGAGCAGTCGCTTCGAGGACGCCCAGAAGAACGAGGCCGATTCGTTCCTGCCCGGCGGGACCGACTCCCTCATCGCCTTCCAGCTCGGCAAGCAGTTCACCAGGGGTGAGCTCAGTCCAGCGGTCCTCGTCGCGCGGCGCGAGAGCGGGCTGACCGACGCCGACCGCGACGCGGTGACGAACGCGCTCGCACGCGTGCAGGCCCACCCGCCGCCGGGGCTGAACACGGTGCCCCAAGCGATCATCTCACCGGACGGGAAGGCCACGGTCGCCGTCATCCCGATCGTCGTCGAGGACGGCGACTCGGATGGCCTGCTTGATGCGGTGCGCGGCGTGCGGTGCGCGATCAACGGCACCGCCTACCAGTACGCGGGCGAAGCGACCACGGGCATCGGGCGCACCGCGCCCGACTGCACGACCGGCGACCTCGCTCCCGGGCTCACCACCAAGATCGGCGGGCCCGGCGGTTTCTCCGCCGATGCGATCAAGGTCTTCAGCAACATCAACGGCACGCTGTTCGTCGCCACCCTTGGCCTGGTGTTCGTGCTGCTGATCCTGATCTACCGCAGCCCCATCTTCTGGACGATTCCGCTGTTCACCGTCCTGATCGCCGAGACGACGGTACGCGGCCTGGGCTATCTGCTCACGCAGGCCGGAGTCACGGTGAACGCGCAGTCGGCCGGCATCATGCTCGTGCTGGTGTTCGGCGCGGGCACGGACTACGCCCTGCTGCTCGTGTCGCGCTATCGCGAGGAGTTGCACCACCACGCCGACAAGCACGACGCCATCCGTATCGCGATGAGCAGCGCCGGTCCGGCCATCTTCGCATCGGCCGGCACCGTGATCTGCGGCCTGCTGTGCCTCTTGTTGGCGCAGATGAACGGCACCAGCGGCCTGGGTGCGGTTGGCGCCCTGGGCGTCGGCGTCACCGCGATCGCGATGCTCACACTGCTGCCGGCGCTGCTGGCGATCTTCGGCCGCCGCCCGTTCTGGCCGCTGGTGCCGAAGCTCGACGCCGAGGGTGCACCGCACACCCGCACCGGACTGTTCCGGCGGGTCGGCGAGTGGATCGCGCGACGTCCACGCGCCGTGTGGATCGGTGTCACGGTGGCGCTGCTCGCCGGCTGCGTCGGGATCTCGGCCTACGACGACGGCCTCACGTCATCCAACGGCTTCCGCGGCGAGGTGGAGTCGGTCGACGCCCAGAAGCTGATCGGCCAGTCGTTCCCCGGCGGCACGGACATCCCCACCGAGATCATCGTCCGGGACCGGTCCAGGACACCGGCCGTGCGCGCCGCGCTGCAGAACCTGCCGGAGGTCGCATCGCTCGGTGCCGTGCAGAGCGGCCCGCCCGGAGACAAGTTCGACGTCATCCTGCGCGACCCGCCCTACAGCCGGGCGGCCTATTCCGCCGTCGGGAGCCTGCGCGGCGCCATCGATCGCGCGGTCGGCCCCGGCGTCGCTCTGGTGGGCGGCGCGAGCGCCTTGGAGCGCGACGCCCGCGTGGCCTCGGCGCGCGATACGAAGCTGCTCCCCCCGATCGTGCTGACGGTCATCCTGTTGATCCTGATCGCGCTGCTGCGCTCGTTCAACGCGCCGCTGCTGCTCGTCGCCACGGTCATCCTGAGCTTCTTCTCGTCGCTCGGCATCAGCCTGGTCGCCTTCGCACACGGGTTTGACTTCCCCGGCGTGGACCCGTCGTTCCCGCTGTATGTGTTCATCTTCCTCGTCGCCCTCGGCGTCGATTACAACATCTTCCTGATGGCACGCGTGCGCGAGGAGGCCATCCTGCACGGCACCCACGAGGGGATGCTGCGCGGCCTGGCGGCGACCGGTGCCGTGATCACCTCCGCCGGGATCGTCCTGGCCGGAACCTTCGCCGTGCTGGGCGTGCTTCCGCTCATCGCGTTCGCCGAGGTCGGCTTCGCGGTGGCGTTCGGGGTGCTGCTCGACACGCTGATCGTGCGGTCGGTGTTGGTGCCCGCGCTGGTGCTCGATCTGGACAGGCGTACCTGGTGGCCGTCACGGCTGTCCCGCAGCGCCACGGCGACGTCTGAAGCGCAGGCAGGCGCGATACGCTAGGGGGCGAACACTTCGGCGGACAGCCGAGCGGCGTCCCGCGCCCCGAACCCGAACCAACGAGCGAATACCCGTGTCCCCATCCGAGCACGTCTCCGTCCCACTTCCGAGCCTTGGTGAGTCGGTCACCGAGGCGACCGTCGTCGCGTGGCTCAAGCAGCCCGGCGACGCCGTCGCCCTCGACGAGGAGATCGTGGAGGTCACCAGCGACAAGGCCGACCTGCGCATCCCCGCCCCGCAGGCCGGGGTGCTGGCGGAGATCGTGGCGCAGCCCGGCGACACCGTCGAGATCGGCGGAACGCTCTGCACCCTCGCGCCGGTGGGCGCTGCCGTTGCCACGCAGCCTGCCGCTGAGGCGCCGGCCGCGGCCGCGGCTCCGCCGTCCTCCGCCGCTGATGCACCCATCGTCGATGTCGTGCTGCCGAGCCTGGGCGAGTCGGTCACCGAGGCAACCATCGTCGAGTGGCTCAAGCAGCCCGGCGACCCGGTTGCCCTGGACGAGGAGATCGCCGAGATCACCAGCGACAAGGCCGACCTGCGCGTGCCGTCGCCGGCCGCCGGAGTCCTGACCGAGATCGTCGCGCAGCCCGGCGAGACCATCGAGGTGGGTCAGGTGATGGCACGGCTCGCCGCAGGCGCGACCGCGGCGGCACCCGCTGCCACGACGACCACCCCCGTGGCCGCAACCGCAGCGCCGGCCGAGCGTGCGGTCGCGACCGGCGGCGGCCTGGCCTCGCCGATGGCGCGACGGGCAGCAGCGGCCGCAGGTGTCGACCTGGCGGCCGTCACGGGCAGCGGACCACGCGGCCGCATCGAGGTCGCCGACGTCTCGGCGCCTTCGGGCAACGGCGCCGGGCCGTCCGGCGCGGGAGAGGAGCGCGTGAAGCTGGTGGGGCCGCCCGCCGCGCTGGCGCGCTACATGGACGAGAGCCGCGCCATCCCCACGGCCACGACCTTCCGCACCATTCCGGTCGGCACGCTCGACGCGCGCCGTGCCCAGATGAACGCAGCGCTGAAGGAATCGGGCAGCACGACGAAGCTGTCGTTCACGCACCTGGTGGCGTGGGCGATCGTGAAGTCGGTGGAGGCCTTCCCGGTCATGTCCACCGCCTTCGAGGAGATCGACGGCAAGCCCCACAAGGTCGTGCGCGAGGGTGTGAACATCGGCCTGGCAGTCGACGTGGAGCGCCGTGACGGCACCCGCTCGCTGCTGGTGCCCGTGGTGGCCCAGGCGCAGTCGCTGGGCTTCGCCGGCTTCGTCGCCGCGTTCGACGATCTCGTCGCGCGCACCCGCACCGGCAGCGTTTCTCCCGACGAGTTGCGCGGCGCCTACGTGAGCCTCACCAACCCGGGCGGATTCGGCACCGTGGCATCGGTGCCGCGCCTCATGCCCGGCCAGGGCGCGATCATTGCCACCGGCTCCATCGCACTCCCGGTCGGCTTCGAGCACGTCGATGCCAAGGGGCTCGGGATCCAGAAGGTCATGACGGCGACCTCCACGTACGACCACCGTGTGATCCAGGGGGCCGAGAGTGGCGCGTTCCTGCGCCAGATCGACCTGTTCCTGGCCGGGGAGCAGGGCTTCTACGAGGAGGCCGCGGCGAGCCTCGGCGTCACCCTGCCGGACCTCGGAGCCCCCACCGTCACCACCGCACCGGCGCTCGCACCGGCGGCCGCCGCCCCGGACGGCGCCTCGCTCAAGGCTGTCGCCGCATCCATGAGCCTCGTGAAGGCACACCGGCTCTACGGCCACCTCGCCGCCCGCCTCGACCCGCTCGGCTACCCGCCGGTCGGCGACCCGGCACTGGAGCCGGCCACCTCCGGGCTCACGCCGGAAATGATGGAGCACGTCCCGGCCGACCTGTTGAAGACCTACTTCTCGGGTCAGACCTTCGCCGAGGTCTACCCACAGCTCCGCGAGACCTACTGCAGCAGCATCGCCTACCAGGTGGAGCACATCTCCAGCCACGAGCAGCGCCGCTGGCTGCGACGCGAGATCGAGAGCGGATTCATCCGGGTGCCGCTGCCGCAGGACGAGCGTGTGAAGCTGCTCGACCGCTTGGTCCGCGTCGACCTGTTCGAACGCTTCCTGCAACGCGCCTACATCGGCCAGAAGACGTTCTCGATCGAAGGCGTCGACGCCATGGTGCCCATGCTCGACGAGACCATCGAGCTGTGCGCCGAGTCCGGCGCCAACCAGGTCGTGATCGGCATGGCCCACCGCGGCCGGCTGAACGTCATCACCCACGTGGTCGGCCGACCGGTCGAGTCGATCCTCGGCGAGTTCGAGGGCATGACCGAGCCCGCCGACCCCGACGACTGGATCCAGACCGCCGGCGACGTGAAGTACCACCTCGGCGCAGCCGGCACCTACACCACCATCGCCGGCCGCCCCGTCGCGATCACCCTGGCCGCCAACCCGAGCCACCTCGAGCAGGTGAACGCGGTGGTCGAGGGTGCCACCCGCGCCCGTCAGACCATCCGCACCGGGCGCGACGCGATGCACGATCCCAGCCTGGCCGTGCCGGTCGTCGTGCACGGCGACGCGGCCTTCCCGGGCCAGGGCGTGGTGGCGGAGACGCTCAACCTCAACGGCCTGAACGGCTTCAGCACCGGCGGCACCATCCACATCATCGCCAACAACCAGATCGGCTTCACCACCGACCCGCAGGACTCGCGCTCCACGCGGTATGCGAGCGACCTGGCCAAGGGCTTCGACATCCCGATCATCCACGTGAACGGCGACGACGTGGAGGTGTGCATCGCGGCCGTCCGCCTGGCCGTCGCATTCCGCAACAAGTTCAAGCGCGACATCCTGATCGACCTGATCGGCTACCGCCGCCACGGCCACAACGAGGCCGACGAGCCGGCCTACACCCAGCCGGTGATGTCGAAGACCATCAAGGATCACCCGCGGCCCTACCAGGTGTACGCAAAGCGGCTCGTGAGCGAGGGCGTGATCACCGAGGCCGACGTGGCCAACATGGAGGAGGCCGCCAACGCCGACTTCGGCGCGGCCCGCCAGAAGGTGATGGCGTTGGCCGCCGCACAGGGCGACGAGGCCTCACCGCACCAGAGCCCCAGCAAGAGCGCAGCGACCAAGATCACCACCGCCGTACCGACCGAGCGGCTGCGCGGCCTGAACGAGCAACTGCTGACCGTGCCGAGCGACTTCGCCGTGCACCCGAAGCTGGTGCCGCAACTGGAGCGTCGCCGCGAGGCCGTCACCGAGGGCAGCGGCATCCTCTGGGGCCACGCCGAGCAGCTCGCCCTGGCCTCGTTGCTGGCGGACGGCGTGCCGGTACGCCTCACCGGCCAGGACGCCGAGCGCGGGACGTTCAGCCAGCGGCACCTGCGGCTGCATGACGCCAACGAAGATCAGTGGATGCCGTTCACCGGCACCACCTACACGCCCATGAAGCACCTCACGGACGCCAGTGCCAGCTTCGAGGTGTTCAACAGCCCGCTCTCCGAGGCGGCGGTGATCGGCTTCGAATACGGCTACAGCACCCTCGCGCCCGAAACGCTGGTGCTGTGGGAGGCCCAGTACGGCGACTTCGCCAACGGCGGCCAGATCATGGTCGATCAGTTCATCTCGTCCGGCCGCGCGAAGTGGGGCGAGCGCAGCCGGCTGGTGATGCTGCTGCCGCACGGCTACGAGGGCAACGGGCCCGAGCATTCCTCCGCGCGCATCGAGCGGTTCGTGCAGGCCTGCGCCGAGGACAACATGCGCGTGGCCAACCCGTCCACCGCCGACAGCTACTTCCACCTGCTGCGCCGGCAGGGGCTGTCCAGCGAGCTGCGCCCGCTCATCGTGTTCACGCCGAAGAGCCTGCTGCGCTCGCCGGGCGCCGCCTGCACGCTGGAGTCGCTCACCACCGGCGAGTTTCGCGCGGTGATCGACGACGCCTCCGCCGCGGATCGCCGCGACAAGGTGACCCGGCTGCTGCTGTGCTCGGGCAAGATCGCACACGACCTGGACGCGGCCGCCGGGCGGGCAACCCCCGAAGTCGCCGTCGCCCGACTGGAGCTGCTCTACCCGTTCCCGCGTGAGAAGCTGGCCGCCGTGCTGAAGCAGTACCCGAACCTCACCGAGGTCACCTGGGTGCAGGAGGAGCCGCGCAACATGGGCGCCTGGACGTTCCTGCGCCGGCGCATCGAGAGCATGCTGGACGGCCTGCCCCTCGCCTACTGCGGACGCTCCCCGCGTTCCAGCCCGGCCGAGGGTTACCCGCAGACCCACCGGGTGGAGCAGGAACGCATCCTGCGCGAGGCGTTCCTGCCGGCGACCGAGCGCTCGCCGCAGCCCGACACGCAGTGACCGCGGCCGAGACGTGGCGCCGGCTGGGCGTGCGCCACGTCTCGACCGAGCACGCGCTGCGCGAGGGCGCGGCGCTGCTCGACGAGCTCGACCCGAGCGGGGTGCCCGCCTGGGCGTGGTGGGAGGTGCGCGACCGGGCGCTGGTGCTGGGTCGGGGCGCCAAGGTGGCGGCCGACGAGACGGCGTGCGCGACGCACGGCGTGCGCGTTGCCCGACGGGCCTCGGGAGGCGGCCCGGTGCTGTGGGGCCCGGCGATGCTTGCCCTCGACGTGGCAATCCCACGAGCTGATCGTCGGTGGACCGCGGACGTGGTGGATGCCTATCGCTGGCTGGGCGAGGCGCTCGCGGCGGGGGCCGCCACACTCGGCGTGCCGGCCGTGGCGGTCGACGCCACCAGCGCGCGCCTGGCCAACGACGCCGCGCTCGCAGAGCGTGCCTGCTTCGCCGGCGTCTCGCCATGGGAGGTGATGGTGGGCGAGCGCAAGCTGGTCGGCTTGTCGCAGATCCGCCGGTCGCCGGGCCTGCTGCTCCAGGCCGGCCTGCTGATCGACCCGCCCGACGACGTCCTGCCACACCTGCTCGAGCTGCCCGCCACCGCCCGAGCTGCGCTCACGCATGAGCTGGCGCAACGCACCACCTGCTTCGCCCACTTCGGGACCACCGACCATGCCGAGGTCATCGCCGCGGTCGACGCCGCGCTCATGAAGGCGCTGGCGGGCTGATGGACGCGCGCTGCTACTGCAGCGGAGCCAGCGTGAGCCCGCGACCCTTGAGCTGCTCCCAGTAGAGCTCCGCGCGTTCGAAGTCGCCGCGCCAGACCGTCGCCTGCCCGGACGCGTGGATGCGGTTCGCCAGCGCCATGCCCCGGGCGTAGTCCACGCCCGGGATGTAGTCGGCCAGCGCCGCCGCCACCCCTTCGAACGTGTTGTGGTTGTCGTTCAGCACGATCACGCTGACCGGGTTGCCCGAGCCTGAGCCGGGACCGCCGGGCTGCTTCTTTTCGATCGGTGGAGTGAGGGTGCCCATCGGTCGCGACGATACCTTTCCGTTGCGCCTGGTCGCGTTGCGTGCCGCCGCCTACGCGTCGACCAGGTCCGGGTCCTGCCGGCGGATGAAGTCGGCCATGCCGGGCACGGTGAAGGCCACCGCGCCGTGCTCGGGCGCATAGATCAGTCCCTTACCGATCAACTTCGCGCGGATCGGCCCAAGCCCTTGCTGGCTGCGGCCGAGGCGGGTGCCGATCGCGCCGGACGCGCTGGGGCCGTCGCGATCCTGTGCCATCGCCGCCAGGTACTGGCGCTCCGCCGGGGTGGCCCGATCCCAGCGCGCACGAAAGAAGCCATTGTCGAGCGCACCCAGGCCGGCCGCGACGCCCTCACGGGCGTCGGCGTGAGTGATCGCGTGCCCCTCGGTGGCGACGTTCCAGGTGTCCTGGCCGAACTGCTGGATGAAGTACGGATAGCCGGCGGCGTGGCGCAAGACGTAGCGCCGGGCGTCCGCGTCCCAGGCGACGCCCTCCTCCCGGGCCGGGTCGACCAGCGCTTCGGCGGCGGCGCGCTCGGCCAGTGGTCCGATCGGTAGGTAGACGAACAGGCGCTCCGCGTACGACTTCGCCTCGGCCAGTACGCGGGGCAGGCTCGGCAGCCCCGCCAGCGCGATCAGCAGGCGATCGCCGCGCTGGCCTGCCGCATGCACGACGGCGCAGAGGGCCGTCATCTCCGACCGCGCCAGGTCCTGCGCCTCGTCGATGAGGACGGCGACCCCCGTTGCCTCCTCCGCGGCAGCACCGGCCAGGTCGCGCAGCAGCACACCGAGGTCCACGTCCAGGTCGCCGGTGTCGGCGCCCCCACCCGGCACGTCGTCGAGATCGAGCCCGAAGCGCCACACGCCGTTGGAGTCGTAGGAGGCCTTGAAGCTGAGCGCGGTTCGCACCGCCTGCAGCACGCGCCGGCCGATACCCGGACGGTTGAGGGTGCGCAGCGGTTCGTACAGCGCCTCCCCGAGGTCCCGGCGGAGCGATGCACCGGAGCGCGCCTCCACCTGCGCGACGATCCAGCCCGCGTCGCGCGCGAGGTCGGCGAAGCGCGCCAGCAGGACGGTCTTGCCGACGCCGCGCAGTCCAGAGAGGACGACCGATTGGGCGTGGCGGCCGGACGTTGTGCGCGCCAGCGCGACCGACCAGTTCTGCAGCTCACCCTCGCGACCGGCCAGGGCAGACGGCGCTCGGCCGGCGCCCGGCGAGTACGGGTTGCGGATGCTGTCCAACGACGCCTCCCTCTACCTCTTGCTGGCCTAGTATATCGATCGATTAGACATTGGTAGAAACAGGTAGAGAGAGCGGCGATTCGCCACAGGGCCAATCCGAAACCGCTGTGATTGGGCGATTTCAGGCTTCGAGGGCGCAGGGGCCTCGTGCGATAATTGGCGACCGGCACAGGTTGATCGGGGACGAACGGGTCGCACAGCATCGCGACGGTTGCCTCGTGGCCCGGTGGCGACCCAACCGGTAGCCTTTCCTGTTCCGCCGTGCGCCCGGCACTTCCACCGCCCCGGAGGGTCAACGATCAGCGACGCAGCTTCACACGCACCATCGCGGCAGGGCCTCTACGACCCGCGCTTCGAGCACGACGCCTGTGGCGTCGCCTTCGTCGTGCATATGAAAGGCCACCGCAGCCACGAGATCGTCCAGCTGGGCTGCGAGGCCCTCATCAACCTGGACCATCGCGGCGCACGTGGAGCCGAGCCCAACACGGGGGACGGCGCCGGGGCGCTGCTGCAGATGCCGAGCCGGTTCTTCCGCAGCGTCGTCGACTTCGGGTTGCCGGCCGAGGGTGGCTACGCCACCGGCCTCGTGTTCCTGCCCGACGACAACGAGCAGGCAGCCAAGGTCACCGCGTCGATCGAAGGCATCGTCGCCGACGAGCAGATGCGCGTGCTGGGCTGGCGCGAGGTGCCCACCGACCCGTCGGACCTCGGCGCGCAGGCCCTGGCCGTGATGCCACGGTTTCGCCAGCTGTTCATCGCCGGCGAGGGCGCGGGCATCGAGCTGGAACGGCGCGCCTTCGTGGTTCGCAAGCGCATCGAGGCCACCGTCGGCAGCCTCGCCGAGGGCGGGTGCTACATCCCCAGCCTCTCCACGCGCACCTTCGTCTACAAGGGCATGCTCACGCCCGGGCAGCTGCCTGACTTCTTCCCGGACCTGCGCGACAACCGCGTCGACTCGGCGCTGGCGCTCATGCACTCGCGCTTTTCGACCAACACCTTCCCGTCGTGGCCGCTCGCCCACCCCTACCGTTACATCAGCCACAACGGCGAGATCAACACGGTGCAGGGCAACCGCAACTGGATGCGGGCCCGTGAGTCGCTGCTCGCCACGTCGCTGATCCCGGGCGACCTGGAGCGCATCTTCCCGATCTGCTCCAACGCCGCCAGCGACTCCGCCTCGTTCGACGAGGTGCTGGAGCTGCTGCACATGGGCGGCTACGCGCTGCCCCACGCGGTGCTGATGATGATCCCGGAGGCGTGGGAGCGCCACGGCGAGATGGACCAGGCGCGACGCGACTTCTATCGCTTCCACTCGTCGATCATGGAGCCGTGGGACGGCCCGGCGTCGATCGCCTTCACCGACGGTACCGTGATCGGTGCCGTGCTCGACCGCAACGGCCTGCGCCCCTCGCGCTACGTCGTCACCTCGGATGACCTGGTGATCATGGCGTCGGAGGTCGGGGTGCTCGAGGTGGAGCCCGAGCGCGTCGTGCAGAAGGGCCGCCTGCAGCCCGGCCGCATGCTCCTGGTCGACACCAGTCGCGGCCGGATCATCGGGGACGAGGAGATCAAGGCCGAGCTGGCCGCGGCCAAGCCCTACGGCGAGTGGCTCGACCAGCAGGTCGTGAAGATCGCCGACCTCACCGCCCCGGCCCACGAGCTGGAGCCACACTCCGACGTGCTGCGGCTGCAGCAGACGTTCGGATACACCACCGAGGAATTGAAGATCATCCTCGAGCCGATGGCGCGCGACGGCGCGGAGCCCACCGGCTCGATGGGCACCGACACCCCGGTCGCGGTGCTCTCCAACCGCTCGCGACTGCTGTTCGACTACTTCCAGCAGCTGTTCGCACAGGTCACCAACCCCCCGCTCGACGCGATCCGCGAAGAGGTTGTCACCGCCCTGGGCGGCATACTCGGCCCTGAGGGCAACCTGCTCGATCCCAAGCCGTCGTCGTGCCGCCAGATCCAGATCGACCATCCGGTCATCTCAAACGACGACCTGGCACGCCTGCGCAACCTCCAGAACCAGCGCGAGACGCCGGACTTCCGCTCGGCCGTCATCTCGTGCCTGTACCCGGTGGCCGACGGCGCCGCCGGGCTCCGCTCGGCGCTCGACGCCATCCGCGCGCAGGCGTCGGCGGAGATCGCCGGCGGCGCACAGGTGCTCATCCTCACCGACCGCGGCTCCAACGAGGACCTCGCGCCCATCCCGTCGCTGCTGTCCACGAGCGCGGTGCACCACCACCTGATCCGCGAGAAGACGCGCACACATGTGGGCCTGGTGGTCGAGGCCGGCGACGCCCGCGAGACCCATCACATGTGCCTGCTGATCGGCTACGGCGCCGGCGCGATCAACCCATACCTGGCCTTCCAGACGATCGAGGACATGATCGCCCAGGACATCACCGACCTGTCGGATCCCGGCAAGGCGGTCACCAACTACATCAAAGCCTGTGACAAGGGTGTGCTGAAGGTGATGTCCAAGATGGGCATCTCCACGGTCGCCAGCTACGGCGGCGCGCAGATCTTCGAGGCCATCGGCCTCGCGAGCGACTTCGTGGACGAGTTCTTCACCGGCACGGTCAGCCGGCTCGAGGGCGTCGGCCTGGCCGAGATCGCCGAGGAGATCGCGATGCGCCATCGCCGCGCCTGGCCGCAGCGGCCAGAGGAGCTCGCCCACCGCGGGCTCGACGGCGGCGGCGAATACCAGTGGCGGCGCGAGGGCGAGTATCACCTCTTCAACCCGGAAACCGTCTTCAAGCTGCAGCACGCCACACGCAGCGGCCGCTACGAGATCTTCAAGCAGTACACCAAGCTCGTCGACGACCAGTCCGAGCACCTCGCCACGCTGCGCGGCCTGTTCAAGTTCAAGATCGGTGCGCGCCCGCCCGTGCCGATCGAGGAGGTGGAGCCGGTCTCCGAGATCGTGAAGCGCTTCTCGACCGGCGCGATGAGCTACGGCTCGATCTCGGCCGAGGCCCACGAGACCCTGGCCATCGCCATGAACCGCCTGGGGGCGCGATCCAACAGCGGCGAGGGCGGTGAGGACCCCGATCGCTTCACCCCCGACGACAACGGCGACTGGCGCATCAGCAAGATCAAGCAGGTGGCCTCGGGCCGCTTCGGCGTGACCAGCGAGTATCTGGTCAATGCCACCGACCTGCAGATCAAGATGGCACAGGGCGCCAAGCCAGGCGAGGGTGGCCAGCTGCCCGGTCCGAAGGTGTACCCGTGGATCGCCAAGGTGCGCTACTCGACGCCGTTCGTGCAGCTCATCTCGCCCCCGCCGCACCACGACATCTACTCGATCGAGGACCTGGCGCAGCTGATCCACGACCTCAAGAACGCCAACCCCGAAGCGCGTATCCACGTAAAGCTGGTGGCGCAGATGGGGGTGGGCACGGTGGCGGCCGGCGTGTCGAAAGCCCACGCCGACGTGGTGCTCATCTCCGGCCATGACGGCGGCACGGGCGCGTCGCCGCTCACGTCGATCAAGCACGCGGGTGGCCCGTGGGAGCTCGGTCTGGCCGAGACCCAGCAGACGCTCCTGCTCAACCGGCTGCGCGACCGCATCGTGGTGCAGGTGGACGGCCAGATGAAGACCGGCCGCGACGTGATGATCGCTGCGCTGCTCGGCGGCGAGGAGTTCGGCTTCGCCACCGCGCCGCTGGTGGTGAGCGGCTGCGTGATGATGCGCGTCTGCCACCTCGACACCTGCCCGGTGGGCATCGCGACCCAGAACCCCGAGCTGCGCGAGCGCTTCTCGGGCAAGCCCGAGTTCGTGGTGAACTTCATGGAGTTCATCGCCGAAGAGGTTCGCGAGCTGCTGGCCGAACTCGGCTTCCGCACGCTGGCCGAGGCCGTGGGTCACGCCGAACTGCTCGACACCACGGCGGCGATCGAGCACTGGAAGGCGTCGAAGCTCGACCTGACGCCCATCCTGGCCATGCCCGACCCGGCCGAGGGCGACGCACGCCACTGCGTACAGGGCCAGGATCACGGCCTCACCCTGGCGCTCGACATCGAGCTCATCCAGAAGGCCGCACCTGCACTCGACAACCGCGAGCGGGTCAACATCGACGTGCCGATCCGCAACGTCAACCGCACGGTGGGCACCCTCGTGGGCCAGGAGATCTCGCGCCGCTGGGGCGAGGGCCTGCCCAACGACACCGTCGTGGTCAACTTCACCGGCTCCGCCGGACAGAGCTTCGGGGCGTTCGCGCCGCGTGGGCTCACCCTGCGCCTGATCGGCGACGCCAACGACTACACCGGCAAGGGCCTGTCGGGTGGGCGCATCGTCATCCGCCCGGCGCCGAACGCCGGTTTCGTGGCCGAGGAGAACATCATCGCCGGCAACGTGGTGCTGTTCGGCGCCACCGCCGGCGAGATGTTCCTGCGCGGCGTGGTGGGCGAGCGCTTCTGCGTGCGCAACTCCGGCGCCGTCGCGGTGGTGGAGGGTGTTGGCGACCACGGTTGCGAGTACATGACCGGCGGACGCGTGGTGGTGCTCGGCGCCACCGGGCGCAACTTCGGTGCCGGCATGAGCGGCGGCATCGCGTACGTCTGGGACCCCGACGATGCCTTCCCGCAACGCGTCAACCCCGAGATGGTCGACCTCGACCCGCTCGACGAGTCGGACGTCGAGTTCCTGCACGACCGCGTCAGCCGCCACTACGAGGAGACCGACTCGGCCGTGGCTGAGCGCCTGTTGGCACGCTGGGACGACGCCGTGGACGAGTTCGTGAAGGTCATGCCGCGCGACTACAAGCGCGTGTTGGCGGAGCAGGCGGCCGAACCGGTCGTGGCGTAACCGCGCCGGTTGGTTGGGAACGAGGAGCGAAGGGAACGCGTGGGCGACACAACTGGATTTCTGAAGCACACTCGTGAGCTGCCGCAGCGGCGCCCGGTACCCGAGCGGCTGCGCGACTGGAAAGAGGTCTACGAGCGCTTCCCCATCCACAAGATCCGCACGCAGGCGTCGCGCTGTATGGACTGTGGCATCCCGTTCTGCAACATGGGCTGCCCGCTGGGCAACATCATCCCCGACTGGAACGACCTCGTCTACCGCGATCGCTGGGCCGAGGCCAGCGACCGCCTGCACGCCACCAACAACTTCCCCGAGTTCACCGGACGGCTGTGCCCCGCACCGTGTGAGGCGGCGTGTGTGCTCGGCATCAACCAGCCGGCGGTTGCCATCAAGCAGGTGGAGGTCTCCATCGCCGAGCGCGCCCGCGACGAGGGCTGGATGAAGCCGGTGATCGCGTCGGTGCGCACCGGCAAGCGCGTGGCCGTCATCGGCTCCGGCCCGGCCGGCCTGGCCGCCGCCCAGCAGCTCACGCGGGCAGGCCACGAGGTGGTCGTGTTCGAACGCGCCGAGAAGATCGGTGGCCTGCTGCGCTACGGCATCCCCGACTTCAAGATGGAGAAGTGGGTGATCGACGAGCGCCTCGCGCAGATGGAGGCCGAGGGCACCGAGTTCCGCACGAACGCGAACGTCGGCGTGAACGTCGCCGTCGACGAATTGAAGGCCGACTTCGACGCGATCGTGCTGGCCGGTGGCGCCACCGCGTGGCGCGATCTGCCGATGTCCGGCCGCGAGCTCAAGGGCATCCACCAGGCGATGGAGTATCTGCCGCTGTCCAACCGGGTCCAGGCGGGCGATCTGGATGTCCACCCCATCGACGCCTTCGGCAAGCGCGTCGTGATCATCGGCGGCGGCGACACCGGCGCCGACTGCCTGGGGACGGCCAACCGCCAGGGCGCCGTCAGCGTGACGCAGCTCGAGATCATGCCGAAGCCGCCCGCGAGCCGTGCCGACTCGACGCCGTGGCCGATGTGGCCGCTGATGCATCTCACATCGTCGGCGCACGAGGAGGGCGTGGAGCAGGTGTATGCCATCTCCACCACCGAGTTCGTTGGCGACGGCGCCGGCAACCTCACCGGGTTGCGCACCGTCGACGTGCAGATGGAGATGGTCGACGGCCGGCCGAACTTCGCTCCGATCCCCGGTTCGGAACGCGAGATCCCGTGCGAGCTGGTGTTCCTCGCGATGGGCTTCGTCGGTCCCGAGCGTGCGGGCATGCTCGAGGAGCTCGGCGTGGACCTCGACGCGCGCGGCAACGTCAGCCGCGACGCGGACTGGAAGACCAGCCAGGACGGCGTCTATGTGTGCGGCGACATGGGCCGCGGTCAGAGCCTCATCGTGTGGGCGATCGCCGAAGGGCGCGCCTGCGCCGCGGCCGTCGATCGCGAGCTGATGGGCGAGACGGCCCTTCCCGCACCGGTGACGCCGACCACCGCACCGCTCCGCTAGACCCGGCTGCGGCGGGCCCGACCCGCCGCAGCGTCCCACCGCACCCGCGTGTGCGCGCACGTTCCCGGCGCTACCCTCACGTGCGTGGCCGAGAACTGGAGCGTTGTCGAGCGCATCGAACCCGGCCAGCTCGACCAGCTGGTCGAGCTCTTTCGCACCACGTGGTGGGCGAGCGAGCGAACGCGGCACGACGCCGCGCAGGTGCTGGCCGGCTCGCAGGTTGTGGTCGGCCTCGTGGAGCGCCCGCAGGGGCGGCTCATCGGCTTCTGCCGTGCCATCACCGACGGCCGCTTCCTCGCCGTCATCCTCGACGTGGTGATGCTGCCCGAGCTGCAAGGCCGTGGCGGCGGCGAGCGTTTGATTGAGGCGATGCTTGCCCGTCCCGAACTGTCCGCGGTCGACAGCATCGAGCTCGTCTGCCAGCCCGACCTGATCCACTTCTACGAACGATTCGGCTTCACCGACCGCGTGGGGACGTCGCTCTTGATGCGCCGTACGCGCAACCCGCGACTCGTCGGCGACTGACCCGTCGCGATCGTCCGCGCGGGCAGCGACGTGACGGCGCCCGCGAGCCTGGGCCGGTGTCTGCGAACATGCGCGGTGTGGCGACACCGATCGAGTTTCGCTCCGACAACGCAGCGGGCGTGTGCCCCGAGGTGCTCGCCGCGATCGCGGCCGCCAACGTCGGCAGCGCGCCCGGCTACGGCGCCGATGAGCTGACGGCCCAGTTGCAGCAGCGGGTGCGGGAGGTGTTCGCGCATCGTGATGCCGAGGTCTTCCCGGTGGCGACCGGTACCGCCGCGAACGCAGTCGGGCTGTCGGCATTGTGCCCGCCGTGGGGCAGCATCGTGTGTCACGAGTCCGCGCACATCAACGTGCACGAATGCGGCGCCGCCTCCTTGCTCTCGGGCGGTGCGGTCCTGCGCGCCCTTCCGGGACCGCACGGCCAGATCGCGCCCGCAACCTTGGAGCATGCCTTCGCGCAGACGTGGTGGGACGACCCGCACCAGTCGCAACCGGCCGTGCTGTCGGTCGTCTGCCCCACGGACCTGGGCACCATCGTGGCGCCGAAGCAGCTGCAGACGCTGACCGGCCTGGCGCGCTCCCGGGGCATGCGCACCCACCTCGACGGCGCGCGCCTCGCGAACGCCGTGGCCGCGCTCGGCTGTGCGCCCGCCGATGTGACCTGGCGCGCCGGCATCGACGTAATGTCGTTCGGCGCCACCAAGAACGGCGGCATGGGCGCGGACGCCATCGTGAGCTTCGACGCCCGGGCATCCGCTGAGTTGCGCTACCGGCTCAAGCGCGCCGGACACGTGCCGAGCAAGCTGCGCTTCCTGTCCGCCCAGCTGCTGGCGATGCTCACCGACGACCTGTGGCTGCGGCTGGCGGCACGCGCGAACGCGGCGGCTGCCCGCCTGGTGGCCGGGCTTCGCGAGCTGGGCCTCGTGCCACTCGAGCGGACCGAGGTCAACATGGTCTTCCTGGCCCTCGATGCGGCAACGGTGACGGCGCTGGCGCAGGCCGGGCTGCTGTTCCACGAACTGACGCCCGGAACGGTGCGCCTGGTGACGAGCTGGCAGACGACAGACGCCGAGATCGACGACGCACTCACCCGCGCCGCCACGGTCCTCGGCCGCGGCTGATTCCACCCAAGAAGCGCACGGACTCCGACAACAGTGTCATCGAACTGTGCCAACGAAAACATTCGTGCCTGGCACCATTTCTTTCACCGCAGAGCGCCCGAAGTGAGGCGGGGCCCGGCGATGCCGGGCCCCGCACTGCGTCACAGCGGGTCGATCAGTCCTCCAGCCAGTCGAAGGTGCGGGTGACCGCCTTCTTCCACATGGCGTATTCCTTC
>WBZQ01000646.1_pt1 | contig 26486 bp, 20 predicted proteins | sample 5204251 | NCBI WGS metagenome assembly WBZQ01 (sample SAMN12412402, study PRJNA552823) | activated sludge metagenome | isolation source: activated sludge from nitrification reactor of wastewater treatment plant... | place: USA: Virginia | collected 2017-09
GCTGCAGTTCGGCCACCGCACCGGGGGCCAGCTCCCGCACCCGGTCGTCCCAGCTACGGATCAGGTCGCTCAGCGCTTCCTGGATCTCGGCGTGGGCGGGTGAACCGGGTTCGAGGGAACCGAGTCCGGCGATCGTCGCGTCGTCGACACGGACCAGCAGCTGCAGCAGCGCCAACGGCAGTTCGCTCACGCGGGCGGTGTATTCGAGGTCGGTGGCGTGAAGCCGGGTGGCGATCTCGTTCTGCAGACTCAGCCGGGATGCGGTTGTGTACCGGTCCCGCGGCAGGTACACCAGCGCCGACGCGGTCTGCGCGCCCGGGGTGGCGCGCACGAACCACCGCAGTGTCCGCGAGTCGACGGCGTCGAGCATCTCCTCGCTGCGCAGGGCCAGGTCCTCGGCGCCGAGCCAGAACAGTTCCACCAGTGGGTAGTTCTGCAGCAGTTCGATGATCGCTTGTCCGGCGTAGGAATCCGCGTCCACGCCGGCGTGACTCAGGACATCGGCCACCTTGGGACCGATCACCGGGATGTCGAGGATCGACTGGTGCCGGCCCCAGCTGGTGAAGTTCCCGAGGAAGCGGTGCTCGCCGGCCGGTGCGCCGTCCGGGGTGAACACCGGAACCTGGAGCAGCACAGGGTATGCCGAACGCTGAATCCCGGTGCGCAGGTACACCCGGGAGATCACGGGCACCTGCAACACCGGCCCGTGGGCGGGTGCGGTGATGCCGTCGGCACGCCCGACACCGAGCTTGTCTCCCGAGGGTTCGCCTGTGGCGGAGATGAATTCGTGTCCGAACAGGGAGAAGCGCGGCCCGGCAAACCATTCCAGCAGTCGCACGTACTCGGCGCGCTCGGTGGTGTCGACGGGAGCGTTCGCGTAGCCGCCCGCGCAGTCGGTCAGCTTCGCCAGCGTCGCGTCGAAGTCCCGGTGGACGTCGGCGACCCGATCGATCACCGTCCGCAGGTCGGTCCGGAATCCGGATGCGTCGACACCCGACTTGGCAGCCGCCGCCCGCACGTAGATCCACGACTCCTCGACGGCGCCGGTCGCCTCGCCCACCGCTGTCAGCGCACCGTCTTTGTCGCGCACGACCGGTAGCACCGGATGGTCGATACCGTCGACGGTCAGCGCATGGGACTCCACGGTTGCCAGGACAGCCTCCACCAGCAGCGGCATGTCGTCGGCGACGACGACGATCTCCACACCCCCGTCCGGGGTCGCGGTGACCTCGACCGTCGTCACGCCCGGTTCCCGCCGGGTCGCGACCTCGATATGTCTGCGCACCCGGTCGACGGCGGCCGGGGATGTCTCCATCGCCGGATCGCCCGTTCGCGCTCCGAGATACCTTGGGGCCACCTGGTCCACGTCGACCGTCGTCTGCGGCACGGATATCACCCTCACCGGCGGGGCGTCGGGACCGGGAACCTCCTGATCCGCACCCTGATTCCCGATGCTATCGCCAGAACGGGCGCCGGGCATCAGGTCGGTGAACACCGCCCGAAATCACGAAGGCCGTGCCCACCCGGTGGACACGGCCTTCGGTCGCGATGATCAGTCGCGGGTCAGCTTGCGGTGGGTGACCCGGTGCGGCCGGGCCGCGTCGGCGCCGAGCCGGTCGACCTTGTTGGCCTCGTACGCCTCGAAGTTACCCTCGAACCAGAACCACTGGCCCTCTTCCACATTGCCCTCCCAGGCAAGGATGTGGGTACAGGTGCGGTCGAGGAACCAGCGGTCGTGGGAGATCACCACGGCGCAGCCGGGGAACGTCTCCAGCGCGTTCTCCAGCGAACCCAGAGTTTCGACGTCAAGGTCGTTGGTGGGCTCGTCGAGCAGGATCAGGTTGCCGCCCTCTTTGAGGGTGAGCGCCAGGTTGAGCCGGTTGCGTTCACCGCCGGAGAGCACCTCGGATCGCTTCTGCTGGTCGGGACCCTTGAAGCCGAACGCGCTCACGTAGGCGCGCGAGGGCATCTCGTTCTGGCCGACCTCGATGTAATCGAGGCCGTCGGAGACGACCTCCCACACCGTCTTCTTCGGGTCGATGTTGGCCCGGCTCTGGTCGACGTAGCTCAGCTTGACGGTCTCGCCGACCTTGACGTTGCCCGAGTCGGGCTCCTCCAGACCGACGATGGTCTTGAACAGCGTGGTCTTGCCGACTCCGTTGGGGCCGATCACACCGACGATTCCGTTGCGCGGCAACGTGAACGACAGGTCCTTGATAAGGATGCGGCCGTCGAAGCCCTTGTCGAGGTGACCGACCTCCACCACCACATCGCCCAGGCGTGGCGGGGTGGGGATCTGGATCTCCTCGAAGTCGAGCTTGCGCGTCTTCTCGGCTTCGGCCGCCATCTCCTCGTAGCGCTGCAGGCGGGCCTTGTTCTTCGTCTGGCGGGCTTTGGCTCCCGAACGCACCCAGGCGAGCTCTTCCTTGAGCCGCTTCTGCAGCTTCTGATCCTTCTTGCCCTGCACCTCGAGCCGCTCGGCCTTCTTCTCCAGGTACGTGGAGTAGTTGCCCTGATACGGGATCAGCTTGCCGCGGTCGACCTCACAGATCCATTCGGCGACGTGATCGAGGAAGTACCTGTCGTGCGTGACGGCCAGCACGGCGCCCGGGTAGCTCGCGAGGAACTGTTCGAGCCACAGCACGCTCTCGGCGTCGAGGTGGTTGGTCGGCTCGTCCAGCAGCAGCAGGTCGGGTTTGCTCAGCAGCAGTTTGCACAGTGCGACGCGGCGGCGTTCACCACCGGACAGGTGGGTGACGGGCGAGTCTGCCGGCGGGCAGCGCAGTGCGTCCATCGCCTGTTCGAGCTGGGAATCGAGGTCCCAGGCGTCGGCGTTGTCGAGATCCTCCTGGAGCTTGCCCATCTCCTCCATGAGTTCGTCGGAGTAGTCGGTGGCCATCAGCTCGGCGACCTCGTTGAAGCGGTCGAGCTTGACCTTGAGCTCACCCATCCCCTCCTCGACGTTCTCCTTGACCGTCTTCTCCTCGTTGAGAGGCGGCTCCTGCATGAGGATGCCGACGGTCGCGTCGGGGTCGAGGAAGGCCTCGCCGTTGGACGGCTGGTCGAGACCGGCCATGATCTTGAGGATCGAGGACTTGCCGGCGCCGTTGGGACCGACGACGCCGATCTTGGCTCCCGGGAAGAACGACATGGTGACGTCATCGAGGATGACCTTGTCGCCGTGCGCCTTGCGCACCTTCTTCATGGTGTAAATGAACTTCTCGGCCACTGGGCTCTCTGACCTGCCTATTCGCTGTTGTTCGTCGTACGCCTTGCCACAACCTTGCCACCGGCGGTCGGTAGCCGGGCCAAGGCCCTGCGGTCATCGGCGAGCGCGCCGCGCCGGATCGGGTGCGTCGCGACGGTGTCGTGATCCCGGTCAAGTCTACGGGCAGCGCCGGGCTACCTCGCGGCACCACCATTCATCGAGGTGGTCCTCCCCGCGCCCGACCCCACCATGTCGGGCGTTTCGCCGAACCGCGCAGGTCGCCGCCCCAGGTTATCCCCGTCATCTCGGAGTTAGGCTAGGCTCTCCTACTAGTTCGGTGGCTTTGCCCGCGGGTCGTCACCGAACCGGACGTAACCCGAGTCCGCACGTCCGCACACAACGAGGAGACCACGTGGGCACCGCCCTGATCGTCGCGTCGTCACCGACACCGTTCATCGCGCCCGGCGCCCTCACCACGTTGTTCACCCAGGTGGCGGTGTTGCTCGGGGCAGCGATCGCGTTCGGGTGGCTGGCCCGGCGCCTCGGACTGCCGGCCGTGACGGGCGAACTCGTGGTGGGCATCGTCCTGGGACCGTCGATCCTCGGTGAGATCTGGCCGGCGCTGCAGCACGGGCTGTTCCCCGCCGACACGCACCAACAGCAGCTGACCGACGCCATCGGCCAGTTGGGCGTGGTCCTGTTGGTCGGTCTGGCCGGGGCCGAGCTCGATCTCGCCTTCGTCCGTAGGCAAACCCGGCTGGTGAGCGGCGTGGGGATAGGAGCATTCGTCTTTCCCCTCGCCGCCGGAGTGGGTGCGGGCATTCTGCTGCCGACGAGTATGCGGGCCGACGGCTCGTCGACGGTCGCGCTGTCGCTTCTCCTCGGCGCGGCCCTGTCGGTCAGCGCGATCCCGATCATCGCCAAGATCCTGTCCGAGATGGGCATGCTGCACCGCAATGTCGGCCAGGTGATCCTGGCCGCCGCCACCACCAACGATGCGGTGGCCTGGATCCTGGTGTCTGTGACGGCCTCGATGGCCACCGTCGGCGTGAATACCGGCGACATCGCGGCCGCGTCGATCGGCACACTCGGCGCCTTCGTGGTCGCGATCGTGATCCTGCGGCCGGCCGTCCAACCGCTGCTCCGCAGACTGGAGGAGTCGTCTGCGGCGGTGTACCTGGCGCCGGTCAGCGCGGTCGTGATCGTCGGATGTGCGGCCGCCACCCAGGCCCTGGGTCTGGAGGCGATCCTCGGCGCGTTCCTCGCCGGGATCGTGATCGGTCCCCGCAAACCGTGGCTGATGGCTCCGCTCAACACCGTGACGCTGACCATCCTGGTGCCCATTTTTCTGGCCACCGCCGGGCTGCGGGTTGATCTGAGTCTGCTCACCGAGCCGGTGGTCGCGCTCGCGACGGTCACCGTGGTCGCCGTCGCCGTCGTCTCCAAGTTCGCCGGCGCCTACCTCGGTGCCCGGATGGTCCGGCAAACACACTGGGAGGCCACCGCGATCGGCGCCGGCCTTAACGCGCGCGGGGCTATCGAGATCGTGATCGCGATGGTGGGCTTGCGCCTGGGTATCTTCTCCCCCAGCATCTTTGCCATCGTGGTGATCGTCGCGATCGTGACCTCGGTGATGGCCCCGCCCGCTCTGAAGTACGCGATGGCACGGGTGACGTCGACCAGTGAGGAGCAGATCCGCCAGGAACTGCGTTCCCACCAGCCCGATCCCGAGGCGGACGGCCGCAGGCACTAGCCGGGGACCGACCGGCCCGCTACCCCGGTCGTTTGTTGAGCGACTTGAGCATCTCGTTGTAGTCGTCGAGGTCGGCGTCCTGGTCGCGGTCGGCCTGACGGTCGTAGCGGCGGGCGGCACGTTCGTCGCTGCGCTGCCACTGCACCAGCAACGCCAACATGATCACCACGAGCGGGATCTCACCGAATGCCCAGGCGATTCCGCCGCCGATGCGCTGGTCGTCGAACAGGTCGTACCGCCACGGCAACAGCAAGCTGCGGTAGTACTGCTCGGCGATCACCGAACTCGTCATCATCAACGCCACACCGAAGAAGGCGTGGAACGGCAGTGAACCCCACACGATGCCGAGTTTGGCCACCGGACTCACCTGCCGGGGCGCCGGATCGATGCCGATCACCAGCCAGTAGAAGACGTACCCACTGACCAGGAAATGCAGGTTCATCAGCAGGTGTGCCGCGTGATACTCGACGACGGTCTCGAACAGTCCGCCCAGGTACAGGACGTAGAAACTGCCCACGAAGATCACGGCGGCGACCAGCGGATGGGTGGCGATCCGTCCCCACGGGCTGTGGATTCCGGTGAGGATCCATTCGCGCGGGCCGGCCGGATTGTCCTTGCCGGCAGGAGCCAGCGCACGCAACGCGAGGGTCACCGGCCCGCCGAGGACCAGCAGCACCGGCACCATCATCGACAGCATCATGTGCGAGATCATGTGGATGCTGAACATCGCCGGCGAGTAGCGGCCGAGCCCCGACGAGGTGGCCACCAGGAGCAGGGCGCAACCGAGTATCCAGGCGATGGTGCGGCCGATCGGCCACTCGTCGCCACGGCGGCGCAGCCGCACCACTCCGCGCAGATACACCGCCGCCAAAATGATCGCGAGGGTGCCGAAGATCAGGTCGAAGCGCCAATCGAACAGCATCCGGGCCACGTTCGGCGGTTCGCTGATCTGATAGCCGATCTTCAGCTCCACCGGCGAGATCGACGCGGTGTCGACCGGTGGTGGCGGGGTGCGCGAAAGGCCCGCGGCCAGGCCGAACGTCGCCGCGAACACCGCGAGCTCGACGGCGCCGAACCGGACGAACAGCGACTTCCACCAGGGCGCGTCGGACTCGTCACCAGCCTGTGCCTCGAGTTCGGCGATCGTCCTGCGGCGGTGCCAGGCGCCCAGCCCCCCGAGGACGACGAATGCGGCGATCTTCCACAGGATCAGCCGCCCGTAGGTGGTGTCGAGCAGGTCGCTGATCGGGACCCGGGTCAGCGCGTTGAGCACGCCGGTGGTACCCACCACCACGACACACCAGAAGGCGACCCGCGAGAATCTGCGGACCGCGAGAACCCGCCAGCGGCCGCGGGCCAGCGCGTAGGCCAGCACGGCGAACAGGCCGCCGGTCCACACCGCGGCGCCGACGATGTGCAGGATGAGGCTGTTGGTGGCCAGGTCGTGGTCGCCGCCGGACGACGAATGCCCGGCCAGCGCCGACGGCATCAGGCTCAGCGTCACCAACATGATCACGCCGATCGACCAGCCCCACCGCCACACCACACGCGCGAGCACCGCCGCCAGTAAGGCGAAGATCGCCGTCCACAACCATGTCTGGGCACCGGCGACCTGACCGTAGGCGCTGGTCAGGTTGCCGGGTTTGATCGACTCGGCGAACGTCTCGCCGCTGACATCGGAGATCGCCAACGGCACCCCGAGCAGACCGCACACCCCCCAGACGAGCGAGGCGACGGCGCTGATCCGCATCGCCCGGTACCCGCCGATGTCGAAGATCCCGTCGGCCTGGGCGGGGACGAAGAAGGCCGCGAACACCGCCGAACCCAACGCGATGGCGGCACTGAGCTGACCGACACCGGTCACCACCGGTAACCCGTACGTGGTGATCGGGCCCGGGTCGGGAACCCCGGCAAGCTTGATCGCCGATGCCGCGCTCGCCGAGGCGACCACGACGGCGACAATGGCGGCAACCCACCCTGCCATCCAGCACAGCCCGGCCACGACACCACGCTCGTCGCGCATCTCGTCCCGGCCGGGCGCGATCGGGGCTGACGATGACGCGCGGTTCATGCGACCACTGTATGTCCGGCTATACTCTGACAGGTTGTCAGCCCGCGTCGCACGTGATCTGACGCACGCGCCTCCGTAGCTCAGCTGGATAGAGCAAGAGCCTTCTAATCTCTAGGTCGCAGGTTCGAGTCCTGCCGGGGGCACTCCTGTCCGGTTTCCGGGATCGATCGCACCGTCGCCTCAGTGCGCCGCTTCGGTTTCCACCGGCTTGTCGGGTTCGACCGTGCCGCGCAGCCCACCGATGAACTTCATCGCGTGGTAGATGACCAGGGCGGCGATGGCGCCGAGGGCGATGCCACCGAACTGCAGGTCGCCGACCTTCCACGAGTAGTCGGCGATGCCGATGATGAGGGCGATCGCGGCGGTGAACTGGTTGATCGGCTTGGAGAAGTCGACCTTGTTGGTCACCCAGATATGGATGCCGAGGATGCCGACGAGACCGTACAGCGCGGTGGTCACGCCGCCGAGCACGCCGGGCGGGATCGCGGCGATGGTCGCACCGATCTTGGGTGAGAGTCCGAGCAGGATCGCGCCGATACCGGCCACCCAATACGCGGCGGTCGAGTACACCTTGGTGGCGGCCATCACACCGATGTTCTCGGCGTAGGTGGTGGTGGCCGAACCGCCACCGCTGCCCGCGAGCATCGTCGACACGCCGTCGGCGAACAGTGCCCGGCCGACGCTGCGGTCGTAGTTGATGCCGGTCATCGCGGTCAGCGACTTGACGTGGCCGATGTTCTCGACGACCAGCACCAGCACCACCGGCAGGAACATCGGCAGCACCGACAGGTGAAAGCTCGGTCCCTGGAAGTCGGGCAGCCCAATCCATTTGGCGTCGCCGATGGCGCTGGTGTCCACCTCGTCACGCCACCACGCGATGAGATAACCGGCCACGACGCTCAGGAAGATCGCGAGTCGGCCGAGCAGGCCCCGGAACAACACCACCGACAACACAAGCAGGACAAGGACGATGGTTGCGGTGACCGCACCCTGCTCGTAGTTGTTCTTGGCCGCCGGTGCCAGGTTGAAACCGATCAGCGCGACGATCGCACCGGTCACAATCGGCGGCATCAGCGCCTCGATCCAGCCGATCCCCGCAAAATGCGCGATCACGCCGATGATCGCGAGCAGAGCACCTGCGACGACGAGCCCACCGAGCGCCGACGCCGGTCCGTCCGATGCGGTCGCCGCCAGCACCGGTGCGATGATCGCGAAACTCGATCCCAGATAGCTGGGCAGCCGGTTGCGGGTGATGATCAGGAACAGCAGCGTGCCGATCCCGCTGAAGAACAGCGTCGTGGCCGGGGAGAACCCGGTGAGCACCGGCACCAGGAATGTGGCGCCGAACATCGCCACGATGTGTTGCAGTCCGATACTGACCGTGCGCGGCCAGCTCAGTCGCTGATCGGGCGCGATGACCGTGCCCTGATCAACCTTTGTCCATGCGAAGAACCCGCCCTGCATCGTCATCGGAACAGTGTTGCAGCACTGGCCCGATCGCGCGCGCGGAACGATGTGACAGCAGATACTCCGGTCGGGACAGCGTCGGCGGCATCTAGATCTCGCATGTGGCACCGCTATCCGACTGCACCTAGATCGAGATTCAGGAAGGCACAGGCGTTGCCGGGCCGACAGATAGGGTGAACTCACACGGCACCAGAATCGACGCACAGGAGACGACGAACATCGTGGCGAACACTCCGAAAGGTCAACGCACGGAAGCGGCGTTCGTCCAGGCCGCCCGAATCTGCTTCGCCGAACTCGGCTACCTGAACACCAAGATCTCCGACATCGCGACGGCTGCGGGCCGGTCGACGGCGTCGTTCTATAACTACTACGACAGTAAGGAGCAACTCCTGGAGGCGTTGCTCAAGGAATTCACCACCGGCGTCGTCGAGGCGGCCCTCGCGACCAGACACAACGACCCACAGGCGGGGGTGCGTGCGGCGGTCACCGCGTACTGGAACATGTTTCGCGAGTACCGGCCGGAGATGATCGGGCTGATCCAGATGTCGATGCTCGACGAGACCTTCCGGCAGCGGTGGCTCGACAACCGGATAGCGGGCATCAAGCAGGTTCTCCTCAGCTTCGACCGGGCCGAGCAGGCCGGTTACGCCATCGGACTCCCCCACGACGCGCTGGCCTCGGCGCTCGTGTCGGCGATGGAGCACACCTGCTACGTCTGGCAGTCGGTGGGCGGTGACCTCGGCGTCAACCGCCCCGACGACGAGTCCGCCATCGACGTGCTCGCGGCGCTCTGGTACCGCACCGTCTATCAGCAACCCACCGACTGACAACCCCATCATGACCCTTCCCCCACGATTACCTACGGAGTAGACAGTGACCACGGGAGCACTCGACGGCATTCGCGTGATCGAGATCGGCACATTGATCTCCGGCCCCTTCGCCGGACGACTTCTCGGCGACATGGGTGCCGAGGTCATCAAGATCGAGCCACCAGGACAGCCCGACCCGATCCGCTCCTGGGGTCAGGCCGAGCTCGACGGCCACCATTTCCTGTGGACCGTGCATGCGCGCAACAAGAAGTCGATCACCCTCAACCTCCGTAAACCGCAAGGGCGTCAGGTCTTTCTGGATCTGGTGAAGCAGTCCGACATCGTGGTGGAGAACTTCCGGCCGGGCACCCTGGAGAAGTGGGACCTCGGCTACGACGTCCTGTCCGAGGCCAATCAGGGCCTGATCCTGGTCCGGGTCTCCGGTTACGGGCAGACCGGCCCCGACGCGCAGAAGCCTGGCTATGCCTCCGTCGCCGAGGCCGCGAGCGGCCTTCGCCACATGAACGGTTTCCCCGGCGGACCGCCACCGCGCCTGGCGATCTCCCTCGGCGACTCGCTGGCCGGCATGTTCGCCGCGCAGGGCGCACTCGCAGCACTGTACCGTCGCACCGTCACCGGCCGTGGCCAGGTTGTCGACACCGCCCTTATTGAGGCGTGCCTGGCGGTCCAGGAGTCCACGATCCCCGACTACGACGCGGGCGGCGTGGTGCGCGGACCGTCCGGCACCCGGCTCGAGGGCCTCGCGCCATCGAACATCTACCAGGCCTCCGACGGCAGCTGGATTGTGATCGCGGCCAATCAGGACACCGTCTTCCGCCGGCTGTGCGGCGCGATGGGGCAACCCGAACTGGCCGATGACCCCGACTACGCCGACCACCTCGCCCGCGGGCGCCATCAGGACCGACTCGACGAGATCATTGGCGCCTGGGCGGCACGGTACTCCCCCACGGATCTCGTCGACACGCTGTCGGCGGCGGGCGTGATCGCAGGCCCGATCAACACCGTCGCCGAGGTCGTCAACGACCCGCAACTGGTGGCCCGCGAGATGATCGTCGACCACTGGGACGAGCGGGTGCACCGGAATATCAAGGGACCGGGCATCATTCCCAAACTCTCCGAATCACCAGGGTCTGTGCGCAATGCCGGACCCGCCCGTGTCGGCCAACACAACGACGACATCTACTCGGATCTCCTCGGATACGCCGCCGAGAAACTGGCACAACTGACCGACGAGGGGATCCTGTGAGCACCACACACGTGACCATCCGGGAGGTCGCCCTCCGCGACGGCCTCCAGATCGAGGACCCGATCTCGACCGAGGCGAAGATCGAGCTGCTCGAGGCCATCGTCGCCACCGGCGTCACCGAGGTCGAGGCAACAGCCTTTGTCTCCCCGAGCAAGGTGCCCGCCCTCGCCGATGCACCCGATTTCGCCAAGGAGCTCAAGCGCTTTCCCGAGGTCGCCTTCTCGGCGCTGGCCGCCAGTCCCAACGGTGCCCGGCGCGCACTGGACGCCGGACTCACGTCCATCGAATACGTTGTCTCCGCTTCAGATTCACACAGCCGGTCCAATGTCGGCCGGGACACCGCCGCCGCGACCGCGGCCATCGCCGAGATCGCGGAGGTCACCCACGACGCGGGCGCGACGGTTGAGGTCATCATCGCCACCGCATGGGATTGCCCGTTCGACGGCCCGACCCCGCCCGAGCGTGTCCTGCGGATCGTGGATGCGGCGGTGACCGCCGGAAGCGACCGGATCGCCATCGCGGACACCATCGGCACCACCACACCCGGCCGGGTGACATCGCTGCTGGCTCAGGTACGTCCGGAGATCGGTGCACTGCCGCTCGGCTGTCACTTCCACAACACCCGCGGCGCTGGTCTGGCCAGTGCCTACGCTGCCGTTCTGGCCGGAGTGAGCAGGCTCGATGCGTCGGTCGGCGGTCTGGGCGGGTGCCCGTTCGCGCCCGGTGCGAGCGGAAACATCGCGACCGAGGACCTCGTGTATCTACTGCGCGACAGCGGTGTCGCGGTCGACCTCGACCTCGACCGAGCCATCGCCGCGGCCGGCGTCGCACAGCGGCTGATCGGGAAGCAGCTCCCCAGCGCACTGCTGCGGGCGGGCGACCGCCTCCATGCTCCCGCGCATCCATCCTGAAGCGAACCCCGAGAAACCCATGACCGTGACCCGGGTCAGCCTCGAATTGGGCGGCAAGTCCGCGGCGGTGATTCTCGACGATGCCGACCTCGTGGCAAATGCCCAGGCGTTCGCGTTGATGTGTGCTTCGCGGTGCTGAATCCTTCTGGAATGCAATGCAGTTGCGGATTGCGTAGGGACTGCAACACCAGCGGTGTGGCCCCCGCGAACACCGACTACGCGTCGATCCAGTCGACCACTTCATCGAGAGGTGCACGAGTCGTCCGGTAGCTATTGGACGCATCGTCGAAGTCGGGGTACCCGAACGAGACTCCGCAGACGATCATCCGATCCTCGCCGAGTCCGAGTTCGGAGCGCAACACCTGTGGGTACATGGCCAGGGCGGCCTGGGCGATACTCCCCACGCCATGTGCGGTCGCGGCGAGAAGGAAACTGCTCAGATAGGCGCCGCAGTCAACAGCTCCGTATGGGCCGAGTGCTTCATCGGTGTGAATGATCGCCACATGCGGTGCGTCGAACAGGGCGAAGTTGCGCAGCGTTTGCTTCAGGCGCCCTTCGACGTCTCCCCGATCGATCCCGAGCGCGTCGTAGAGTTGCAGGCCACTCTGGCGTCTCCGATCGCGGTGCACCCCGCGGTATTCACGCGGGAAAGGCATATCAGTGATCACCGGTTCGTCACTTGTGGCAGCCGCCACCAGTGCGGTCCGGATTCGTTCTGTTCCGGCGCCTCGGGTGATGGACAGCTTCCACGATTGGCTGTTGCACCACGACGGGGTCAGCTGAGCGGTGCGCAGAATCGAGTCGATCACGTCGTCAGGAACCGGACGAGCAGTGAACGCTCGGTAGCTGACCCGCACGGCCAGCAGGTGTTCCAGAGTATCGGCCGCATTGTCGGGCAGGTGGTCGGAACGACGCGTATCGGTGACCTCTGATGTCATCGGTTGAGCCTTTCTGGGGTAACGGTGCAGATCATCGCGATGGAGAGACGTTCAGAACGGTCAAACCCATCTTCTCGCGGCCGGCGACGGCCGCCATCGCCTGCACAGCCTCTTCAAGCGGATACCGGGCTTGAATGGGTGGAACAATCTTTCCGGAGGTGAGCAGCGCCTCCAGATCGTCACGGTTCTGTGCGGCCTCTTCAGGACGACGACGTTCGAAGTCGGCGATTTCGTAGCCGGTGACGAGAGAGCCCTTCAAGAGCACGCCGCGCGGGGCCGCCGGATACTCGGTTCCACGCCGGCCTTTGAGTTGGTCGAATCAGTCGACTCGTTCGAGCTGTCCGGAGCTGCGCCGGAACCTCGGCGCCACAGGACTGCGGCGCCCACAATCAGGATCAGCCCGAGCACTCCCAGCGCGAGAGGAATCCACAGTGTGAGAGCCCGCAGCATGGACTCGGCGTCTTTCAGGGTTGCGATCGTATCGGCCACGGTGTCGTCGTTTGCGGAGACATTCAGGATCTGCAGCGGCATCCGGGTCAGCGGCTTGGTCGAATCACCGATAGCTGCAACGACCTTCACGCCCTGCTCCAGTGCGGTGAACAGACCGAGGTTCTTGTCGGCGTCGATTGTCACATCCGAGGTAGCAACCAGGGACACCGGCAATGACGGTCCGAACTGCTTCAGAATCGCCTCGGGGACACCCATTTTCGCCAGCACTACAGCGGGGATCGACTTTCCGTCGGTACCGAATCGCTGGCCGAGCGCGGCGTAGAGCCGGCCCGCGAGTGCCTGGTCCCCCACCGGACCGGTGTTACTGGCTTTGAAGGTGAGGTTCTCCCGACCCGAGATATCCTTGTTCCCTTCGTAAGTCAACGGTACCGCCTTGGCCAGGGTGGTGTCGTAGAAGGTCTGACCGTCGCGCGCGGGATCCTTCGGGAAGGCAAAGACCGAGGCCCCCTGCTGGTCGGTCACCTCGCCACCACCCGGAGCGTCCGACTGCCCGTACCTCTTGCGATCGATCCCGAAGTTCAGACTCGTCTCCGACAGCGGCTTCTCGGACTCGCTGCGGGGCACCGAGAACGCGCGGGTAGTCACGCTGACCAGTGCGTCGTTCCCAGCAACCTTTTCCGACTTGATCGTCCGTTCCACCTCGACGGGCCGGCTGACCATGGCTGTCGGATTCGTCGGGTCCGGAACCTGCATCGTGCCGCTCAGGACCGCCGTCCGGTCGGTATCGCTCGGCAGCTTCGTGATTGCCGGAGTGACAACGAAACTGACGATGAATACGGCGACCACTAGGAGTACCCCCAGAGCGGTCAGGGCTATTGGCCATTTACGTGTACGCATACTTTTCACTTCCATGTTCAGGTTCGGGGACACCGAAGGGAGACTGGCGGACCGAAGGAGGTACGTGGTGTATCACGGGCGGATGCGACAACCCCGCCCGACGAGCTTCCACAGTTCCAATCGACGATTGATTTCGAAGTACAAATAGCGCCCAATGGCGCCAAAACGCTAGCGCTGGAGGGAAAGTGCGTCAAATTCCTTCCGCAGGTCCCGCTTGAGAATCTTGCCGGCCGGCGAGATCGGCAGACTGTCGACAACCGTCATGCTCCGCGGACACTTATATCCCGCGATTGTCTGGCGACAACTGTTCTGCAGCTCACCCAGTTCCAGTGACATCTCAGGTCTGAGCACCACAATGGCGTGCACACGCTCGCCCCATTTGTCGTCGGGAACACCGATCACAGCAACTTGAGACACCGCAGGGTGCTTCGCGACAGCATTCTCGACTTCGACGGAATAGACATTCTCACCGCCGCTCACGATCATGTCTTTGACCCGGTCCACAATGAACAGGTAGCCGCGTTCATCGAGATAGCCGGCGTCGCCCGTATGAAGCCAGCCACCCCTGATGACGCCGGCCGTTTCCTCGGGGCGCCGCCAGTATTCGGTCATCATGTTCGCACCTTGCACGACCACCTCTCCTACCGAACCTATCGGCAGCTCCCGTCCGCTCCCGGGATCGAGCACACGGATCAGGGCATGAGGCGCGGCCCGGCCGGCCGACTTGGTCAGATCGCCCACATGATCTTCCGGAAGCAGCGTGGTGACCACGGCCGCCATCTCGGTCATGCCGTACACCTGCAAGAAGCCGGCCGCCGGAAGGAACTCGCGCGCATGATCGAGGGTTGCCTGAGCGATCGGGGATCCCCCGTACACGACCGTCTCCAGTGACGACAGATCGAAGTCGCCGGCCTTCGGATGGTTGAGTACGGCGTGCAGCATGGTCGGAACCAGGACGGCCCGGGTGATCCGGTGGTCCTGAATCAGGCGCATCACCGCCACCGGATCGAACGCGGGGAGCACGACCTGAGTGGCGCCGACGAGTGCGGCGGCGACCCACCCGGAGAACTGGGCCAGGTGAAACAGTGGAGCACTCACCATGCACACACTCTCGGTCCCGATCGTGCGCATAGCAGCGAATCCCAGCGCCGAGGTGACGACCGCGTTGTGCGACAACACAACTCCGCGAGAACGACCCGTGGTTCCACCGGTGTAGAAGAGCCCGAGCGGCTGATCGCCGCACCGATGTGCATCGGCAATCACCGGCCCGTCGGTGGCCATCTGATCGATCGAGGGCAATCCATCAACCGATTCACCGGCTCCGGCGTACACCAGCGCCGCGATACCCGGCACATCGGATACCAGCAGGTGACCCAGTTCAACAAAGGCGTCATCCACGATGAGCACACCGACGCCGGCCTCATCGAGCGAATCGGCGATCTCGGCCCTGTTCCACCGCGTGTTGACCGGGACGATCAATGCGTCGGCCCACGCCGTGGCCAGGATGCATTGAAGATACAGATCGGAATTCTGAGCCAGGATCGCCACCTTGTCCTCGGGCTTGACGCCGAGCGCACACAGCCCACCCGCGATCCGGCTGACCCGGTCCAGCGCCTCCTGATGGGTGAAGGTACGGCCCGCACAGATGCTGTACAACTCGTCGGGCTTCTGCTGCGCACTTCGATGCAACGCCTGGGTCAATGACATACCAACCACCTCAATCCTTTAGTGCCGGGCCTACGCCGACGTGCTGTCAGCGGACGAGTAGGTGGATTCGTCAGTGGTGAACTCCGCGTAGCCCATGCGCTCGAGTTCGCGTTCCAGCTTGGCGACGAGCCGGGCGTCGGCCCAATTCTGCGTGGCGGGAATCTTGGTCAGGACGTGATACGTACCGAGCCGCACACCGATCAAAGCGCCCAGGGCGGCCGCACGACCGTAATCGCCGGGGGTCAGCGCCATGCCCATCTCGGCGGCACGCTTGCGATCGCCGTTGACGAACGACTTGACGAAGAACAGCTTGGCCAGACTGCGGCCGTACCTGTCACGCAACCGGCTGGTACGCGAATCATCGGGCTCGAGATCGGCCCCCATCGTCGCGCGCACCAGGTCGCCGCAGATCTTGTCGTCGTAGGCCTTACGCAGGGTCGCATGACGCGTGGCCATGATGTCAACGATCTCCCGCGGCGTATCCGGCAGGAGTTCTTCGGGCAGTCCCAGCAGGAAGCAGCGGTAGCGCACACACTCGACCCAGGCCTGTTCCTCGGGAGTGAAGTAGTCGCGACCCTTGTTGAGAACCGATAGTCCGAGCAGGAAGATCGGCATCATACCGGCAGGCATCTGGTCGACCTGCGGGATCGGAATGCCGTAGACCTCCGAGTCCCATTTTCCCTTGCGCAGAAGATTGAAGCGCACCATCGAGTGCATCAGGCGTACCATCGCCGCCGAATGAAATCCGAGGCCGTAGCGGTCCAGCGCACTCGGCATCACCGAGCTGATGAAGTACGCACCGGTCTCTTTGACCCGCTTGGCAGCGGTTCTTTCGCTGAGCGCCCCAGTCAACGACATTGGAAGGGCCGCATATGTATTCATGAAAGTGCCGACGAATGCACCCCGGATGATGAGCGGAATGACGTGGGCCGAGAAGTTGCGCTCCAGGCGTGCACCCTCTCGCACCTTGTCCATGTCGAGCCAGGCCGGGACCCGCTCCATGTCCTCGATCAGCGCCCGCAATTCCGGCGGTGCGTCCTCGACGGAGTCGACACCCTCGGCACAGGCCTGGGCCAGCATCTGAGTGAGTTTGCGGAAGCCCAGTTCGGGCATCAGCGCCACGTAGGCGTCGGAGACCTCGTCACCGAGCATGGTGAACGCCTCGATGGTGGCGACCTTCTCCTGGTTCGCCAGCAGGCGCGGGCGCTCGGAAACCATCTCGGCGCGCATGAAGCTCTCGACGTTCGGATCCACGGTGAAGCGTTCCGGACGGACCCCGAAATCCACGGCCCCGTACATCTGCGGCAGCTGTACCTTTTGTTGCGCGCTGCGATGGCGCACGGCTTCGATGTCAACGGTCATCTGCGTTATCCCTAACTCATCCGGTCTGTGCGGGCTGATTCCGCTGGATTGGTTTACGCGAAGCCATCAGGCTGATATCCAATGCCTCTCTGACACTCTGTGCCACCTCGCGTTGTGGTGCCACAATAGCACCCGACTGTTATCTGCGCTACAGTCGGCCAATGTCGGCTTCCCCACAGCCCGCGCCGCTCCAACGACGGATCCGCCAGCAGATGCGCGACGAGGTCGCACAGGCAGCACTCCGCTTGTTCATCGAGGACGGATACGACGAGACCACGGTCGACCAGATCTGCACTGCCGCCGGGATTTCCCGGCGGAGCTTCTTCCGGTACTTCAGCACCAAGGAATCCGTTGTCGTCTCGCTCATCGCGGGCCACGCGGAGGACGGCGCCGCCACATTCGCCGAGCAGGCCACCGGCACCGACATCTGGACCGCACTGCGGCGCAGTCTCGACCCCTTCCAGGAATGGGTGGACACCGACCCGACACAGGCACGTGCGCTCATGCGGCTGATCGAGACCACACCGGCGCTGCTCGCCGCCTACCTGGTCAAGCTCGACGACTTCGGCAGGCGGTTCGCCGGCACCATCACCGCACGGGTGGATCCGACCGCCGAGCTGCATCTGGTGGCCAATGTGATCGCATCGGCAGCCATGGGCGCACTCGTCGAGTCCGGTCGCTGCTGGTCCGATTCCGATGACAGGAAACCACTTTCACATTTTCTCGACGTCTCGTTCGATGCCTTGCGCGCCACGGTGCCCGCGGGTGCGCTGACCTTCTGACCACACCCCGCCGCACCCGGCACCTCGATGCGCTCGCCCGCACCTGCGTCACAGGTGGGTGAGTGCATTCGCGCTCACCCACCCGTTACCCCGGACGATCGTCAGTCGGACAGACTCCCGACACGCTCGGCAGCCGATTCGGACGCACCGGCCGATGCGGGCCCGCGATCGCCAGATCCGGCGCCGACCGCACCACCGCGCCGCCACAGCAGCGCACCCACGGCGACAAGGATCAGGCCCAGCAAGCCCAACGCGAGCGGGATCCACAGCCGCACCAGCGACAGCTTCGACTCACCGTCCTCGATGGCGGCGATACCGTCGGCCACCGTCGCCTCCGTGGAGGTCAGATTCAGGATCTGCACCGGCGTTCTGACCAGCGGACGCGACGGGTCACCGATCGCCGCACTGACCGTCATGTTCTGCTCGAGTGAGACGAAGTTGCCACGCTCGGCGTCCACGTCGATCGTCGCGTCCGAGGCGACCACCAGCGACACCGGCACCGACTGCCCGAAGGACTTCAGTGCCGCCGCGGGCATCCCCTGCTTCTCCAGCACGGCAGCCGGGACGGAGGTGCCGTCGGTGCCGAACTTCTTACCCAGAGCCGCCCGCAGCCTCGCAGCCATCGCCTCGTCGCCGACCCGCCCGGCATTGGCCGTCTTGAACGTGAGCATCTTGCGTCCCGAGATCTCTTTGGTCCCTGAGAATTTCAGTGATACAGCCTTTGCAAGGGTGCTGTCGTACAGCGTCGCGTCGTCATGCGAGGGGTGGGGTGCGAATGCGAACACCGACGCACCCTTCTGATCGGTGACCTCGGCACCACCGGGTGGCGATGCCTGGCCGTAGGTCTTGCGGTCGATACCGAACCGCAGGGCTGTTTCCGACAGCGGCTTCTCGCCTTCGCCCCGGGGCACGGTGAAGGTTCTGGTCGTCATACCTACCAGGGCATCATCGCCGACCACCTTGTCCACCTTGACCGTTCGTTCAAGCTCGATGGACTGGCTGACCATGGCGCTCGAGTCGGACGGGTTCGGAGTCTGCATGGTTCCGCTCATCGTCGCCGTGCGGTCGGTGTCGGCCGGCAGCTTGTCGAGCGCCGGCGTGACCATAAAGCTGATGACAAACGCGGCGACGACCAGCAAGACCCCCACGGTCGCCGCGGCAATAGACCATCGACGTGTACGCATGTATTCCCGCTTTCTGTTGAACACAGAGGAAATGCGGCATCGACGGCACGCCGAGCATGCACATATGCGGCGTGTCGTGAAGCCAACAACATGAACCCGGCGGGTTCCCCCCAAATCAGTCCGCATGGTGCACAAAGAAATGCGATATGCGGCACAGCAAGGATACAGAGACGGCCCACGACACACAACGGGCGTACCAATTTTGGGATAGTGAATCCGGCCCACCACTTCTCACGACCGTCACATCCCCTCACCGCCACACCATCTCGTCCAACACGGCCCCGCACCCGATCCCCGCCCGCCGGAACAACCGCTCCGCGACCCCCTGAGCCCTCATGCCCGAACGCCCAGGGACCTTCGCCCCCACTTACACAGACAGCCGGTGACCCGGGTCACGTTTTAATTGACATTAGAGATGCCAATTTAGTTACCTGGGTTTATGCAACTCACCCGCTTCACCGACATCGGACTCCGCGTGGTGATGCGCCTGGTCACCGCCCCGGCGGACACCACGCTCACCTCCCGGGATCTGGCGGCGGAGCTGGCGGTGCCCTACACCCACGTCGCCAAGGTGGTCAGCCGGCTCAGCGAGCTCGGGATCATCCACTCGCGGCGCGGACGTGCGGGCGGCATCGCGATCACCGAACTCGGCCGCAGCGCACAGGTCGGCTGGCTCGCCCGCAGACTCGAAGGCGACGGTGAAGTGGTCGATTGCGAAGGGCCACAACCCTGTCCACTGAAGGGCAACTGCCGGCTGCGGGGCGCGCTCGCCCAAGCGCAGCGGGCCTTCTACGCCTCGCTCGATGAACACACGATCGACGAACTCACCGCGCCGCCCACCCGGGTCACGCTACTGAACCTCGGAAAACCCTCCCGCACAGCTCCTTCCGACGTCACGAACTCCGACGCCGGATAACCCACCACAACGTGTCCCAGGTCGCCCGCCTGGACATCGAAACAGCCGGAAAGCCCCCGGCACAGATTGGAGTAGCAATGCTGTCCGAATCACATCTCAAGGTCATCGAGGCCACCCTGCCCGCCGTGGGTGCCGCGATCCCCGAGATCACGCCGAACTTCTACGGGCGCATGTTCGCCGCGCACCCCGACCTGCTCGACAACCTGTTCAACTGGACCCACCAGAAGACCGGTGCCCAGCCGCAGGCACTGGCCGGTTCCATCGCCGCCTACGCCCAGCTGCAACTGCTCCCGGACCCGGCCCGGCAGAAATTCATCATGGACCGCATCGCCCACAAGCACGTATCGCTGGGCATCACACGCGACCAGTACCAGATCGTCCACAAGTACCTGTTCGAGGCCATCGTCGAGGTCCTCGGCGAAGCGGTGACCGCCGAGGTCGCCGAGGCCTGGGACGCCCTGTACTGGCAGATGGCCGACGCGCTCATCCAGGAGGAGGAGGACCTGTACAAGCAGGCGGGCGTGGCACCCGGCGAGGTGTGGCGCGACGTGGTGGTCACCGAACGACGGTACGAGTCCCCGGACACCGTCTCCCTCACCCTCGCCGCCGCCGACGGCTCCGCGCTGCCGTCCTTCCATGCCGGACAGTACATCTCGGTTCAAGTACCGCTGGCCGACGGCGCCCGGCAGATCCGCCAGTACTCGCTGACCGGGGCGACCGACCGGCCCGACTGGCAGATCAGCATCAAGAACATCGGCGAGGTGTCGGGATTCCTGCACGAGCAGGTCTTCGAAGGTGACACGCTGCACGTGAGCACGCCGTTCGGTGATCTCGTGGTCCCCGACGACGGCACCCCGTTGCTCATCGCCTCCGCGGGCATCGGCTGCACCCCGGCGATCGGTGTGCTGACCGCCCTTGCCGCCCAGCAGGATCCGCGACAGGTTATCGTGCTGCATGCCGACAAGTCACGCGCCCGCCAGCCGCACCGCGGCCAGCTCGCCGCACTTGTCGAACAGCTGCCGAACGCACAGCTCACACAGTGGTACGAAGAAGGCCATGTGCCCGGAGCCTCCGACAGGGTCCGCAGCGGGTTCATGTCACTGGACAATGTTGAGCTGCACGATGATTCGCATGCACTGCTGTGCGGGCCGGCCGAGTTCCTCAGCGCCATCCGCACCCAGCTGATCGAGCGCGGGATCCCGGAGAACAAGATCCACTACGAGACCTTCGGTCCCGAACTGGTTCGCGTCGGGGCGGCATGATGTCCGGCGCCCAGGCACTGGCCATGGCCATCACCTTCGTGTGGCTCGGCATGGTGAGCGCGATCTCGTTCATCGAGGCCCCGCTGAAGTTCCGGGCGCCGGGAATCACCATTCCCCTCGGATTGGGCATCGGCCGACTGGTGTTCCGCGCGCTCAATGCCGTCGAGGCTGTGTGGGCGGTGGTGCTGATCGCCGCGGTCGCCGTCGGTTCGTTCACCGATACCGGCATCGTGATCGCCGTCGCGGTCGCGGTCGCGGCACTGGCCGCCCAGATTCTCGGGGTGCGTCCGGCGCTCACCAAACGCTCGGACGCGGTGCTCGCCGGCGGTGACCATTCGCACCGCAGCCATGCGCACTTCGTCTATGTGGGATTCGAGATCGTCAAGGTAGCCGCGCTGATCACCCTCGGCACCCTGCTCCTCCAGACCTGAACCGGCAACCTTCAATCCGAACACCGCCAGAGTCGCTGCCCGCCAGCCACTCTGGCGGTGTTCGTGTAGCCGGACGAACCGTTCAGCGGGTTGACAGGTTCGGCCAAGGGAGCAGGCAGGTTCGGTTCCTAGAGTCAGTGGTGTCGGTAGGGAAACCGGCGCAACGAAAGGAATCACATGCCGAATCATGCTAGCTCCCATAGGAATCGGTCGCACGGAAACACCCATCGCCGCCGTAGGGTGCGCCGGTGGAATCCGGCACTGCGCCGCTGGGAGTGGATCTGGCAGTGATGCGGATCAACTGACCTCCCCTGCCGTCACGCCCGGGCCCGCCGTGGTTCCGGGCGTGACGTGTGTCTGACCACCGAAAGCACTCACCGAAGGCGAGCATGGCCCACCACGACCCCTCCACCACCGAAGCCCCGTCGCTGCGCACGCTGTGGAAGTACCTGCGTTTCGCCACGGCAGGCGAGGGCTCCCGGTATCTCGGAGCGGGAACCCTGCTGCTGGTGGCGGCCACCGCCGAAACACTGTCCGTGTTCGTCCTGGCAGACATCATCAACGGCACGCTGGCCGCGACGACCTTCGCAGATGTCGCCGTACTCGCCGCCGTCTGGCTCGGGATCACCGTAGCCTCCACGGCCGCCGATTACACCGGCCAGCTGACCGCGCTCGGCGTCTCCGAACGGGTGGTACTCAGGTTGCGCGACAACCTGTTCGCGCACACCCAGCGGCTGTCGGTGGCCGCGCACCGTCGCTATGGTGTGGGTGACCTGGTGACCCGGCATTCCGACGATCTCGACGCCGTCGAGCACCTGCTCGGCTCGGGGCTTCTGCAACTGGCCGTCGCCACGATGAACGTCGTCGGGCTGGCCGTGGTCGCATTCGTCATGAACTGGCAGGTGGCGGTGGTGGCGCTGGCGGCGATCCCGGCCCTGTGGTGGGCGTCGGCGTGGTTCGCGAGGCGGCAGACCTCCGCGACCCGCCATGAACGGTTGGCCAACAGCGACATCGCGGTGGCCGTGACCACGGCGCTCACCGGCCACGAGACCGCCGTCGCCTACAACCAGCAGGCACGCGAGCACCGCGACCTGCACCTGCGTGGCAAGGCCTGGATGGCCGCGCGCCTGGCCCAATCACGGGTCGAGCTCGGCTTCGGATCCGTTCTGGGGGTCGGTGAGGTGCTGGTCACCCTGGCGATCGCGATCACCGGCGCGTGGCAGGTGCGTGCCGGCAATCTCTCCGTCGGTGAGTTACTGGCTCTGACCGGCTATCTCGCGTTGCTGTACCCGAAGATGCAGGAGATCGCCGACACCCGGCTGTCGATGGCGGCCGCCACTGTCAGCGCCGAACGTGTCCTGGCCGTCCTCGCCGAACTGCCCGGCGACACCGACAGGGCGGACGCACAGCCGCTCCGCACCGGCGGCACCGTCGAGATCCGGGATGTCACCGTGCACCGTGACCACGGACCCGTGCTCGACGGGGTGTCACTGACCCTGGAGCCCGGCCGCATCGTCGCGCTGACCGGCCCCAGCGGCGCCGGCAAATCCACGCTCGCCGCACTGCTGACCCGATTCGTCCGCCCGGACAGCGGGACCATCACGGTGGCGGGAACCGACATCGGCGGGGTCACCGCACAATCGCTCCGCGAACATCTCACCCTGCTCCCCCAGCAGGTCACCCTCAAAGCGGGCACCATCGCCGACAACATCGCCTACGGACGGCCACGGGCGACCACGGCCGACGTCATCGACGCGGCGATCGCCGCCGATGCCGACAGGTTCATCCGCGCGCTCCCCGACGGATACGGCACCCGGTTGACCGAGGACGGACTCACCCTGTCCGGCGGCCAGCGCCGGCGCCTGGCCATCGCCCGGGCGATACTGCGCGACAGCCCTGTTCTCATCCTCGACGAACCGACCACCGGTCTCGATGACGCGTCGGCACAACGCATTCTCGAGCCGTTGCGCCGTCTGGCCGCCGGACGCACCACTCTGCTGATCACCCATGACGACGCCGTGGCCGCGATCGCCGACGACGTGGTGCACCTACAAAATGGCCGGCTCTCGCCTGTGGCGAGAGCCGGCCATTCTGATCCGGTTTGTGGTGATCCGGTATGCGCGGGGTCCGGGACTACTTGGCGGTAACGGACGCCAGCAGCGCCTGATGGTCGGCGACGATGGCGTCGGCGATCCCCTTCAGATCCGGCACCGCCGACGGGCACGCCACCAGACCGAAGTCGAGGCTGCCGTGATAGCTGTGCAGGGTGATGTTGAGGGCCTGACCGTCGACGATCATCGACGCCGGGTAGAACTCCAGCAGTTCGGCCCCACACAGATACATTGCCCACGGCGCGCCGGGAACGTTGGAGATGGTGAGGGCCGGCATCACTTCTCCGGCCGTATTGGCCCGCTGCATCGCCCGCGCCGCCATGCTCGACAGACCCGGAGTGGCAAAGTCACCGAACTCGATGATCTGCGACATCGGCATCATGTCGTGCACTTCCTTGGAGAGTTTCATCGCCTCGTGCACCGACTTGAGCCGCTCCATCGGATCGTCGACATCGGTGGGCAGTTCGGTGACGATCATCGACACCTTGTTGCCGAGCGCTCCCTTCTCCGACTCGTCCCGGATCGACACCGGGACGCTGACCGTGAGCGGCTTGTCGGGCAGCTCGTGGTGCTCCTGCAACCAGGCCCGCAGACCGCCGGCGCACTCGGCCATCACCACGTCGTTGACGGTCGCGCCCACCGCCGACTTGATGGTCTTGACCTCGCTGAGCGGAATCCGGAACGGCTCCCAGATCCGGCGATTCGTCGGCTTGACGTTGAAGACGGTGTGCCGGGCGGCACCGGCCCTCGCCGTCGACGCCATCTGCGGCGCCAGCGCCGCGAAGTTCGGCGTCTGCTTGGTGAGCTGGGTGAACATCTCCCACTGCAGCTTGGCCGCCTTGAGCGGACGCAGCGCGTTGGCCGTCATCGCCGAGGTGAGCAGAGCCAGCGGCTCCGGGGTCGGTTCCGGGGTCCACGGCTCCGGTGCCGGATTCTCCTGATCTGCCAGCGGATCACGATCGAGCAGCACGGAGTTGATGTCGTTGCCGGATCCGCCGTCGATCAGCGAATGGTGCACGGTGCTGATCACCGCGGTCTTGCCGTCCTCCAGCCCGTTGATCACCGCGATCTCCCACAGCGGCCGCGACCGGTCCAGCGGGCGGGCGATGATCCGAGAGACCAATTCCTTGAGCTGGTCCCGGCTGCCCGGCGCGGCGATCCCGACATCGTAGATATGCGCCTTGATGTCGAAATCCGGGTCGTCACACCAGTACGGCTGATCCAGGTCCATCGGAACGGGTACCAGCTTGTGCCGGAATACCGGCAGCTTGTGGATCCGTGACATCATCCGTTCCCGGAGCCGGGTGGCGGTGAGCTGTTCCGGTGCGTTGGGCGAATCGTAGATGGCGATGCTGCTGACGTGGCCGTACACCGGCCCGGTCTCAAGATTCAAGAAGGAGGCGTCGAGCCCTGTCAATTGCTTCATGAAAAACCCTTGCCTGTCAAAGATGTACAGAGTTGCGGACGGATGGGGACAAGCCGGTCAGCCCTTGGCCGCGGCCTTGGCGGCCCGGTACTCCTCGACCGCCGCGAGCAGCGGATCCCGGTCGATGGCGCGCTTGAGGATCTTGCCCGACGGACCCTTCGGCAGTTCCTCGACAAAGACGATCGCGCGCGGATACTTGTACGCCGCAAGACGTTCAGTGGACCAGTTGGTCACGTCCTCGGCGGACAGGCCCGAACCCGGCCTCGCCGCGACCACCGCCACGACCTCCTCGCCGTAGTGCTTGTCGGGCACACCCACGACAGCCGCCTCGACGATGTCCGGATGGGCGTACAACGTCTCCTCGATCTCACTCGGGTACACGTTGTACCCGCCACGGATGATCAGGTCCTTGGCCCGGTCCACAATCCGCAGATTGCCCTCGGCGTCGAGCTCACCGATGTCACCGGTCTTGAGCCAGCCGTCGATGATCGTATCCGCCGTGGCGTCCGGACGCTGCCAATATCCACGCATCACGAACGGACCCCGGACGAACACCTCACCGCGCTCACCCGTCGGGACCGAATTGCCCTCGCCGTCACGCACCTCGACCTCGGCGTCGAAGACCGCCACACCGACGGTTCCCTCCGGCGCCGGCACACCCGGACGCGAGAACGTAGCCAGCGCACAGGTTTCGGTCAGACCGTAACCCTCCAGGATGGTGCACCCGAAACGTCTCTGGAAGGCCTGCAGCACCTCCAGCGGCAGCGACGCTCCACCGGACACCGCGAGCCGCAACCGGTCAAACGCACCAGGCTCCACCTCACCGGGCACATGCAGCATCGCATTCCACATCGTCGGAACACCACCGACGATGGTCAGCCTGTCCTCGATCATCATGTCGATGAAGTCCTTCGGATGGAACCGGGCCATCAGGCTCAGCGGGCCACCCGCATCCAGGGTGGGGAGCATCACCGACGCCTGTCCGAAGACGTGGAACAGCGGGAGCGCGGTACCGACCGCATCGTCCTCTTCGTAGCCACCGAGCTGTCGCGAGATCCGCGTCGCCGCCTTCAGGTTGCCGACCGTCAGCTCGGCACCCTTGGGCCGGCCGGTGGTACCCGAGGTGTACAGGATGCACGCGATGTCACCGGGGGCCATGTCGACCGGCTCATCGATCGGCGTCCCTGACGTCGCGGCAGCACCCTGCACAAGGGGGACGAACTCGACACCCGCGGCCTCGGCCGCCTGACGGGCGGCAGCGGAGATCCCGTCCCACGCGATGACGAGCTTGCACCCGGCATCCTCGATGTAGTACCCCAGCTCCGTCGGCGTACACAGCGGGTTGGTGGGAACGGCGATCGCGCCTACCGCATTGACGCCCAGGTAGGCGATGGCGAACTCAGGCACCGTCGGCGCGATGAACAAGATCCGGTCGCCGACCTCGATACCCTTGTCGCGCAGCATGCCCGCATACGCGCGGATGCCGTCGGCGGCCTCCTTGTAGGTGAATACGGTGCCGGTCGTGTGCTCCTCG